>Ga0181526_10001843_pt1 | contig 19496 bp, 22 predicted proteins | sample PEATcosm2014_Bin_35_FD_119750 | JGI IMG/M metagenome (GOLD analysis project Ga0181526, IMG submission 119750) | Peatland microbial communities from MTU Mesocosm Facility, Houghton, MI, USA - PEATcosm2014_Bin06_30_metaG | ecosystem: Environmental > Terrestrial > Soil > Wetlands > Peat | place...
AACTCGCGCGCCCAATAATGGGCTGTCGCGCAGGCCTCCATCCCGACAAGGCATGGCGACAATGCTTTGAAGAACGCCAGCACCTGGCCGCGCCGCAGTTGCTTCCGAACGACAACCTTCTCGCCGGCGTCAATGCCGTGAACCTGGAACACGTTCTTGGCAACGTCCAAACCGATCGTGGTAATTTGCATGTGGACGGCTCCCCTCAATGTGGTTCCTTTCGACGCAACCACCCTATGGCACTTCGATGCCGGGAGCGGGCGCCGTCCACCACATCAATCACCACCTTGGCGGTCTCCGGCTGGCGCGGCGGCTATGCAGCCAGGAGCGGAGGCGACGACGGACGGTCCGCGCCGCAGTTCGGGCTACGAACTGCCTCCGGCACCGCAGGAAAACGGGTCGCTATTCGACCACTTCGTCGGCGGTAGCTAACAGTGCAGCCGGAATTTGCACGCCGATCATCTTGGCGGTGGTGCCATTGATCACCAATTCAAATTTGCTCGCCTGCTCGACCGGGATGTCGCCCGGCTTCGCCCCGCGCAGGACCTTGTCGGTCATGTCGGCGGCGTGCCGAAAAAGGTCCGCGAAGTTCGGGCCATAAGACATGAGTCCTCCGGCTGCGACATAATCACGGTAGCTTAAGATGGTCGGCAGCCGAGCGTTGAGCGCGAGAGTAATAATCCGCGCGCGCATTGTGGCGATGAGTGCATCGGAAACAACGTAAAGTGCATCCACTTTGTCGTGGAGCGCCTCGAAGTTTGTCGGAATGTCCTCGGACCGTCGGACTTCGAGCGACGCGAAATCAAGGCCGAGCGCGCGGACCGCGGCCTTGACGTCACTGGCCTCCATCACTGAAACGGCAAAGCCAGAGTCGTACATGATTGCCAACCGGCGGAAATGAGGGATAACCCCGCGCAAAAGTTCGAGCCGCCTGCCCACCAGATCGGACTGTTGGATCGACATTCCGGTAAGGTTGCCACCCGGCCGCGCCAAACTTGGAACCAGGCCACCGCGGACCGCGTCGATCGCCACGGCGAAAACGATGGGGGTGACCGTACTTTGCTGCTTTAGCACCGCAGCGGCGCTACCGTATGTGACAATGAGGGCAACCTTCTGTCGCAGGAAGTCGGACGCGATCTCGCTGACACGCTCAGAGCTGCCCTCAGCCCAGCGATACTCGATCGCGATTGTATGTCCCTCAACCCAACCAAGCTCCTGCAGGCGCGAAACAAAAGCGGCCATCCACGGAGCCCAGACCGCCGCATTCGCGCCGAGTACTCCGATAGTCAGCGGCTTACCTGGTTGTTGCGAACGGACGACGTCGGGCCACGCAACCGCTGCGCCACCAAGTAATGTGATAAATTTGCGACGTTTCATGTCGAGCCCTCGGCTCCGACAAGGCATCAATACATACCGCGCAAACTAGCGTGATGGAAGTGGCTTAGCGCGAGTAGACCCACAAAAAAGCCCCCACGATGGCGGGGGCTAAAAGTGGGTCCAAGTTGAAGAGGACGCTAACTGCCGCTAGCGTCCAATCAAAGACTATTCGGCCGAAGTCACGATTGCAAGGCGCGAGCGCGTGCTCTCCCCGGTAAAGCCTGGGTGTGGCAGTTCATCGGACGGCATCAATTTCCCATTGTTGGAAGAATCGATCTGCCTGCGCTCGAAATTTTCCTCGAGGCTCGCCAGTTGAATATAGTACTGAGACAGCAATCGGTAGCAGTTGCCAAATTTGGTCGAAGAAGTGTTCGTAGCCGAGAGCTGGCATCTGGCCGCTCGATTACGGTAACCCTCCGCCCACGCCAGATGGTCTACCATCGCACGCTCACTGACTGCGGCTTTCAATCTCTAAGTCTCCTCTGGATACCGATTACCCGTCAAGGTCGCACCGAGAAAAACCACTGGGCCTTGGACACCTCGCATCATCATCCCGTCAAGCGTGTTTGCTATTATTGACGAGGTGATCGAATGAGCCTTTCGCAGTGCGTTAAATTATAGCGGCGAAACGCCGGTTTGGCTCATTCGCTACCTAGGCGGCTGCTTGCTGGCGCGACTGCTTTATACGCGAAAGCGGCCGCGCCGGTCGTCCGTCGAGTGGCAGTTGCCGGCTAAGAAGCTGTCTCCCGCACTGCAAAATACTCGAGGAGATTCGGCAGGAAAAAATCTGCCATAATCCGCTGTCAGCCAAAAACCCCACGACCGCCTTGTCCTGCTCGCTCAAGTGGGTTCAGCAATAGTTCCTCCACATCAGGGGGCGCGTTGACCCGTCGCACAACGTCCGGCCAAAGTGTGACTGGCGGCATCGCGATCAACTCTTTCGAAAGTGCGACAACTTGAAGATCATCATTGAGGTGTGGGCGGCGGCCGCAGTTTTGCGCGTGACACTCTACGCGCGGATAACATTCGCGATAATGGCAGATGCGACCGTTGTAGAGCCCAGCTTCATCGGCGAGGAAAATATCGGCGCCAAGGTTTATCGTTTGAGCGATGCCCTTCAGCCGCCGTCCCGCGCGAGCTAGTTGAGCCAATTCGATGGAAGCATCAATCGTGACGAGTACGTCGGCGTCTTTTGGAACTGCCTTGGTCGTAGTCAGCGAGCCCAAGAGTGCGATGCGGAGAACGCTCCGATAGCCACGAGCCGCGGTCACGAATGAACGGACAGCAAGAAGCAAGGGCCGACGTGGGTCGGACACTGAGGGTGTGGGACTATAGAACTGCCTCTGCTTCATTTGGCTTGCCGTTGCTGCGACTATGGCTCATGAACCGCATCGACCCTTCACCGAAGGCGCGACAGTGGGGTGGTTGAGGTCCAATGGCAGCACTTTGCAATTTGCACTCAGGTATCACCTCTATACTCTGCTAGGATAATATTCATTTCATCGCCGACACCATAACCAATGCTGTGGCTGATACGGCGTACCTTATCGAGACGTTCAAGCAAGGCATCACGCAGATCGTTCTCTAGCGTGATCGAAATCTTGAGCGCCTGATAGAACATGTTCAATAAGGCATTGAAGTAGGCCTCATCTTCGAAGCCCCATCCACTGCTGAAATCGGCAGCACGTTCACAATAGAACACCATCAGTTCGGCAAGTTCCTCAGGTCGCCCGATGGCATTCTTGTAATCTGCAATTGCTTTTTTGGCCTTGGATGCGGACACGTTCTGATTCTTGAGGAGGTCAGGCGACAACCAGCGATCAATCGCTATTTTGTATGGCTTGAGCACGTCGGCACCCAAGCCAAAACGGGCGTGCAAGAAGGCTCGGTTATCGCTGCTTGCGCCGTAAAGGTCTTTCACTAGCCCTAGCAAACCGGTGCGATCGAATTCAGCTAGCCTGGCTTTGACGTTATTCCAGGTGGGAGATTTCTTCTGGACCATCACGTTACGTAATCCCATCGTCGGTGACGCGTAATATTCCATATTACCCGTCAAACGAAAATCAGGTTTGTCGGAGGGCGCCAACACCAAGCGCGAATGGACCCTTTGCAACGTGTCGTCTGACAGTACCCACGCGCCGTATATCTGTCCGGCCGAGCGGCGGCCGGCGCGGCATTAAATCCGGTAAGCGCACACTCACCGGCGAGCACGAACGGTTCAATTGAGACCATGCTGATCGTTCTCACACATGAGGAGAATGACCATGCAAGACAGCGAAAATCCGACCCCAGTTCCGTCCAAGCGCATCCCTTGGAACAAGGGCAAGTTGACCGGAGCCAAACCGCCGCTGCGGCCAAAGCACGTCTGGTCGATCCGCACCAAGCTGCAAATGGCCGACCGCAAACGCGACTTGGCGCTATTCAATCTCGCCATCGACAGCAAATTGCGCGGTTGCGATGTCGTGGCTCTCAAGGTCGAGGATATCGCCCCCAACGGCTACGCCGTTGAATGTGTGACGGTTCGGCAGAAGAAGACCGGCCGGCCGGTGCGGTTCGAGGTCACCGAACAGACTCGGCAAGCGGTCGATGAATACCTTCGCTCGAGTAATAGGAAGCACGGCCAATTCTTGTTTCCCGCTCAACGCCGGCCCTGGCAGGCCCTCTCGACTCGACAATATGCCCGTGTCCTCGCTGACTGGATACGTGGCATCGGGCTCGATCCTTGCTTATATGGGACCCATTCACTGCGTAGGACCAAGGCCACGCTGATCTATCGCCGCACCGGCAACCTGCGGGCCGTCCAATTGCTCCTGGGCCATACCAAGATTGAAAGCACGGTCCGCTACCTCGGTATTGAGGTTGATGACGCTCTGGTCATTGCCGAGCAAATCGACGTTTGAGGCGAACCGGGCAGGGTGGGTGCGCTCTGCCCGCCAAATACCGGCTCCTTCGCAGGGTGTCCCGGGCACAAAGCACGTCCGTTATTGGAGGTAGAACTGCCGCCCAGCACGGTGACGGCAAAGGTGACGATTGGCCCATCTCCGACATTGGGCTTGCACTGCAGCACGCCGGGGCTCATTCCACCTTGACTCCAAGTTCCTTCACCAGCCGCGCGAATTTCTCGGAGTCTTCGCGTACGAGCCGTGCGTATTGTTCGGCCGAGCCCCCAGCAGGGTCTTGCGCCTGATCGGTGAAAATCTTGCGGACTCTCTCGTCGCGCAGCGCCTCGTTGATCGCGGCGTTGAGACGAGCTGCGATCTCGGGCGGCGTGCCCGACGGCACGAGTACTCCGATCCGTTGAACGGCGACGAGTTCATCCATGCCGGCCTCCCGGAACGTCGGTACGTTCGGCAGCGACGCAGAGCGCACGGCGGTCGATTGGGCGAGCAGATTAAGTGCGCCCACCCTGTATTGCGCGAGAAGGGGCGTCGTGCCGAATGAACCGAGCGGGACGTGACCGGCGATCAAATCGCTTATCGCCTCGCCACCCCCGCGATATGGCACTTGAACCAGCGAGACGCCGGCGAGCTTCGCATACCAAAGGCCGACCACGGCCTGTAGCGAGGCGGCGCCGCTTCCGGTAGCGAAGCTCATCCCGGGTTGTTGCTTCGCCAAGATGGTCAATCCAGCGAGCGTGGTTACACCGAGTGAAGGATGTGCCGCTAAAGCAATCGGCTGGTGCGAAAGCTCGATGACGGGGATCAGTGCCTGCAAGGGATCGAAATCCAGATGATAGACGTGCGAATTTTCGCTGACCGCATCGGGCGCAATCAAGATCGTATAGCCGTCAGGTGCGCTCTTGGCCGCATACTCCATGCCGATATTGCCATTGGCGCCCGATTTGTTTTCGATGACAATTTGTTGCCCGAGCGAGCGGGACAGATAGTCGCCGACCACGCGAGCGGCCACGTCGACAGATCCGCCCGGCGGGAATGGAACGACGCAATGGATCGGCCGGGTCGGCCAGTCGGTGGCCGCGGCTATTTGCGGCGCACCGGTCGCGATCGCGAGAAGCAAAACGACGAAACGCGCCTTCATCATCGAAAATGGCCCTTCTTCCGCAGGCGGCATCGAGTATCATACTGATGCCCCCACCTCTCGGCCAGTTCGGCCGGGCCTTCGACCATGGATCGACATGCCCTATTCCGAATATCTTCCCGAACACATGGGCTCTATCAAGCTCTTGCCGCCCGGGCCGTTCGTCGCCGGATCCTACGCCGAACTCGTCCTCGTTTATACAGCCGGCACGTTTGGTATCGATGATACCGGCATGGTGAAAGTGTCGTGGCGGACAACATCCGACTTTAGCAAACCCCAATTCAACAAGCCGGATGGACCGAACTTCACGACAGTTGAGGCGAGCAACGGTGCAAAGTTGGAGGTTTGGTTCGATCGCCTCAACGTCCGGCCGTTTGCGAACACGTTGCTCATCCGCGTCGGGCGCGGCTATCTCCGAGCCGGCGATACATTGACGATAAGGCTTGGCGATCGGAGGAACGGCTCGCCCGGCCTGCGCCTGCAAACCAATGTCGAGAACAAAGTACAGCTTCGTACCTCGGTCGATGCTTTTGCAACATACGAGTTCTGCGAATTGCCCGAGCAGCCGGCGTTCGACCTGGTGGCCGGACCGGCGGTACGCTGGAAGGCGGTCCTACCTTCGCTTGCAGTCGTGGGCGAGCTGTTCCGCCTTGCAATTGTTGCCGAGGATATGTGGGGCAACCCGACCGAGGACGCGGCGGGCACGCTCAAGCTCGAATCCCGGCAGCCGTTGCGGGGTTTACCGGGCAGCGTAATAATCAAGAAGGGCGATCCTCCCTGCGTAATCGAGAACCTCGTGGCGGACAGCGCTGGCGATCTTGATCTGAGCATAGGAGCGAACGATCAGGTTCTTGCCCGGAGCAACCCGCTCCGCGTGGTGGCTGCCGCGCCAGTGCGACGGTATTGGGCTGATCTACACGGCCAGAGCGGCGAGACCATCGGAATGGGGACGGCGGAGGAATATTTCCGCTACGCCCGCGACAAGGCTTTTGTCGACATGGTCGGCCACCAAGGCAACGATTTTCAAATTACCGATTCATTCTGGAAGGATCTCAACGAGCTAACTGCTCGGTTTGATCAGCCAGGGAAGTTCGTTTGCCTTCCCGGCTACGAGTGGTCGGGTAACACCGGCATGGGCGGCGACCGGAATATCTTTTTCCGCCACGAAGGGAGGCCAATCCGACGCTCCTCGCATATCCTCGTCGAGGGAGAGACGTCCACCGAGGCGATCTACACCGCCGATAAGCTGTTCGATTTCTTGAGCGACGAAGACTGTCGCGTTATCGCGCACGTGGGTGGTCGCTACGCCGACGTAAAATACGCTCATGACGGGCACGTCGAGCGAACGGTCGAAGTGCATTCGACCTGGGGCACTTTTGAATGGATTCTGCACGACGCATTCGAGAAGGGATTTCGCGTCGGCGTGGTCTGCCACAGTGATGATCACAAAGGACGACCCGGTGCGACGACACCCGGCGCCTCGACGTTTGGCGCGATCGGGGGGCTATCCTGCTATTTCATGCCAGAGCTCACTCGCGATTGCTTGTTTGAAGCTCTGCGTAAACGCTGGCATTACGGAACGACTGGCGCCCGGCTATACCTCGATGTCCGCGGCGCATTCGATGCGGACGTGACGGGTTTTTCGGAAGACCCGAAGCTTGGCCCCGCGGAGGAGTTCCCGGTACGCGAAGCGATGATGGGCGACATCATTCGCCCATTGGCCGTGCCGATGAGGCTTGCAGTTGAAGTGATCGGAACCGCGCCTCTTGATCGCCTAGATATTTTTCACGGGACGGATATTGTCCAATCGGCGCGACCGTTCTCCGGATCCGACCTCAATCACCGGGTGCGAGTCTTGTGGCAGGGGGCGGAGTATCGCGGACGCGGGCGCGAGACCATTTGGCAAGGCAAGCTCACAGTCATCGGCAATCGCATTCTGCGCTTTGCGGCGGTCAACTTCCTCAACCCCGAGCGCAAGGTGCACGAAGTCACTCCGGGAACGACACTGTCCTGGACCTCGGTGACAACCGGAAACCTCGCCGGCATTGACCTCTGGCTCGGTGAAGCCAGAGCCGGCCAGATTCGGATCGAGACCAATATCGTGTCGGGCGACGTGGGACTGGACCAGCTCGGCGACGATCGGATCGTCTTCGACGGCGGCGGACTTGGCCGAAATCTGAGCGTTTATCGATTGCCCGATGCCGATTGGAGCGAGCGGCTTACGCTCCAGCATCACGTCGCATTCGAGGGCGGCCCGGATCTGCCGGTCTACGTGCGAGTGACGCAGTCCGACGGTCACCAAGCCTGGTCAAGCCCTATCTATTTGATTGACTAGGCCGAGCCTGTTTTTTGGCCCAAGCCGGCCACGATCGCGGCTGGCCGGCGGGCATAGCGGACACGAAGCATTGCACGCGTCGCGGCGGCATGCGCCCCATTTCGGGCGCCGGCAGTGCGTCCGGCGCATTCACTGGACTTCGATATTCAGTTCCTTTACCAGCCGCGCCACCTCGTCGGAATCGTCTTGAAGCAGCCTGCTGTATTGTTCCGGCGTGCCACCGGCGGCGTCTTGCGCCTGGTCCGCTAAAATCTTGCGAATCTTTTCATCGCGCAGCGCCGCATTTGTCTCGGCATTGAGCCGCGCAACCACGTCTGCCGGTGTTCCCTTCGGCACCGAGACGCCGATACGCTGTTCGATCACCAGATTCTTCATACCGGATTCCTGAAACGTCGGCACGTCCGGCAGCGCCGATGAGCGTGTGGCGCCCGATTGCGCCAGCATTTTCAGGTTGCCGGATTTGTAATATGGAATGAGAGGTGTCGAGCCGAGCGATCCAAGCTGAACGGTTCCGGCGACTAGATCGTTGATCGCCTGACCGCCACCGCGATAGGGCACCTGAACCAACCTGATCCCGGCAAGCTCAGCGTACCACAGCGCGGCCAGTGCTTGCAGCGATCCAATGCCGCTGCCGGTGCCGAACCGCAGACCGGGTTGTTGCTTGGCTTTGGCAGTCAGCTCGGCGAGTGTGCTCACGCCGAGTGATGGATGTGCGGCGAGCACGACAGGCTGGTGCGATACCTTGACGACGGGCACGAGGATTTGCATTGGATCGAAGCTCAGCCTGTAGATATGCGGATTGGTGCTGACCGAGTCCGTCGTGATCAATACCGTATAGCCATCAGGCGTACTTTTTGCCGCATATTCCGTGCCGATATTTCCGTTGGCTCCTGATTTGTCCTCGATCACGACCGGCTGGCCGAGTGACCGCGACATATAGTCACCGATGAGACGGGCCGCGACGTCGGTCGAGCCGCCGGGCGGAAATGGAACGATAAAATGGATGGGACGGTTCGGCCAGTCTGCGGCGCGCGTCATCTGCGCGGTAGTCACCAGTGCGACAATCGCCGCGATGAGACGCAGTCTCATCTCAATTGCCCCATTCTTTCGCGGTCGCCTTCACTTATTATACTGCCTTCTCTCTCCGAGCCAACACCTTACCGCCAGAGTCACGACCGGATAGGTCGTAGGGGCGCCAACGGCATTATGCCCGTTTGCAATTACGGGCATGATATCATGCCTACTAATAGAGGTCTGTGGCCCGTTGACGGACGATCGCACGGCAGCTCTTGCGGGAAGACCTGCGAGGACAGCCCCTCACGTGCGCGGCAGTTCGCGACCCGTCAGAGACATTGGCTGTGCACCGCGGTAATCGGTTTGAAACCGATTTCCACCCCTAGAAAAATGCTCATTTGAGCCGGTAAAGTGCTGGCGGCTGAGCGTTGAGGGCGGACATGAAGCGGCGCGAATTCGTCAAACTGGTCGGTGGCGCGGCAGTTGCGTGGCCGCCTGCTGCGAGGGCGCAGCAGCCGGGCCGCAATTATCGCCTAGGTGTGTTTCTACCCTTCGGGCGAGACCAAGTTGGTTTTTCAGCGTTATTCGACGAACTGCGCGTTAACGGCTACGTCGAGGGGCAAAACCTAACAATCTTGGAGGGGAGCCATGACGTTTACGACAGCGAGCTTGCGGCTCGTGCGACTGCAATCGTTAATGCCGCACCCGATGTGATTCACAGCGGTCCGGACCCTTATACCCGCGCAATCCAAAAGGTGGCCGGAACAATTCCGGTCGTTGCCCTCTCAGGCAACTTAGTTGCAGCGGGTCTAGTGAGTTCGCTGGCCCATCCTGCCGGCAATACGACTGGGGTTAGTATGTTTGCGCCCGAGCTCGACGGCAAGCGGCAGGATATTCTCATTGAGGCGACGCCCGGGGTGCGCCGGATAGCAGCACTAGCTGACTCCACGATGTCACAGACTGCGCCGGGTCACTTTGAAGAATTAAAGAAATCGGCCGATCAACACGGCATCGAGTTAATAACTTTTTCGATCGCCAAGCCCGGGGAAATCGCGCCCGCAATTAACGCGGCAAAGGAGTCGGGCGCTGAAGCACTCAACTTTCTGGCAACGCCGCTTTTCCTGGTGCAACGCCGCGTGATCTTTGAGCAAGTCGCGGCGGTGCGTTTGCCAGCGATCTACCAATGGCCAGAAATGGCGGAACAGGGCGGTCTTGTCGCCTATGGGCCGTCTCTTGGCCAAATTTACCGCCAAGTGGCTCGGCTTGTGATCAAAGTATTGCGTGGTACAAACCCCGGCGACATTCCCGCTGAACAGCCGACTAATTTTGAGCTTGTCATCAATCTCAAAACCGCCAATGCACTTGGTTTCTCCGTGCCTCCATCACTACTCACCCGCGCCGACGAAGTAATCGAATAGGCGCTGTTTGACGCCGTGCAAGAGGCCGTAGCCCTTCATGACGTTTTGGCGGCTCTCCGTTTTGCAGCGATGAGGGTTATAACGGACATACCTGGGATGGCGGCAATTGGTAGAAAATGACCCAAACCGGCGATTTGCCGCCACCAATTACCGCGGTGCGAAAAGTTCGTTCGACCACCTTGCCGGGGCGGGCGAATGACCGGCGCAGCGGCGCCACAAATCATTACACAGGCGCGTTGTGGCGGGCTTTCTCAAGACGTTGTTGCTGGCCTACGAAAGTCTGCGCGGCATCGGTGCTGAACAGCTCGTGCGTGTGAACCTCGTCGTCGGATACCGGCGTCATGGCAAGATCAGTGTAGTCGAACCGCCGCGGGTCGCGTTTGATGGCGAGATAAATGCGGCGTAGCCGCAAATAGAGCGACGCCCAGCGCACGAATTTTCCGACTACCTCGGACGCATAGTGCGGATAGAAGCGCCACGTCGGCTCAAGCATAAGACCCGGGCGCCGATCACGGCGAAACTTCAGCCGCAAGAAGCCGCCTTCGAGTGGATGCATTTTTTCCAATTCGATGCTGCCCTTGAACCATGTGCACAGGAACAGCGCATTGCTCGCATTAGCCCCCACTGACGCGACGCGGCGCAAAATCGTCTCGATGTGGTCAAATGTGTAGTAGTGCTGCCAGGCGAGCGTGTAAGCACGCTCCCACTCCGAACGCGACATGCGCGGATGTGCGGTACAGACGTGATCGAGGTCGTACTTGTTCATGTCGGGATCGAGGACGGCGCCCGCGCGAACAAGTTTGAGATGATCCTCCGAGCCCGGTAGCGGCGTCAGATTGAAGAATTCAAGCAGGTCGACCGGCAATTCGCGCTTGATGACGTCGATATCACGCAAGATGGAGTCCATCGTGTCGTTTGGAAAACCGATGATGTAACCTGCATAGGTAATGACGCGGGCGGATTTCCAGGCGAGGAGCATCGTGCGGTATTGGGTGATTTTATTTTGCCGCTTTTTGGCGCCAAGCAGATTGTCCGGATTGATATTTTCGAGACCGATGAAAACGCGCCGCACCCCAGCGAGCGCGCATTTCTCGACGAAGTTCGGGAGCTTGTAGCAGAGCGTGTCGACCTGAATAATGAACCCGACGTGGAGCTTCTCGATTTGGCGCAAGACAATGAGGCGATCAAGAATCCGCTCCCAGTCCTTGTTTCGGGCGAAATTGTCGTCGGTAATGAAAAAGCTACGCAAGCCTTGCGTATAATTGACACGAACAATTTTCTCAATGTCATCCGGTGAGCGGTGGCGCGATTTTCTCCCCTGGACATTGATGATAGTGCAGAACGAGCACTGATAGGGGCAGCCTCGGCCGGCATCGAAGCTCGTCACCCCGCCCACAGTGCGATGCGCTCGCTCTGCTGGCATCAATGGAATTGGGGTGCCCTCAAGGCCGGGCAGGTCAGCCATGAAATCGTAAAGTGGCTTGAGCCGACCGGTTGCCGCGTCCTGAAGTAACTGGTCGAGACGACCCTCGGCCTCGCCCGCGAACAGCGAAACACCTATGGCCTTGGCGCGGTCGAGATCATGATCGACGCCGCCGAGCATGCCGATCGTGCCGGAGACGTGGAAGCCGCCGACGCACACCGCAATACCCCGCGCACGCAGCGGCGTCGCGATATCGAGCGCGCGCGGAAATTGGTTCGATTGAACGCCGACCAGCATGACCATGCCGGCGCCGGCGCGCTCGATTATTCTTGCGATACGAGCGGGCTTGATGCGCGTGTTGGTCTCGTCGAAGGCGTGGAGGTCGAGTTCGACGTCCGTGCCCAGCACCGCGCGTTCACCGCAATCTTTCGCAAGACCATAGAGTGAGGCGAGCGAGTTCGAGGGAATTGGCGAGCGCAGCCATTGAATCACGTACCCGTCGTCGTCGTAATGTGACGGCTTGACGAGGACGAGGCAAAAGCGCCGCCGAGGGCAAGCGCGCAACGTTGCAGGGAAATTCATATGAAGCCCTGATGCACACTACACGTTCATCGCCCGGGGCCGCAAACCCCCGTCTCATCCGCGGTGCTGGATCATCTCGCTGATGGCTTTAATGCGAGTAGGCGGAATGTGAGTTCCTGGCAGCATTTAGCCCCCAACTGCCACGCGGTCGACGACCCGCGCGGCAGCTTTCGGGGGGAGACCGGCCGCGACAGCTTGCTACGGGCACCGCAGAAGATGACCCGAACCGGACGCCGAGTGTGCGTCGCAGCAGACCTAAGCGGTGAATTGTCACCGGCCTTTTATCATTCCTTCGCAAGAGAGCGGTACGCGAGCAGTAGGTATTGCGGGAGGGGTGCGTCTCATGGGTATGCTCATGGTCCGCTGTCCCAAGGCGGGGCAGGCAATCTTTACCGGAAAATACGTCGACCCGGCGGCTTTCCGCTCAAGCCCTGTATTTTTCAGTCGGACCCTCTGTCCGCTTTGCTGCGCGACGCACGAGTGGTTCGCTAAGGAAGCTTGGGTCTGCGATTCTGGCTCTTCGGAATGTGAAGCACTTCCTGAGCTTCAAGTTGCATAGCTGGCATTTAGTCGCCTGGGGCGGTCGACCGCGCAAATGCTTTCCGGGGTAGGGCCGCCATGCCTGTGGTAGGAGCGCGCGGAAGATTTCCGCCCAAGCGGAAGTCGGGAATCAGTAAGGCGCGCCAAAAACGACTTCGAGTGTAAAGCCAATCAGCGCTAATCCGGCGATTAACAGGACGCCAGCCACTGTCTCCATAATCTGGCGACGTCGAGGATATCGATTTGCCATAAAGGCAATAGCCGCACCGAGCACTAAGATAACCGCGCTGAGGCCACCTATCATCACGCCCTCGCACGAAAACGATGCCTTCTTTAGGCGTCCAGTCGACGGTATGACTCGACTTGATTAGTACCGGTCGGGAGCATTGCCGACCACCAAATTCGAGGTCGGCGTTTAGAAATAGCCGGGTTAATGTTAAATCGCATCAAACGACCGCGGATAGTGGCCGAACTCCGCCGCCACGGTCAGGCTTCAGCGCGGCAGCTATTGGGGGAAGACCGGTCGCGACAGACCTTCACAGTTGCGACCGGCTTTGACCCTTCGCGACGCTTAGTGCCCGCACCGACTTGGTCGCGATTGGGGGGTAAGCGGACGCGGCCACCGCGCGCTCAAAGCGCCGTTTTGACCCAACACCGACATTGGCTCTGCACGGCGGTAATAGTTTTGATGGCGATTTGAGCCTGTGTCGAATTGCTCGTTTGAGCCGTAAGGATGCTTCGTCCAGAGCCAGGGATGAACATGGAGCGGCGGGAATTTTTCGGGGTTATGGGTGATGCACCGGCGTGGCCGCCCGCCGGGCATCCGCAGCAGGCCGGCAAGGTGACGACAATCGGGTACTTGGCTAAAAGCGACCGCGGCATCCGGAACACCGAAACTCCAGCGCGCCGGCCGTAACCCAAGAGGATAGAGATGACCCTACCCATCATCATCGCCGTCACTATCACGGTCTTCGTTCTCGGAGTGGGCGGCATGGTGACCACGGTTGGGCCTTGGTATCGCAACCTGCGCAAGCCGGCATGGAACCCGCCCGATTGGGTATTTGGACCAGCTTGGACAGTCATTCTCGGCCTCGCCGCTTGCGCGGGAGTTCTGGGCTGGGTTCAGTCGTCCGAAGCTGAAGTGCATTTGCGTATCGCCGTCTTATTCGGCGTGAACATAATACTGCACATGCTGTGGAGCCCGCTCTTCTTTAATCTCAGGCGACCCGATTGGGCCATGATCGAGGTACCGTTCCTTTGGCTGTCAATCGTGGCGCTGATGGTAGGTTTGGCGCCGTTGTCAAAGCTCGCGAGCCTGCTGCTTTTCCCCTATCTGCTTTGGGTGGCCTTTGCTGCCATTCTCAATCTCAGCATAGTCCGCATGAACCGGCCATTCGGCTCCAAGACCTAGAGTTTAGTTATTTCCGCTGGGGCCCGCAGCGGCGTTACCGCAACGCAGCGGTCAGGTCGCTACGGGGTGCATAGCGGACGCGGCCGATGCGCGTGCAAACCGCCGCCTTTGACCCGATGCGGCGCGTTGCGACCATCAATTGCCGCACTGCGAAAGCTGCCCGACGGAGCTTTGGCTGGCGAGGCAAGAGCACGGCCGGACCATTCCATTATCGGACATTGCGGCTGACCCTTCCTCCATCGACCAGATCGTCATCCACCGACTGATGCGCAATTGATAGGCGGAAGAAGTGACCGGCTTGACCGTAACTGACCGGGGCTACATTCCTGAGCCGAGGTTTTCCTTCCAATACGCCTCAATCTGACTCACGAGTGACGCCGGTAGGGGCACATAGTCGAGTTCGCCTGCTTGCTTTTGCCCTTTCTCCAGCGCCCATCTGAAAAATTCAAACGCGGGCTTGGAATACTCGACATTCTTCGGCCTCCTAAACATGAGAATAAAAGTCGTGGCCGTGATCGGATAAGCCTGTTCGACGTCCGCATCGGTCATCACAACGTAGAAGTCCCGAGTGTTTTCCCAATCGACCGCTTCGGCCGCCGCCTGAAAGCTTTCGGCGTTCGGCTTGACGAAACGGCCCGCCTTGTTTTGAACGAGCCCGAATGTCATGTGGTAGTGAAGCGCGTAGGTGTACTCGACGTAACCAATCGAGTTTTTGATCTGAGCGACGAATACGGCGACGCCTTCGTTACCCTTGGCATTCACGCCGATCGGCCAATCAACGGCGGTTCCTTCCCCGACCTTTTCTCGCCACTCGGAACTTACCTTTGAAAGATAGTTTACCCAATTGAACGTTGTGCCCGAGCCGTCGGAGCGGTGCACAATCGCAATTGCAACGTCGGGGAGCTTCAAGTCTGGATTCAAGGCCTGGAGTGCGGGATCATTCCACTTGCGGACCTTGCCGAGAAAGATGTCCGCGAGGAGCGGTCCGGTGAATTTCAGTTGCCCTGGTTTGACGCCGTCGATGTTCATTACCGGAACCACTCCGCCGATGACCAACGGAAATTGTCCCAAACCGCTCCTGGCGAGTTCGTCCGGCGTCAACGGCATATCGGACGCCCCGAAATCGACGGCTCCGGATCGAACCTTGGTAATTCCTCTTCCCGACCCGATCGATTGATAGCTGACGGTGTTGCCAGTTTGATTGCTGTAGTCCGCAGACCATTTCGACATTATCGGATAGATAAATGTCGAGCCTGCGCCGACAATTTCACCGGCCTCGACGCTCCTGGCAGTCGTCGCCGTCAGCATTAGGGTCGAGACAACAATAGCGCCGAACTTTTTCAACGAGACCTCCTCCGGCGATCTCCGCCTTCGATTTTCTGCATCTGGCGATAATCGCCGCCGACCTTTGGGCCCCTTATATGCATGGGCCTTGACGGTCCAAGGGCAAAAAAAGGGCATCTGTTTTCCGAACGGCGGAAACGACGCGATTCGCCCTGAATTGACAAATCGTGAGACGCCCCCCCGGCAGCTATTGGGGGCGCTGCCGAGCGTGGCGACGAACTCCGGGCGTCCAATTCTGATTGTCATTGCGCCCGCCAAGGGTAACGCCCCGAGCAATAGGCACTGTTATCACGCTTGGACTACGGGTCGTGGGGAATCAGCATGCGCGTCCGCAAGGCATCGAATTGTCTGCTATCGAACGTCTTTCTGCCGCTCCAGCCGGCGACCACCAAGGCGGCGATTGACCCGGAACGGCGCTTTGCCACCATCGATTGCTGCATTGCGAAGGGTTTATTCGATCACATCGTCGGCAATCCGCGCGTGGAAGTGTCGATAGGAAATGTGGAGCCCAGCCAGCGACGCCTCTTTTCATGCGCCGTCATTGAGGCATTGAGCAATAAGAAACAGCCGGGACCGGATCCATTAAGTGGCTGGGAGCTATTCGGTTCGGTCGAGGGCGTCTGCTCTCGGGTATTGCGTTTGATTATGACTCGGTAACGGCACTGATGATCCTTCGATTGGGCAATGCTGCTTTCCCCTCCGTTGCAAGAAATAAGAGCCAACATGCGCCCTTCGACGCTCTTCATTGGGACAATCGCGTTGTTCGCGGCTACCGGTCCGCTCTTGGCGTCTCGGGCAATCGCCGATGACGTCGATACATGCGCTGAATCGACCAGCGACGAAGCCATCGCAGCCTGCACGCGTGCAATCAGTTCCGGCAACTTGCATGACCATGATCTGGCAGTTGAATACTACAACCGGGGGGTAAGGTACGCCAAGGATGGAGACTACGACCATGCTATTGCCGATTATACCGAGGCGATCCGGCTCGATCCAAAATACGCCGATGCCTACGGAAATCGCGGCAATGCGTACCGAGACAAACACGACCTTGACCGCGCGATTACAGAATACAACAAGGCTCTCCAAATTAGACCTGGAGCGATCGACTATTTCAATCGAGGCAACGCGTATTACGTCAAAGAAGACTTCGATCGTGCCATCGCCGATTACACCCAGGCAATCCGGCTCGATCCCACGTTTGCGCGGGCCTATAACAATCGGGGACTCGCAAAACGAGCCAAAGGCGATTCAGCTGGAGGCGATGCTGATATCATCATGGCGAAGCAGCGAACCCATTAGCCGCGTCGATTAGCAACCGCAATGCCAGGCGACCACCTTGGCTGCTTCTGCCCCTGAGCCGTCGCGCCGACCGTCCACCTTCGTGTCCGTTATGAGGGCCACAGCTGCCGCGTCGGCTCTATGATCGGGGATTACCCGACTTATTCTTGAACTGAATTGGAGCAGCGGGATTAAACGGTACAAATTGTCCAGAAGGCTGATTCAGCCCCGGTGAGAGCCGTGCGATAGCCTCCAAGCGGAGCATGAAAATCTCGGCAAGCATTGTGTCCTCCGTATCGCTCATTGTGACGAATAGATGACAGGACGGTACCGAAACTTCCTACCCAAGGTGTGATTAGCAGCACAAAAATGCATTTTGTCTAAGCCGAAGTTTCTTAACCCGATATGGCCGCCTTTTGCATAGCGCGAGCCGTGGTTGGCCCTGAACGGCGTTCAGTGCTCGCACCGACTTGGTCGCGATTGGGGGGTAAGCGGCCGGGGCTGGCGAGCGGCCAAACCGCCGTTTTTGACCCAGACCGGCGCTTCGCCGCCGTAAATTGACTTGCTGCGAAAGGTTCGCTCCTCCTTGCTGGTGGAACGGGAGCACAGCCGGACCGTCGGATGAGCGGGGCCGAGTTTAGATATCGCACAGGTTTCACACTGCTCATGCCACACTGCGGTGTACGCAAGTCCCTTGCGTTTATCCCCCGACGCCCAGGCCCCGACAAACCCCATGTCGGGGCCTTCTTTCAATTAGGATCCGCCTCTGTCTGCAGCCCCCCTCATTTCGGTCCAGGCATTCAGTATCGCTAATAGCCTACAGCGGACATCAGCCGACCCACAGTCACATCGCTATTTCGACCACACTGCAACTGAGATCGCGATGGTAGTTGCGAGTTTTTGAACGGACCATTTATTTTCGCCGCTCGGAGTGACGGTGAAACAATTAGACTGTGCGTGCTCCCAACTCGTACAAAAGCCCTTCGCGTTGAGCTTCCACGTCCCGACGTTTGTTTTTCCAGACGGGGCAAGAGCCTCCCGCGTCATCTTTCCGTCCGGTGTAAACGTCATTCTAAATTTGGTGCCACTAGGCGAGGCAGCCGCGAAAGGTTGGCCATTGAAAAAGGTCGCCTTCACGTCGCTCGGAGCCATGGGCTCTCCAGCGAGGGCAACGGTCGCTCCGAAGAGCATTACCCCAACAATTAACGGTTCCGGGCGCATTGAAGCCGTTCAGAAGACCCTTCGAGGAAGCTGTCTGGCAAATATACCCTCATTGCGCGCTAGCAGCCATACTCTGATGTTGCCTTTAACTGGTTCGACGGCGAACGGCTGGCGTGTTCGGGGTATAACCGCCGCGCTTCCGGTCACGTGGTGCGGCAGAAAATGACCGAACCGAACGTCACGTCTGTTGGCGAAGAGGCTACATAACATTAGAAGTAGAGCAGAATTGTAGGGAGGACTTTTTCAATGACGCTACTGCCGGTCGATCGCCTCGAAATCCTGGTCCTCGTGGATAATGCGACCGACATGCTTTCGAGCACGCCGCCTCATGTCGAGGGCGAGGCCGTCGGTTTAATGCGTCGCGGCATTCGGATGCTGGCCAGTAAATGCCTGTGCTGCGCCGCGCACGGTCTGTCCTGTCTCGTTACGGCGCATCGCGGAACTGCCAGTCACACCGTTCTTTTCGATACCGGCCCCGAGGACTATTCGTTCGAGCGCAACGTGACCCGTCTTGGCGCTGATCTCGGGTCGGTGGAGAGCATCGTACTCTCGCACGGCCATTGGGACCACGCGGGCGCGATGCTGCTTGCCTTGGGGATGATCCGCGGCCGCAACGGCGCACGGAAGATTCCCTATTATGCGCATCCAGGGATGTTTCGGTCGCGCGCGGTGAAGCTGGCGGACGGAACGCTGCGGCGCATGGAGGATATCCCCGGCGTGGAGGATCTCACGGCTTTCGGAGCGGAGGTCGTCTTAACGACCGAGCCGCAAGTCCTGCATGATGGCATGTTCGTCGTGAGCGGAGAGATTCCGCGCGTTACGCCCTACGAGCGCGGCTTTCCCGGCCAGGTGTGCCTTGTGAACGACGGGCAAAGCTGGGAGGCCGATGAGTTACTGATGGACGAGCGCTTCCTCGCGGTTAACGTTGCGGGAAAGGGCCTCGTAGTATTCAGCGCTTGCTCACATGCGGGCATTGTCAATGTCCTTACGCATGCGCGCGCCAGCTTTCCCGGCGTACCGCTGCACGCGGTGCTGGGCGGCTTGCATCTCTCCGGTCCAAACGAAGCGATTATCCCGCAAACAGTGGAAGGCCTGAGAAGCTTCGATTTGCGAACAATAGCAGCGGGACATTGCACCGGTTGGCGCGCGTTGGCGGCGTTAGCTAATGCTTTCGGTGACAAAATCTTAGCTCCGACGGCAGTTGGAAAACGATACATATTCTAGGTCGATTGAATCCCGTCCCAATGGCGTCTCGATTTCTGCTGAGAATGCGGCCGCGCTTGTCGGGAAACTTGCCCGGTTTTAGCTCGAAGTGGCAACAACACCCGGCGACGATCGCGTCTGCTTATGGGTGCACAGCTGCCGCGCGAGCCAGTGATCGGCAAGGTGGCGATTGATGTGGTGGACGGCGCCCGCTCCCGGCATCGAAGTGCCATAGGGTGGTTGCGTCGAAAGGAACCACATTGAGGGGAGCCGTCCACATGCAAATTACCACGATCGGTTTGGATGTTG
>Ga0181526_10001845_pt1 | contig 19474 bp, 14 predicted proteins | sample PEATcosm2014_Bin_35_FD_119750 | JGI IMG/M metagenome (GOLD analysis project Ga0181526, IMG submission 119750) | Peatland microbial communities from MTU Mesocosm Facility, Houghton, MI, USA - PEATcosm2014_Bin06_30_metaG | ecosystem: Environmental > Terrestrial > Soil > Wetlands > Peat | place...
CAAACCGATCAGCCCCGAGATCGCCCGACACACCGCCAGCCAGGCGCGGGGCGACGATCCGGGCGCCTATGGCTTCCGCCCCTTGTGGGAGCGTGTGCGGCGCGAGCAGCCAGACTTCCTGGAATGAGTCCCGCATCACGAGGAGCGTCGCCACATGTCCCGTGAAGTATCTCCCGCCGAAGTGCGGCTTGACCTCATCGCGCGGCACGAAGTAGCGCTGCTCGACGTGCGCGAGGAAGATCCCTTCGCAAAAGGCCACCCGCTTTTCGCCGCCAACCTGCCGCTGAGCCGTCTGGAACTTGAGGCTCTCGATCGGCTCCCGCGGCGCGACGTCAGGATCGTGCTCTATGACAATGGCGAGGGTCTGACCGCGGTCGCAACGAAGCGGCTTGGCGCGCTCGGGTACACAAACGTCAGCACGCTGGCAGGCGGCCTGCGAGGATGGAAGGACGAAGGGTACGAACTTTTCCAAGACGTAAACTCGGCAAGCAAGGCTTTCGGCGAGCTCGTCGAGGCGCGGCGGCACACGCCTTCACTCGCCGCGCAGGACGTCAACAGCCTTATCGAGCAGCGGGCCGATGTCGTCGTGCTCGATGCGCGGCGATACGACGAGTACCAGGTCATGAGCATCCCGACGGGGATCAGCGTCCCCGGGGCCGAGCTCGTGCTGCGCGCCAGAGCTTTGGCGCCCGACCCGGCCACGACCATCATCGTCAACTGCGCTGGTCGTACGCGCAGCCTGATCGGGGCCCAGTCGCTGATCAACGCCGGACTGCCTAACCCCGTCGTGGCGTTACGCAATGGGTCGATTGGCTGGACGCTTGCCGGTCAGTCTCTCGATCACGGCCAGAACCGGCGCTACGGCGAGCCCGACGAGGCCCTCGAGGCCGAGGCTCGCGCCAAGGCGCGCGAGGTCGCCTATCGCGCCGGCGTGCGTCGCCTGGACCTGGCGGAGCTGGCTGGATTGAAGTTCGATACCACCCGCACGCTCTACCTCCTCGACCCGCGCCAACCGGACGAGTTCGAAGCCGGCCATCTGCCAGGGTTTCGCAACGCGCCCGGTGGGCAGCTCGCCCAGGAGACCGACCACATCGCCCCGGTTCGTGGCGCGCGCATCGTCCTCGCCGATCCCCGCGGCGTGCGCGCCGACATGACGGCGTCATGGCTGGCGCAGATGGGCTGGGAGGTGCTGGTCCTGGACGCGCCGGACGCGGCGTTCAGCGAGCGAGGACTGGTCGCACGCCAGCTGCCGCCCGCGCCGGCGGCTGGCGCCATTGCCGCCGTGGCGCTCGCCGATGACATCGAGCGCGGCGAAGCGCCGACTATTATCGACTTCGGGCCAAGCCCCAGCCACCGGCGCGGACATATCCCGGGTGCGTGGTTCGCCATCCGCGCGCGCCTCGCCACCGACATAGGCAAGATTCCTGCAGACCGACCGCTGGTGCTGACGTCCGTCGACGGCGCGCTCGCCCGCTTCGCGGCGCGCGACGTGGCGGCGCTGACCGGCCGAGACCCCCGGGTCCTCGCCGGCGGAACCGCCGCCTGGGCCGCCGCCGGCTTTCCCTTGGAGACCGGATTGCAGCGCTCCGCCAGCGAGCCGGAAGACGTATACCGGCGCCCCTATGAGGGGACGGACAACGCCCCTGAGGCGATGCAAGCCTACCTCGACTGGGAGTTTGGGCTGGTCGACCAGCTCGCGCGCGACGGATCGCACGGGTTCTACGTCATCTGATCGCCCGCTGGGCGCGCAGCTCAGCCCAAATACGCAGGCCCGCTCTGCCTATCCCTGACCATGCGCTCGGATCCTTTCCGCACCACCTTCTGCCAGCCACGCGTCGAATGTTTTGAGGCCGGGCAGCCGGCGGCGGAGATCTGGTATGTGGGCGTGATATCCATCCCGCTCGTTAAAACGCGCGGCTGCCGCCAATTCCGGAATCTGCCCCGTGACCTCGGGCGGGTACTGCACATAGCGGATATCTCGCTCGAGCGCCCGACCGATAGCCGCGGCGGCCTGGGCGTAGCTGAGAGCGTCGCCGGCAAACTCGAAGGCTTGACCGATATAGTTTTCGGGGTGTCGGAAGGCGAGCGCGGCGAACGCGCCGATATCGTCCACCGCAACAAACTGGGTCACCTTGTCGGGTTCTACGAAGAAGGTGATCGCTCCATCCGGCAGGCGGAAATAGGGCGCCGCGAAGTTCTCCATGAAGCTGACGGGACGAATGATCGTCGCCGGGAGCCGCAGGGAGTGAATGTGCTTTTCGATGGCCCATTTGCTTTCCCAGAAAGGGATCTGGGAGTCGCGCTCCGCGCCGCCGACGGACGCGTAGATGAAGTGAGCAACCCCCGCGGCTTTGGCGGCCTCGGCCAGCAGAATTCCCTGACAAATCTCATCCTCGACCGTGAATCCGTCGGGTGCGCCTGGAAATTGAGTCCGCTGGACCGAAAATACGCCGTGAACGCCCTTGACGGCGGCATCGACGCTCGCACGGTCACCCAGGTCGCCGGCGATCACTTCAGCGCCGGCGCGAGCCAGCGCCAGAGCTGGCTCGCTTGCCGGATCGCGAGTCAAAGCCCGCACCGTCCAGCCGTCCTTCAGCAGATGATGGGCCGTGGCGCCGCCTTGATTGCCCGTGGCGCCCGCGACCAGAATCGCCTTGCCATTGTTAGTCATTGTTCTCTCCGTTGCGCTATCAGCAAGGCGTCAGCCTCGAGGTCGAAGACTGAGTGGTCTGAAAGACCCTCGGCGACCCGACCTGGCGATTGCGGATATCCTTCCCTTCCCGTACCTATCGGAGCGCCGCTCCGCTTCAATATACGGACCACCGCTCCGCTTATGAAATCAGGATTTCTGTACCCGCGTGCCAGGATTTCTCCCGCCTAAGACCCAGCCGGCCTCGTCGCCCCAATCGAGGCGCGCCGACGCCAAGCGCAACTATGCGCGGATCGTTGAGATCGCTCGGACGGTTGTCGCGGAGGAGGGCACCAACGCCTCCCTGCGTGACATTGCGCGCCGTGCCGGCGTTGGCATGGGGACGCTGTACCGTCATTTTCCAACCCGGGACGCCCTTCTCGAAGCGCTTCTTCGGCAAGGCTTCGATGATCTGGCCAGGACGGGTGAAGAACTGGAGCGTTCTGCTTCCGCGCTGGAGGGACTATCGATCTGGCTTTCGCAATTCGTCGACGCCGCGGCGCGCTATCGTGGTCTCACAGCCTCGATGATGGCCACAATCGCAGATACGACGTCCGCGCTTCATGCTTCATGTCTCTCGATGCGCGAGGCTGCGCATCGATTGTTGGAGCGCGCAAAGGCGGCCGGGGAGATACGGCCGGATGCAACTTCGGACGATCTGTTTGCACTTGTGAGCGCGGTGGCGTGGGTCGCCGATTATGGCCCGTCCGTCGGCGAGCAGAGATCTCGTTTGCTTTCCATCGTTCTCGATGGCTTGTCGGTTCGCCACCACCGCAGCGATTAGCACTGTCGCAATCCCCCACGCTGTCGGTATTGGCGCGAGCGGACCATCTGACGGTGCGCCGAATGTAACTTGCGGACACCGCGCAAAGTCCAAACAGTCACCGGACGTGCGCCGCACACGCAGCGACGCGGACTGTTTTGGGGGCGCGGTTTGTACAGCAGTCGTGGACCTGGCGCCGTTCGGGCGCTGCTAGCCCTGGTAGCGCTGCTCTCACTGCTCTGCCCACGCGCGGCGTGGGCGGCCTGGCCTTCGGACGACGGTCGCGGTCCGTGTGCGGTGAGCAAGCAGAGCAATGTTGAAGCCCGAATGCGCGACGGAGTGGTGCTGCGCGCCGACATCTATCGACCCGACAGCAAGACGCCTGTCCCCGTGATCCTGATGCGGACGCAGTACGGCAAGGAAGCCGCGCAGGTTCAGCCGGCCCGGTTCAAGACGCCCGAGTGGTACGCCTCCCACTGCTACATCGTGGTGGTGCAGGACATCCGCGGCCAGGGCGCGTCGGACGGCGATTTCTACGAGTACGCTCACGACCGCAACGATGGCTTTGACACCGTCGAATGGGCCGCCCGACTGCCCGGCGCAAGCGGGCGCGTGGGCATGTATGGCTCCTCCTACGTGGGCGCCACGCAATGGCTGGCCGCGACCGCTGCGCCGCCGTCGCTGAAGGCGATCGTGCCGTCGAACACCGCGTCCGACTACTACGACGGTTGGACCTATGAGGACGGCGCGTTCCGGCTGGCGTTCATCGAGCCGTGGATGACCGACACGATCGCTACTACGGCCGCGATCAACCGCAAAGACGCTCAGACGCTGGCTAGTTTGAAAACGGCCGCCAAGGAAACCGCCACGTGGCTGAGGTTTATGCCCTATTCGCAGCTGCCCACCCTGCAGCCGAACAGCCCGGTGGTCGCGCCTTACTTCTTCGACGCGATCAAGCATCCCACCGACGACGGCTATTGGCAGGCGTTCAGCATCCAGACCCGCTATCGTGTGGTGGCCGTGCCGGTGTTGGCCTTCGAGGGCTGGTACGACGCCTTCGTCAACGGCGCCCTGCGCAACTTCAACGGCGTGCGCGAACAGGGCGCGACGGAACTCGCCCGCGACAACCAGCGGATCGTGATCGGCCCCTGGGAGCATCTGGGCTGGGGCAGGCCCGACAGTCCGGTGAGCCCGCGGCTGAAGGCGATCGGTCCGGTGGCCGACAGTCCGGTCAATGAGCTGACGATCGCCTGGTTCGACCACTTCCTGAAAGGCGAGGACAACGGCGTCGGCGGCGCGCCCCAGGTCGATTACTTCGTGATGGGCGAGAACAAATGGCACGTGGCGACGGGGTGGCCGCTGCCGTCCACTGACTATCAGAACTGGTATCTGGCCAGCGGCGGCCACGCCAACTCGGTCATGGGCGATGGCATCCTGAGCCCGACCCCGCCGCAGCAGGCGCAGGGCAAAGCGGTCGCCCATCCGACGGCCGAGCGTGGGACGCCGATCATCGCCGCCGCAGCCGGCGCGTCGTCGGACCAGTTCACCTACGATCCTGCCAACCCGGTTCCCAGTGTCGGCGGCCACTCATGCTGCGCTTGGACGTCAGGGCCCCAAGGCCAGTTCGACCAGTCGGCGATCGAGCAGCGCCCGGACATTCTGGTGTTTTCCAGCGCGCCGCTGGAACAGGCGATGGAAGTCACCGGGCCTATCACGGTGATCCTCTATGCCCGCAGCACCGCGCCCGACACCGACTTCGCGGCCAAACTGGTGGACGTCTTCCCGGATGGCACGGCGTTGAACCTCAGCAACGGGATTCAGCGGGCCAGTTTTCGCGAGTCGCTGACCGATCCCACGCCAATCCGGCCTGGCGAGGTCTATCGCTACCGGATCAACGTCTGGCCGACGAGCAACCTGTTCGGCAAGGGCCATCGGATCCGGCTGGAGATATCCTCCAGCGACTACCCGCAGTTTGCGCCCAACCCCAACACCGGCGATCGCTTCGGAGCCAGCGGGGCCTCGACCACCGCCGTCCAGACCATCTTGCACGACACCGGCCATCCGTCGTCAGTGATCCTGCCGGTGATCCCACCCGGCGCGGGCGGTGTGGGGATCGACCATGCGCCTGTTCGGTGAGCGGCCGCAATCGCGCGGGGACGCCCGACGCGGGCGAGAGTGACTGCGCGCCGCGTAGGTGGCCCATGGCCGGTGGGTCACATATGCGCGTGCCGTCCTGGTGGACTTCCGACAATGTGACGGCCCCCCGAGCGGTTGCAGGCTGCCCCGTCTTGGTCCACGGGGTCGCTAACCAGACCTGTTCCCGCGAGGCGCACCATGAAGGCGGCATTGCTCATGGCCCATGGCGGCCCCGAGAGCCTGCGTTACGGCGATGCGCCGGACCCAGTGGCGGGGCATGGCGAGGTGGTCGTCGACATCCACGCGGCCAGCGTCAATGCCGCGGACTACAAGGTGCGGCTGGGCGGATATTCCAAGCTGACGTTCCCCTACATTCTTGGCCGCGATTTCTCGGGTGTAGTCACCGAGGTGGGCGCCGGCGTCGTTGATCTCGAGGTGGGCGATGCGGTGTTCGGCGTGGCCGACCAAGGCAAGGACGGCGCCTATGCCGAGAAGATTGCGATCAGGGCCGCGATCGTGGCGAAAAAACCTGCGACGTTGAGCGATGAGGCGGCAGCGGCGATGGGCCTGAGCAGTCTCACCGCGCTCTGGGCGCTCGAGGACACCGCCAAGCTGCAGCCTGGCGAGACGATCCTGATCCAGGGCGGCGCCGGCGGGGTCGCCGGCTTTGCGGTCCAACTCGCCAAACACATCGGCGCCACGGTGATCACGACCGCCAGCGCCGACAACGCCGACTACGTCCGCAGCCTCGGCGCCGATCAGGTGATCGACTATCGCAACCAGGACTTCACCCAACTGGTCCATGATTGTGACGTGGTGTTCGACACCGTCGGCGGAGATGTCCAGGCGCGCTCGTATGCCGTGCTGAGATCGGGCGGGCGCCTGGTATTTATCGCCCCCGGGAAGCCTGACTTCGAGGCGCGAGCGGATGTCGTGACGTTGCGCCCCGCTGTGACCCGCGACCGCGCTCATCTAGAGCGGATGCTGACGTTGCTTGAAACTGGCGCGGTGTGGCCGCCCAATATCGTCTGCTACCCACTGAAAGAGGCAGCCGAGGCTCACCGGGTCAGCGAGTCACGGCATCTGCGGGGCAAGCTGGTGCTGCTGACGGAACTCGCCGGCGCCGCCTGACTTGGGACCCTCCTGAGGGCCCGCGCCAGCGGCCCGAGAAGCGGGCGCAGTGCAGAAGTCGCCAATGCGCAGACTGACAACCAGGCGGCAGGCCGCTAGCGTAACGGCGCAGTGTTCGACCATCCGGCGGAGCAAATCATGCCCCTCACCCTATCCCACGCGGTTCTGCACGTGCGTGAACTGGACAACATGCTCGACTACTACACCCGGGTACTCGGCTTCGAGGTAACCGACCGCGGGCCGGTGGGCGATAAGGGGACCGAGATCGTGTTCCTCAGCCAGGATCCCGGCGAGCATCACCAACTGGGCTTCATAACCGTGTCGCCCGGAGAGAAGACGCCAGGCGCGCTCAATCATCTGGCCTTTCGCGTGGAGGGGCTGGACGAACTGCGCGCGCTGATCGGCCGGATCTGCGCCGACGGCCGTGGCCGATCGCCCGCGCCCCTGACGCACGGCAATACCTGGTCGGCCTATTTTGGCGACCCGGAGGGCAACGGCATCGAAGTCTTTTGCGACACGCCCTGGCATGTGCAGCAGCCCCAGGGCCGTCCGTGGGACCTCGCCAAGGACGATGCCAGCCTCCTCGCGGAAACCCAGGCAGCCTTCGCCAGCGCGCCGGGCTTCGGTCCCGGCGACGCCTATGCTGACGCCCGCCGTCGCGCAAAGGCGCCGACATGACCGTCCGATCGCCGCCCCCTCTCACCCATCGCCAATCCAGGGTGTTGATGTCATGCGTTGGTTGAGTTTTGTGAACGATGGCCGGCCGACCTTCGGCGTAGTCGTAGCCGATGGCGTGGTGGACGTGGGTGCGCTCGCGCCGGACGTTGCGGATCTGAAGGCGGCGATCGCCTTGGACCGGCTGGCGGCCCTCGGCGCCGACGCCGCGGCCCGTCCGTCGGATCTGCCCCTGGCGGGTCTGACGCTTCTGCCGGTGATCCCCAATCCCGCGAAAATCCTCTGCGCGGGACTGAACTACAAGGACCACCAGGCCGAGACCGGTCGCGGAGGCGAGCCCTATCCGACGATCTTCGTCCGGTTCGCGGCGGCTCAGGTCGCCCACAATCAGGCCATCGTGCGGCCCAAGGAGTCGACAGCGCTGGACTTCGAAGGGGAGATTGCGCTGATCATTGGCCTCGGCGGACGGCGGATCGCCAAGGAGGACTGGCAGGCTCACGTCGCCGGATTCGCTCCTTACAATGACGGCAGCGTGCGCGACTGGCAGCGGCATACCTCGCAGTTCACGCCGGGCAAGAACTTCGCCCGCACCGGCGGCTTCGGGCCGTGGATGATGACCCCCGACGAAGTCGGCGACCCGGCGGCCGTCGAGCTGACCACCCGCCTCAATGGCGAGGTGATGCAGCACGCGTTCTCCTCGCAGCTGGTGTTCGGTTTCGGCGAGCTGATCGCCTATTGCTCCTCCTTTGTGGACCTCGAGCCGGGCGATGTGATCGTCACTGGCACGCCCGGCGGGGTGGGTGCCGCCCGCAAGCCGCCGGTCTGGATGCGAGCGGGCGATCGCATCGAAGTCGAAGTGAAGCCGATCGGCACGTTGGTTAACCCGGTCGCCGACGAGTAGGCCGCGCGATCCGCTGACGCCCCAACTAGACGGCCGGGACCTGCCGCCGGTGGTGAAGCGGTGAGCGGTCGTCGGCCATCGGCTGGGCTGTGGTGGACCTGGGGTCCCGGCGCCCTTCACCGCTGAAGCGTAGTTCACCACCTCCCGGCAAAATGCGGTTCCGAGAGGCGGATCGGTTCGACCCCGACAGCCCTTACCATGCCGTGCACGGAGCACGCCTTAGCATGCAGCCTTCGAGATACTGCACCGGCCGCTTCGCTTGCGAGTTCTGCGCCCTGAAGCCTGCAGGCGCTCCTCGACAAAGTTCCTCATGTCTATCGGCACTGTTTGCACAGCCACGCACTGGCGCCGAGGTGTTCAGACCTGGTCGCCGGCCGGCTTCGACCGCTGCTCCGATTGACTAATGGCGTGGTATCGGGAGCGCGGCAGCAGACAGAAACCGGTTAGTCGCAACGCGGTGCGGACGTCCCCCAGCATAGGGTCCGACGCCACGTCGAACAGCGCCTTGCGTAGCGTCCTGAGGGTAGCCCAGCTTGTCGTCCGCGCGCTGATCAGCGGTAAGCCCGGGCTGGCGGCTGTCCAAGTCAGGACGCGCAGCGTTTTGGTGAGGCGAGGCTTGAAGCGGCGCAACTGGTCCCAGACCACGGCGTCGATGGCCGCCACGTCGGCCTCACCCGCTGCCACGGCTTCGGCGCTGGCGGTGTGCGCACCGCTGACGGAGATGGCGCCGAAGAAGCGTCCCTGCTGGGCGAATGGCGCGACCGCGGCCCGCAGCAGGTTCATGCCGGTGTTGGAGTCGGCGCTGTTGATGACGCACTGCCGGTCGAACAGGTCGGCCAGCCCGGTAGCGTGGTCGTCGCGGCGCACGATGATCGCGCTGCGATGAAAAGGGCCGAAGCAGCCTTCGGCCTGATAGCTCGGGGTGGCGACCAGGCGCACGCGTCCGGCCAGCCGGGTCACCAATGGGTAGCCGCACGCCTGCGCCACCAGCAGGTTGGGATCCAGCCAGACGTCCTCAAGCGGCCGATCACGTGTTAGGCGGCTCGGCGCTTCCACGCCACGCGCGCGCAGTCGCTGGGAGATGGCGTCCCAGAGCGCATCGTTGGCCTGCGCCAACTCCGGCGGATCATACATCGGCAGCGCGGCGACCGGGCTGCTCATCCGGTGGCGGCCCGCGCCGTTGCGACAAGCGCGCCATGTTGAGGGTGCTGCAAGCGATCGTGGTCACGGAGCAGGAAGCGGGCGAAGACCTCCGAATAGCCGGTGTAGACCGGCGCGCCGTCCGCGATCAGCTGCGGCCGCTGCACCGCGTAGAGCCCTGGAAGTCGCCACCAGGGGGCCGCGGGGTGGGCGTGGTGCGTCGCGTGCAGATTGTTATTCAGGAACAGCAGACCCAACAGTGGCGCACCCTCGACCACCGCGACACGCCGGGCCGGCTCTTCATCGGCCCGGTGCTCGGCGAAGGATCGCAGCAGCGAGAGGGCGATCCCCGGATAGACGAAGAAGAGCACGTAGTCGCCGAGGGACAAGCGGCACACCAGCTTCAGCCAGGCGAGCACGGCGCCCACGGCGAACAGGTGGACGCCCCAGATGCGCCAGCGTCCCCAATCACCTCGAGTAAGCGCTCGAGCCTCCGTGAAGATGAAGCGGCCGACTTCCAGCAAAGGGCCGACCAGCAACCGGCCCAGCAGCGTCGATTGCATCGCCGACAGCGCGGCCGCGATCCCGCGCCCCTGCACGAGATAGCGGGATTCAGGATCGGTGGACGGGTCGGTGAGCCGGTCGGTTGCGTGGTGCGCCAAGTGAGAACGCCGATAGGCCTCGTAGGGCAGCCACAGCGAGAGAGGCGCGAAACCGATCAACCGGTTCAGCGCCGGCCAGCGCGTGGGATGACCATGAATCGTCTCGTGCTGAAGCGAACCTTGCCAGGCGATCAGCCAGCCGCCCAGCAGCGGCAGCAAGACCGGAGGGATGAGGCGGTGCAAAAGAGTGACCGCGATCCAGCCAGCGTAGATCAGAGCCCCAAGCGCCAGAGTCGGCCATTCGAACGCGTTCGGCGCGGCGCGGATGCTGGGCTGCATGCAGGGGGCGACTCCAACGGTCTGGCGCGGCGCGGCGGTGTGCGAGGTTCCAAGCTCGCGCCATAGGACCGGTATCGACGCCGCCGCGGCAAACCATATTCACTCGATATGAATTTAGTTTTCCTGCGGTCGAGTCGCGTCCGCCGTGCGCACCAAAACCGCTGCGACGGCGCGCGCGGCCGGCCTGTGGTCTCCATCAATGCATCCAAATTCAACAAACGCGTTCGCAAGTAGATCAGTGATTATGCGTTTCGAATGTTCCGCGAAACAAATGCGCAGTTCAGATAGCCAAGAGTAAGTTTGCGCGCGCAAATTCAAACATCAAAATATGGACCTATCTTATCATGAGATATTCTCATGAAAGGTATTTGCTAGGCGCATAAGGCGTGTCGAAATAAGCCGTATTAGAATATTCAATCAGGTGAACTGAGCCTCGCGAGAGCTCGGTCTGGGAAGCCTTCTTTTCGCGAAATAATCATTTTCTGACAAGGCGTTGAGGCTCGAGCGGGCCGCCGGACCGGCGTCTTCACCTCAAGAAACCTCTGATACTTCACAGAAAAACTAACTACGTCTGCGGCATCTGCGGACGCACTGGCGGCCCTTGAGTTCAGCTCGGGGGTGTTCGTGAGCTTCAGTCGGCGTCAGTTGATTTCGCGCGTGGGTCGCGCCGCGGGGGTTGGCGCGGCCTATGCCGCGATGCAGGGGCTGGGGCTGCTTTCCCTTGCAGCAGCCCGCGCCGACGTGGATGTCGCCGACGGCGCCGGGAGCAAGGTCGCGATTCTGGGCGCCGGCATCGCCGGCCTGACACTGGCCTATGAGCTTGAGCGCGCCGGCTACGACGTAGTGGTGCTGGAGGCCCGCGACCGGGTCGGCGGCCGCAACTGGAGCGTCCGCGGCGGCGACCGCATTGTCCTCGACGGCGAGGCCGACCAGACGGCGGGCTTCTCCGACGGGCTCTACTTCAACGCCGGCCCAGCGCGCATACCCAGCAACCACCAGGGCCTGCTCGGTTACGCAAAACGCCTCGGCGTGCCGCTGGAAGTGGAGGTCAACGCCAGCCGCAGCGCGCTCTTGCAGTCGGCTAGCGCCTTCGACGGCCGGCCAATCCAGCAACGACAGGCGCTGAACGATACGCGCGGTGCGATCTCCGAGTTGCTGGCCAAGGCGACGCGACGCGGTGCGCTGGATCAGGAGCTCACCGCTGACGATAAGGATCGGCTGCTGGCCTTCCTCCGGTCGTATGGCGACCTCAACCCCGACCTCGGCTTCGTCCGCACCGAGCGTTCCGGCTACCAGCGCCCGCCCGGCGCTTTCGACCAGAGCGGCATCCCGCGCAACCCTCTTCCGCTCTCGGAGCTGCTGAAGGACGAGGTCCTGCCGCTGGCGCTCTACGACGAGAGCATCCTGATGCAGGCGACCATGTTCCAGCCGGTGGGCGGCATGGACCGGATTCCGGCCGCCTTCGCCCGCGACATCAAAAGCCCGATCCATCTTGGGGCCGAGGTGCGGCGGATAAGCCAGACGGCCACCGGGGCGCAGGTCGCGTATGTCGATCGCCGTTCCGGCGAGAGCCGGACGGTCTTTTCCGACTACCTTGTCGTCACCGTCCCATTGCCGGTGCTGGCGCGGATCGACAGCGACTTCAGCGCGCCGGTGAAGCTGGCCATCGCCGGGGCCGTTTACGACCACTCGGCCAAGGTGGCGTTCGAGAGTCCGAGGTTCTGGGAGGCCGAGCAGATCTATGGCGGCCTGTCCTTCGTCGGCGGCGAGACCACCCTGGTCTGGTACCCGAGCGGCGCCTTCCAGAGCAACCGCGGCGTCCTCATCGGCGCCTACAGCGCCGGCCCGATCGCCGCGCCGTTCGAAGCGCGCGCGTTGCCGCAACAGATCGCGCTGGCGCGGGACGCCGTGGAGCGGCTGCATCCCGGGCACGGCGCCGATCTCAGCGTCCCGGTCGTCGTCGATTGGAACAAGGTCCCCTTCAACCTGGGTCCGTGGATTCACTGGGAAGAGGGCAACGATCCGGCCGCCTACCGGCTGCTCAACCAGCCTGAGGGCCGCGTCTACTTTAGCGGCGCGCACCTGAGCCAACTGCCGAGCTGGCAGGAGGGCGCGATTCTCGCCGCCAACCGCACGATTTCCGAGCTCGGCCGGCGCGTCCAGGCCGACCGGCTGACCCAACCTGTTCATCGATAGGAGCCCAAGGCATGACTCACACCAACTTCGCGCGCGCGGGTCTGCTTGCCCTCTGCCTCGCGGGCCTGGGCGGCGCCGCGGCCACGGGACAGATCGTCCGCACGCCGGCGCCAAGCCCGTCCGCGCCGCTGGCCACGGCCGTATCGGTGCCGGCCGGTTCGGAGCTGATCTTCCTGAGCGGCGTGCTGCCGCCGGCCGATCCGCACGCCCCGCCAGGCACGACCCAGGCGTTCGGCGGCGACACCCGCGCTCAGACGATCGCCGCGTTGGATCGCCTGAAGCAGACTTTGACGGGTCTCGGCCTGACGCCGGGCGACGTGGTTCAGGCGCACGCCTTCCTCGCCGGCGACCCCGCCAGGAACGGCGACATCGATTTCGCCGGCTTCAACGCCGGCTGGAACCAGTTCTTCGGCACACCCGATCAGCCCAACAAACCTGCCCGCAGCACGGTGAAGGTCGCCGCCCTGGTGGCGCCGGGCGCGCTGGTCGAGATCGAGGTCGTCGCTGCCAAGGCGCGATAGCCGCCGGCCGGTCAACACGGCGGCGGCGCGGACAACAGAAGACTTGCATCAACGAGGGGTTACAATGAATCGATTTCTGACTGCATCGCCGCTGGCGCTTGCCGCGGCCTTGGCCGCCGGCGTCGCTCAGGCTGCGGATGCGACGGCCACCGACACGGCGACTTCGACGGCGACTGCGACTGCGTCCGGAGCTGGCTCGGTTGTTGAGGAAGTGATCGTTACGGGGACGCGGCAAGTGGGGGTGAAAGCCGCCGACAGCGCCGCGCCGATCCAGATCGTCGGCGGCCAAGCGCTGAAACAGGTGGGGCAGCCCGACCTGGTGCAGGCGTTGTCGCAGAACCTGCCGTCGTTCAACGCCCAGGCCTTTGGCGGCGACACCGCCAATTTGACGCTCTCCGCGGCCCTGCGCGGGCTCAATCCCAACGACACCCTGGTCCTGGTCGACGGCAAACGCCGTCACGACACCGGCAATCTCGCCGTCGATGGCGGCAGCCCGTACCAAGGCTCCGCCACCACCGATCTCAGCTTCATCCCGGTCGGCGCCATCGACCACGTCGAGGTGCTGCAGGATGGCGCGGCCGCCCAATATGGCTCCGACGCCATCGCCGGGGTGGTGAACATCATCCTCAAGGACGCCAACCACGGCGGCGCCCTCTCAGCGACCGGCGGCGAGTACTATCAGGGAGACGGCGCGACGGGCGCCTGGTCTTTCAACAATGGCTTCAGTCTCGGCGACAGGGGCTTCATCAACGTTACGGCCGAGGAAAAATACCACGAGCATAGCCAGCGGGGGACGGTGGACTATCGCTACTACACGCCAAATGGAACCCTGGTCCCGACGCTCGCGGCGGTGAACCTAGCGGGGATCCCCGGCGCGCCTGGCGCGCCGGACGTCAATCCTATTGTCGGAGACGCCGAGTACAACATCTACAACGTCTTCTACAACGCAGGTTACGATCTGGGCGGCGGGGTGGAACTCTACAGCTTCGGGAGTTTCGGGCACAGAACGGCCGCGTCTTTCGAGAACTACCGCCCGCCCAGCAAAGTCGTTGGTGTCACCACCGGTGGCGTGACCGTGCATCCTTTCCCCAACGGCTTCAGCCCGGAAGAAGCCCTGCACGAAGAGGACTTCTCGGTAACCGGCGGCCTGAAGGGGACCCTCGACGATTGGCGCTGGGACCTTTCGACCACCTACGGCCGTGACACGGATGAAATCTACACCCTGCACTCGGCCAATGCGCAGCTGTTCGCGGCGCTGCAATCGGTGTCGGCGACGCCGGTTGTGCCCCAGAGGAATTTCTACGACGGTGTATTCGTCAACTCGGAATGGACCGGAAATCTCGACATCAACCGTTCGTTCGACGTCGGCTTGGCCGGGCCGCTCGACGTCGCCTTCGGTGGCGAAGTGCGTCAGGACAGCTTCACGATCGGGCAAGGCGATGCGGACTCGTCGTTCAGCGCCGGCGCGCAGTCATTTCCCGGCTTCACGGCGACCGATGCGGCGACCCACAGCCGCACCAACTACTCCGGCTATGTGGATCTGGCGGCAGAACCGATCCGCGATCTGCACTTGGACCTGGCCGGACGCTATGAGCACTACACCGACTTCGGCGACGCCACCGTGGGCAGGCTGACCGCGCGCTACGACTTCAATCCGGCTTTCGCCATCCGCGGCACGGTCAGCAACGGCTTCCGCGCCCCTACGCTCGCCGAAGAGTACTACTCGGCGACCAACGTCTCGCCGAGCTCGGCGGTGGTCCAGCTGCCGGCGGACTCTCCAGCGGCCCGGGCGGCGGGCTTTGCGGCGCTCAAGCCCGAGATCTCGGAAAACTACAGCATCGGCTTCGTGCTTCGCCCCATCGACAACCTCAATATCACGCTCGACGCCTATGAAATCGACATCCAGGACCGCATCGTCGGCAGCGGCTTCCTGCTCGGGACATCGGGTCCGACGGTCGTGTCCCAGGGCGTCCTCAACGCCATTGCGGCGCATGGGAATACGCTCGATTCCGGGCTGAGCTACACCGGCATCAGCATCTTTACCAACGCGGCCGACACCCGGACGCGCGGGATAGATCTGACGGCCAACTACGCCTCCGACTTCGATGCCTACGGTCACGTCGACTGGTCGGTTGGCTTCAACTACAACGAAAACACCATCACCAAGCGCGCGCCGCTTCCGGCCATCGTAACCAACGCCGCGTTCGGCCAAACCGCGATCCTCAGCCCTACGGCGCTCAGCGCCCTGACCACGGCGACGCCGCGCGAAAAAGCCGTCCTCGGCGCCGTCTGGACGCTGGACAAATGGAGCGTGAATCTGCGCGAGGCGATCTATGGCCCGTCGTCGGAAATCGTCAGCACGAGTGGGACCGGGGTGAATGGCGTCGCCGAACGCATCGGCGTCACCGGCATCACGGACCTCGATATCGGCTACAAGATCAGCTCGTTTCTGAAGCTGGATCTGGGCGCGAACAACCTGTTCGACATCGAGCCGCCCAACCGCCCGAATATCGCAACCACCGCCGGCGGCGGACTTCGGCCGGCCGACGGAGGTAACGTGCTCAACGCCCCTATCGGCTTTTCTCCGTTCGGCATCGACGGCGGCTACTGGTACGGCCGCGTGACCTTCACCTTCTGACGGGGCAACTCCCTCGGCGCGCGCGCCTAGGCTGGGCGCGCGCCCCTTGCTTGGTTACATGCGGTGGTGATGGACCGGGCGAACCTGAAGGCGACGATCGGCAGGGCCGCGGCCCTGCTGGCGACCGATCCGCCCGGCGCCGAACGCGAAGCACGGGCGGCGCTGGCGGCGGCGCCGCGCGACCCCAACGCCAATCTGATCCTGAGCTCCGCGCTGCGGCGGCAGGGCAAGGCCAAGGCGGCGATCGCGGTGCTGGAGCCGCTCGCGCGCACCTTCCCCAGGGCTTCGCTGACGCAGTACGAGTTCGGCGTGGCCCTCGCCGATGTCGGCCAGCGCGCCCGTGCTATCGCCACGCTGAGGACCGCGACCGCGCTCGACCGGGAGAATCCCGACGCCTGGCGCGCGCTGGGTTCGCTGCTGTTCGACGCCGGCGACGCCCGCGGCGCGGAGGCGGCGTTCGCCGAGCAGCGCCGGGCGCTGATCCGCGATCCACGGCTGAAGCCGGCGGCCGAGGCGTTGCATCGCGGTCGCGCCGACGAGGCCGAGCGGATGCTCCGCCCAATCGCAACCGCCAACCCGAACGACGTGGCCGCCGTCGGACTGCTGGCCGAGGCCTACGCGCGCCAGGGCCGGCACGCCGACGCCGCCACGCTGCTGGCTCACGTGCTGGAACGCGCGCCGGACGACAACGAGGCCCGCTTCCGGCTCGCGCTCGCGCTGTTCCATCAGCAGAAGGCGACCCAGGCCCTGCCGCTTTTGGAGCGGCTGGTCGCCGCCGAACCGCGCAACGCCGCCTACCGCAACCTGATGGCCGGTGTGCTGCCGCTGGCCGGTGAGTTCGACCGCGCCATCGCCCTCTACGAGGGCCTGCTGCAGGCTCATCCAAACCAGCCGCAGATCTGGCTCAACTACGGCCATGCCCTGCGCACCGTGGGACGCCGCGAGGAAGCGGTGGCGGCGTTCCGGCGCTGTATCGGCTTCGACGCGTCGCTGACCGAGGCCTACCTCGGCCTCGCCAACCTCAAGGTCGCCGCGTTCAGTGACGACGAGGTCGCCGCGATGCGGGCCATCGCCGCCCGGCCGGCGCTCGCGTCGGAGGACCGCCAGCAGCTCGCCTTCGCGCTCGGCAAGGCGCTGGAAGACCGCGGCGACTACGCGGCCTCGTTCGCCAGCTACGCCGCCGGCGCCGCGCTGCGCCACGCCCAGACTTCGTACGAGGCTGCCGCGTTCACGGCGCAGAACCAACGATCGATCGCGTTGTTCATCGCCGAATTCTTCGACGCCCGGCGCGGCTTCGGCGCCGAAGCGCGCGACCCGATCTTCATCGTCGGCCTGCCGCGCTCGGGCTCGACCCTGATCGAGCAGATCCTGGCCAGCCACTCGGCGGTGGAAGGCACCATGGAGCTGCCGGACATCGGCTTCATCGCCGACGGCCTCGGCGCCTTTCCGGACGCCGTCGCCGCCATCGGCGAGGCGCAGTCGAGAGCGCTGGGCGAGGGCTACATCGCCTCGACCCGGCCGCAGCGGAAGCTCGGTCGGCCATTCTTCATCGACAAGATGCCCAACAATTTCCAGTTCCTGGGCCTGATCGCCCTGATCCTGCCCAACGCCCGGATCATCGACGCCCGCCGCCATCCGCTGGCGACCTGCTTCTCGGCGTTCAAGCAGCACTTCGCCCAGGGCCAGGCCTTCTCCTACGACCTCGCCGACCTCGGCGCCTACTACCGCGATTATGTGGACCTGATGGCTCACTTCGACGCCGCGCTGCCGGGGCGCGTGCATCGGGTGATCTACGAGGATCTGATCGAGGACACCGAGGCCCAGGTGCGCCGCCTGCTGGACCACCTCGGTCTGCCGTTCGAGCCGGCATGCCTGACCTTCTACGAAACCGACCGCGCCGTGCGCACGGTAAGCTCCGAACAGGTGCGCCGGCCGATCTTTCGCGACGGGCTGGACCAATGGCGCAACTACGAGCCCTGGCTCGGCCCGCTGAAAGACGCGCTCGGGCCGGCGCTGGAGGGGTGGCGCGGCTAGGTCTGCACCGCGGCCGTCGCCACGCCGGCGGCGATCAGCGTATGGATCGGTCCAGCCAAAACCGTCTGCGTGGCTACTCCGCCGGCGCGTGCGGATCGATCTCGTGGATCGGCAGATCCCAGTGATTGAGCGTTAGCTCCCACCGCCGTTGCTCTTCCTGTTTGAGGACCGTCTGGTCGGGAAACAGGGCGCGCTGAACCTCGCCCTCGTGCGTCGAACCCGCCCAGTTGGCGTAGTTGATCACCACCCGGTAGTCCCAGCGGGAATCCTCGGTGGTGTGCAGGCCAGGGCGCTCGACGACGTACTTGGTCACGTATCCAAGCTGCTTCTCGCGGTCGAGGATGGCGATCTGATAGCGCTGGAAAATCTTCCACCACTCCTCCTGGTGGCCGTATTGAACGCGATACACCCACTCGACCTCGTAGGGCCGCTCGTTCGGCGGCGTGTCCTGCGCGGTAGCTGCGTTGGAAACGCCCAGCATTGCGGCCGCCGCGCTCATGCCGAGGATCAAGTTCTTGGTCGGGGCGGCGATTGACACGGTGCTTGCGCCTTTTGTGTTGGTTGCCGAGATCCGCGCGGGCCGGAGAGCCAAAGTCCAGCCCGCGCTTCTCTTCGAAGTTGGCGCGCGAGGGAGGATCGCCGCCGCCTTTTTCATAGCAAACGGGTAGGATTTCAATCGCGGGAGATTTTCTGCAAGCTGTGTCGTGATATCTATTGGACTCACAAGTTGGGGTTTGTTTGACTTGGATGATGCGCTCAAGTGGACGACAAAAGAGTACCCGGAATTGCATTTGCAAATACAGTATATTCGCGGAGTTATAGATGACCGTGTCTCGGCGCCGCGCCCCGCTCAGATCGGTGTCGACAGGGTCCGATAACTGCGACCGAAATAGACCAGCGGGTCGCCATCACGACGATAGATTTCTTCGACGTCGAGGACGAAGATCGAATGGCTGCCGACATCCATTCGGTTGCCGATCCAGCCGGTCAGGTTGACCAGCGCATCGGCGTATTGCGGTGGCTCGCCTGGCTGAAGCCGCCACGCGTTCCGCGAGAAACGCTCGGTGGCCCGGCGCGAGCTGGAAAAACGGCGCGCCTCTTCGACGTCGTCCTGGCCCAGGATCGCGAGGCTGCACCGATCGGCCCGGAGCAGGGCGGCGTGCGAGGCGGCCGCCTTGCGCACGCAGAACAGCATGCGTGGCGGCTCAATCGACAGTGATGTCAGCGACGAGACCAGCAGCCCGCGCGGGGCGCCATGGTCGAGCACCGCGACCACGGCGACGCCGCCCGCGAGCTGCGCCATGGCATCGCGGAACACCGCGGTGTCCGGCGCGTCCGCTGGCCTGTAGATCGTCAAAAGGCCGTCGGTTGCAGACTCCCGCGGCGCGGTTCCGGCGCGGCTTGGCGAGAAGGCATCCACGGCAACGGCGCCTCAGCCTGCTGCGCGAGCCGGCGCGCTGTCTCGCGCGGCGGTGAGTTCGCGCACGAGGGGGATCAGGTCCCTGCCGTAGGCGATCGCATCATCCAGCGGATCGAACCCGCGGATCAGAAAGGTGCTGACGCCCAGGTCGTAGTAGTCGAGCAGCGCGTCGGCGACCTGCTCGGGCGTGCCGACCAGGCCGGTCGAGTTGCCGCTGGCGCCAGTCAGGGCGGCCACGCCGGTCCACAGGCGCTTGTCTAACCGCGTGCCTTGGGCCGCTGCCTGCAAC
>Ga0181526_10001846_pt1 | contig 19468 bp, 16 predicted proteins | sample PEATcosm2014_Bin_35_FD_119750 | JGI IMG/M metagenome (GOLD analysis project Ga0181526, IMG submission 119750) | Peatland microbial communities from MTU Mesocosm Facility, Houghton, MI, USA - PEATcosm2014_Bin06_30_metaG | ecosystem: Environmental > Terrestrial > Soil > Wetlands > Peat | place...
ACGCGCGCGCGCGGACAAGCGCCTGCAGGGGGGAGGTCGCCCGGTGGATGTTGCACGCGACCCGGACGTTGTCGGACACCGACAGGCTCTTGAAGAGCCGGATGTTCTGGAACGTCCTGGCGATGCCCGCCTCGACGACCTCGTGCGCCCCGAGCCCCGACAGGTCGACGCCGACGGAGCGGACGGTGCCTCCCGTCGGCTTGTACACGCTTGTGACCAGGTTGAACACGGTCGTCTTCCCCGCGCCGTTGGGCCCGATCAGGCCGACCAGGTCCCCGTCGTTGACGGTGAGGTCCAGGGCGTTCACCGCCGTCAGGCCCCCGAACCGGATGGTGGCCTTGTCGAGCTGGAGGATCGGTTCGGGCATGGACGGGGCGCCTGGCGTCAGTTCGGGGAGGGCCTGGAGCGGCCGCGCAGGCGGCCGAGTATGGAGGCGTAGTCGAAGTTGAAGAGGCCCCGGGGCCTCGCGAGCATGAGGACGATGAGCAGGAGCGAGTAGACGACCATCCTGTACTCCTCCACCGAGCGCAGGAACTCGGGGAGGAGCGTCAGCAGGATGGCGGCCAGGATGACCCCGGTCGTGTTGCCCATGCCCCCGAGGATCACCATCACCACGATCTCGATGCTTTTCGTGAAGTCGAAGCCGGTGGGCGTGATCGTCATCTTGAGGTGCCCGTAGAGCCCTCCGGCGATCCCGGCGAAGAACGCCCCGACGACGAAGGCGACGATCTTGTACCGGGTCGTGCTGAGTCCGACCGACTCCGACGCGATCTCGTCGTCGTGGGTGGCTATGAAGCCGCGACCGTAGGTCGAGCGCACCAGGCACGCCACCGTGTACACGGTCAGGGCGGCGAAGCCGTAGACCCAGAAGAAGGTCGTGTAGTTCGGTATCCCGTTCAGCCCGAGCGCGCCCCCGAGGGAGTCGACGTTCTGGAATACGACCCGGACGATCTCGCCGAAGCCCAGGGTCACGAGGGCGATGTAGTCGCCCTTGAGCCTCAGGGTCGGGATGCCCACCGCAAGGCCGGCGACGGCCGCGCAGAGGCCGCCGGCGACGAGCGCGCCCATGAATAGGAGCCCCTGCTGCAGGGCCGTGCCCCCGGAGTCGCCGAGGATGCGCGGGCCGGCGACGACCGTGATCGCCGCCGAGAGATAGGCCCCTATCGACATGAAGCCGGCGTGGCCCAGCGAGAACTGGCCCGTGTATCCGTTCACGAGGTTGAGGGACACCGCGAGGATCACGTTGATCCCGACGCCCTCCATGACGTCGAGGTAGTAGGGATCGATCCGGTCGGAGAAGTGTGAGACGGCGAACGCGGCGAGGACCGCGGCTGCCAGGGCTGTGAGGGGCTTCGGCATGGCTGGTCTCCCCTAGACCTTCTCGGCGGTGAGCCTTCCCAGGAGGCCCGCCGGGCGGAAGAGGAGTATCCCGATCAGGATGGCGAAGGCTATCGCGTCCTTGTAGGTGGACCAGCGCGAGCCGTCGACGAAGGTCTCCACCATGCCCAGGATCAGGGCGCCGAGCGCGGCGCCGGGGATGTTCCCCACGCCGCCGAGGACGGCCGCGACAAAGGCCTTGAGGCCCGGCACGACGCCCATCAGGGGGTCGATCGACGGGTAGTTGAGCGCATAGAGGACGCCGCCCGCCGCGGCGAGCGCGGAGCCCAGCCCGAAGGTGAACGAGATCACGACGTCAATGTTGACGCCGACCAGCTGCGCCGCCTTCGGGTTGAGCGCCACGGCCCTCATCGCCATCCCAATCTTAGTGCGGTAGACGATGAACTGGAGGGCGACCAGAAGGGCCGCGGCGACCGCGATAACGAGAAGCTGGCTGGTCGAGATGATGATGCCGCCGACGGCGACCACCCTCGCCGGGAAGATCTGGGGAAAGGACCTCGGCGTCGCGCCGAGCACCAGCTGGCCCGTGTACTCGAGGAAGAGGGAGACCCCGATCGCGGTGATGAGGACGTTGAGCGTGGGCCCGCCCCGGAGCGGGCGGTAGGCGAAGCGCTCGATGAGTATCCCGAGTACCGCGCAGCCCGCCATCGCGGCCGCGAGCGCGCAGAGGCCGCCCCCCACGGTTCCCTCGGGCAGGTGCTCGCCGACGAAGTACCCGATGAAGGCGCCCACCATGAAGACGTCGGAGTGCGCGAAATTGATGAAGCGCAGGATGCCGTAGACCATCGTGTAACCGAGCGCGATGAGGGCGTAGATGGCCCCCAGGGACAGCCCGTTCAGCAGTTGCTGGAGGAACTCCGCCATGGCTCGGGGGGCCGCGGCGCGCCTAGGGCGCCACGCTCTGGAGGAACTTGAACTTTCCGTCCTTCACCATGATAACGACCGCAGCCTTCGAGGCGTTGCGCTCCTTGTCCATCGTGGTGACCCCGGTGACCCCCGGGTAGTCGCGGGTCGCCGCAAGCGCGTCTCGGATCGCGGGCCCCGCGGTCGAGCCCGCCCGCCGGATCGCGTCGACCATCACGCCGGCCGAGTCGTACCCGAGCGCGGCCATGGCGTCCGGGGTTTCCCCGCCGTAGCGGGCCCGGAACCTCGCGACAAACCCCCGGACGACGGGCGTGTCCACCTGCGGGGAATAGTGGGTCGAGTAGTAGCAGCCCTCGACCGCCGCGCCCCCGATCTCGATGAGCTCCGGGGCCTCCCAGCCGTCTCCCCCGAAGAGGGGGACCGTGATGCCGAGCTCCCGGGCCTGCTTGCAGATGAGGGCGGCCTCGGTGTAGTACCCGGACACGTAGATGCCCTCGACCCCGGCCGCCTTGATCGCGGTCAGCTGCGCGTTGAAGTCCTTGTCGCCCTCGGTGTACTTCTGCTCGATCGCGACCTCGCCGCCGTCGGCGGTGAAGCGCTCCCTGAAGTACTTCGAGAGGCCCACGCTGTAGGCGGACGACACCGAAGTCACGAGGGCCACCCTCCGGATCTTCAGCGTGTCCTTGGCGAACTTCGCCATCACGGTCCCCTGGAAGGGGTCGATGAAGCAGATCCGGAAGATGTAGTCCCCGATCTGCGTGACCTTGGGATTGGTCGAGGAGGGCGAGACCATGGGGACCTTGTAGACCTGGCACAAGGGGGCGGCCTCGAGCGAGCGCATGGAGGCGACCTCCCCGAGTATCCCGACGACCTTGTCCCGGAAGATCAGCTTCTTCACGATCGTCGCGGACTCTCCCTGCTTCGACTGGTTGTCGTCGGTGACGAGCTCGATCTGCCTGCCGAGGACGCCGCCCGCGGCGTTCGCCTCCTCGATCGCCATGAGGGTGCCCTTGTGGGAGGACTGGCCGAAGGTCGCCTCCTTGCCCGTGAGGGACGCGTATTCTCCGATCTTGATCGTTTCCTGGGAGCGGACGGGAGCGGACAGGGCCACGAGGGCCGCAACCGCCGCCAAGAGAGGGCGGAGAAGGCGAGGCATGGATGATTGCGTTGCGGCAGACAAGGGGAGCACCGGGGTGTTTTCAACCGAATTGCCGTACTTAATTGATAATGACGCCCCGGCCTGCTTTCCTGCGGGTGTTGAACACTTTCGACCGGCACCTCCTGCGCGAATGGCTCTCGATCCTGGGCCTGACGCTCGCGCTCATGTGCGGCCTGTTGCTCGTCCAGGTGATGTTCGACGACTTCAGGGACCTGCGCGACGCCGGCGCGAGGCTGAGCGACCTCGGCATCTACACCCTTGCGGCGATCCCGAGCTTCCTGGCGCTCACGCTCCCGATCGTCCTCCTCGCCTCGACGCTCTTTGTCCTCGGCAATCTGCACAAGAACAACGAGCTGACGGCGATGCGCGCCGCCGGTGTCGGGTTTGGCAGGATGATGGCGCCCATCTGGGCGGTCGGGGCCCTCTGCTGCGCGCTCTCGTGGTGGCTGAACGCCTCGATTGTGCCGAGGTCGGTCGAGCGCTCGCGGCTCATCATGGAGAACCTCCAGTTCAGGAAGCAGGCGCAGACCTCCCCGCTGGATCGGATCGGCGCCGTCTACAGCGTCGGCTTCGACAATCCCGATGGCCGGCGCATGTGGTTCATCAACCGCTACAGCAAGGCCGCGAGGACCGCCTATGGAGTCTATGTCTCCGAGCTGGACGCGCGCCGCAGGGAGACCGGGCGCGTGGTCGCGCGGGAGGCCTGGTACGACGAGGGCAGGCTCGGCTGGGTGTTCGAGAACGGGCGCGAGATGGGCTTCGATCCCGATACGGGGATAAACACCTCGTCGACGCCGTTCACGGAGAAATCCTTCCCGCAGTTCCGCGAGGACCCCCGGCTGATGATGCTCATCGACCGCAGGCCGATCGACCTCTCGTTCAACGAGCTCCGGCAGCTCGTCGACTACCTGTCGCTCGAGAACAACTCCAAGAGCATCCCCTACGCCGTCCGGTACTACGGGCTCATCGCCGACGTCCTCGTCCCGCTGATCGTGATCGCGATCGCGATTCCCTTTGCCGTCTCGGGCGTCCGGGTGAACCCGGCGGTCGGCGTCTCGAAGTCGATCGGGCTCTTCCTCCTCTACTATGCGCTGCTCCAGGCCGCGGTGTTCGTGGCGACCAGGCAGATTGTCGGGCCCGAGATAGCCGCGTGGCTGCCCAACGTGGGGATGATCGGGCTCGCGGCCGTGCTTTTCTACAGGCTGCGGTAGCCTCCTAGGTGCGCAGGTGCGACGCTCCGTTCACGTCGATGATGGATCCCGTCATCGTCTCGGGCGCGTCCAGGGCGCAGAAGACCGCGGCCTTCGCCACCTCGTCGGCGCGGTTGACGCGGCCGAGCGGGTGCTGGGCCAGGATCTCGGCCGACCGCGGCCCCGCGAGGAACCCCTCCGCCATGTCGGTCTCGACCCATCCGGGGGCGAGGCAGTACACCAGCACGCCGCGGGGGGCCAGCGCCTTGGCAAGGGACTGGCTCAGCGAGTTCAGCCCCGCCTTGCTTGCGCCGTAGGCCGGGGCGTTGGGCTCGCCCCGGAACGCCCCGCGCGACGAGATGTTGACGATCCGGCCGCCGCCGGAGGCGGCCATCGCCTGCGCGGCCAGGAGAGAGAGGTTGGCGGGGCCCCCGAGGTTGACGGCGATGATCCTGTCCCAGGCCGCGCGCCATGCCGCGTAGTCGGTCGCGAGGGGAGGGTGGTAGAAGTACACCCCTGCGTTGTTGACGACGATGCTGACAGCGCCCAGGCGGTCCGTCGCCTCGCGCCACAGCCGCGCCACGGCGTCCGCGTCGGCCATGTCGGCGGAGAATGCCGCGTGGCCCGAGCCCGGTAGGGCCGCCAGCACCGACTCGGCGGCGGCGGCGTTCTCGTGGAAGTGGACCCCGACGCGCACGCCCCGGGCCGCGAGCTGGAGCGCGATCTCGCGGCCGATCCCCCGCGACGCCCCCGTCACCAGTGCTGTCTTTGCTCCCATGCTACGACCAGTTGTAATTGAAGCTTATGCTTATGCGCTCGCCGGCCGCGCTGTTCGGCGCGACGCCGTGCCTCAGCCAGCTCTCGAACAGTATGAGGTTCCCCGCCCGGGCGGGGTAGGTGACATGGGTCAGGTTTGCGCCGCGCGGCCGCGCGGTCCTTGGGGGAGCGGCCATGAACCGGTCGAGCCTGGGATCCTCGAACTTGAGGCCGGGAGAGCCGCCTGGTGTGGCGACGTAGTAGGTCCCGCTCACGAAGGCGAGCGGGTGCAGGTGCAGGGAATGCGCCGCCGTGGGCGGCATGATGTTCACCCAGCAGTCGGTCATCCGGACCTCGCGCCCGCGCAGGTCAAAGTCGAGGGCGCGCGCGAAAAGGCGCACGTGGCGGGCGATCCTGCGCTCGAGGCGGGTGAACGTGCTCGAGAAGCGGTGGAGCTCGTTGAGCGAAGCGTAGCTCGTGTAGCCGCCCGGGTAGTTCGCGCGGGACCATCGGCGGCCCGCCCCGTCGAATTCGCGCAGCGAGCGGCATTCCGCCGCCAGGTCGGCGTTGAACCGGTCGAGGCCCGACCTCAGAAGGGCCTCGGAGTAGATGAATGTGGAGAACCAGGCGCGGATCATCGGACGCCCCCCATCAGGCGCCCCATCCAGGGCGCGAGCGCCAGCAGGGCCAGGGCGGCCGCGCCGACCCAGGCGGACTCGACCAGGAAGAAGTGGCCGAGGGCCCCGGGATCCGTGGCGGTGAAGTTCCCGGCTAGGATGCCGGCCGCCTTGTTCCCCAGGGCCGACGCGAGGAACCACACGCCGAGCATCAGGCCCTGCAGGTTGGCCGGGGAGAGCTTGGTCATGACGCTCAGGCCCACCGGGCTCAGGCACAGCTCCCCTATGGTCTGCAGGAGGAACATCCCGACGATCCACCAGGGGCTCACAAGACCGTGCGCCGTCAGGCGCGCCGCCGGTACCATGAGGAGGAACGAGAGGGCGGCAAAGCCGAGCCCGAGGACGAACTTGAGCGGGCTGGAAGGCTGCCGCGCGCCCAGCCGCACCCACAGCCAGGCAAAGAGGGGCGCGAGGATGAAGATGAGCGCGGGGTTCACGGACTGGAAATAGGCTGCGGGAAAGGACCTGCCGCCCGGCAGGCTTCGATCCGTGAGCTTCTCCCCGAAGAGCGCGATCGTCGAGCCCGTCTGCTCGAAAATCGCCCAGAACGTCATCGAGGCTATGAAAAAGATGAGGATGGCGGCGATCCTCCTGCTGTTCACGCCGCCCCTTGACCCAAACCAGAGGATGGCCGCCACGGGGGCGGCGACGTACCCGTAGCGGATCCAGGAGAAGCGGGCCACGAGGTCCGAGAGGAGGACGAGGGCCAGCACGGCGGAGGTCAGCAGGAGCACGGCCCCCAGGACGAGCCAGGGACGGGGCCCGGGCGCCGGGGCGCCCCCGACGTGGGGGATCCTGCCGCGGCCCGCGACGTACTGGACAAGGCCAAGGGTCATCCCGACGCCGGCCGCCGCAAAGCCCCAGTGCCAGCTGCGAACCGGGTCGAACCCGTGGGCGGACAGCCAGCCCTTGAACGCGGCGCCCTGCGCGAGGAAGCCGCAGACGAGCGGCGCGATGAATGCCCCCAGGTTGATCCCCACGTAGAAGACTGAAAAGCCCGCGTCGCGGCGCAGGTCCCCGGGCCCGTAGAGTCCGCCGACCATCGAGCTCACGTTTGGCTTCAGGAGCCCGGTGCCGGCCACGATAAGGAGGAGCCCCGCGTAGAACGTCCGGGCGTTCGGCAGGGCGAGCGTGAAGTGCCCCAGGGCGATCACGATCGCCCCGACAAGCACCGAGCGGCGGGCGCCGAGGAAGTTGTCGGCGATGAAGCCGCCCGGGATCGAGAGCAGGTAGCCCCCCATCGTGTAGGTGCCGTAGACGAAGGCGGCCCTGCGGACGCCGAACCCGAGGCCGCCGTCCCCGGCGGGCGCGACCATGAACAGGATGAGCAGGGCCCGCATCCCGTAGTAGCTGAAACGCTCCCACATCTCGGTGAAGAAGAGCGTGGTCAGGCCCCTCGGTTGGCCGCCGATCCCCCCGGAATCGAACACCGGCGCGCCCACTGGGACATTGGCTGCGTCCATTGGCGCCGATCGTGGCCGGGGCCCGCCTCGGGGCAAATCCCAAAAGGGTCAGCGCGCGAGCGCGGCCCGGGCCGCGCTCGCAAGGAGGGGCCTGCCCTCGGCGTCCGCCGCCTGCGCGAGCCGCGACAGGAATTCGTGGCGCTGGGCCGCGGGCAGGCCCGGTTCCGCCCACCGGGCCGACCAGAGAAAGCTTCCCAGCGCCTCGTCGCACCGGCCGAGCCGCAGGAGGACAAGCGCCCTGTCATATGCCGCCTGAAAGAACCGGTCGTCCAGCCCGAGCGCGTCCGCGAAGTGGTCGTCCGCCTCGCGCAGCTCGCCGGCCCGCGCGTACTCGATGGCGAGGCGGTTCTGGAGGACGGCGAGGAACGGGACGTCCGCGTAGGAGGCCCCGAGGCCTCGCTTCTCCGCGATGATCTCGGCCGCCTGCTGGAAGCCGCGGCTCGAGGGATCGGCCCTCAGCCGGGCGCCTACGGCGTCCGATGCGGCCTTCTCGTCGCCGCGGAGGAATTCCAGGATCAGCTGGCGGCTCGTGAAGTCCTCCATGAGGACCGGGTTCCTGAGGCCGCGGAGCACGTAGGCGTGCTGCGTCCGGTCGTCCGTCCATGCGTCGAGCTGGCGCCAGCTGAGGAACCCCAGGCCCGCGATCACGGCGAGCGATGCCGCCAGGGCCGGCGCGCGCGCGCGCGGCCTCTGAAGGGTGGCCAGCCAAGCCGCAAGTACGGCGGCGAAAATCACAGTCAGGATGTAGCCGTAGCGGTCGCTCGCCATGTGCGGCTTCTCGGTGAGGCCGAAGAAGGGCGCGGCCGCGGCCAGGTACCCGAACCAGACGACGGCGAAGGCGGGCCGCCGCTGGAACGCCGCCACCGCGGCCACGGACACGGCGATGACCGCCGCCGCGCTCAGGACGAACGGACCGTCCGCCGGCCTGAAGTCGAAGAGGGTGTCGTAAAGGGGCGAAAGGTGGAACGGCAGCCACGGCTTCCAGACATAGTAGGCGGCGACGTATGCGGACTGAGCGGCCCGGCTCGCGAGCGGCATCTCCCTCATCCCGGGAACCGGTCCGAATGTGTCGGACGAGTAGCGGGCGGCGAGATTGAGGGTCAACGCGGCGGCGAGCGGGGCAAGGAAGGCCGCCTTCTCCATTATGAGCCGGGGAAGCCTGGCGGGGCGCCCGCGCGTCCAGAGCCAGTCCAGGCCGACGATCAGGAAGGGAACGCCAAGCGCGAGCGGGTAGGTGAGAAGCGAGGCGGCATAGCCCGCGGCGGACAGGCACAGCCAGCCGGCGCGGCGCCATCCCGCCGACAGGTACGTTCGCAGGTAGGCGAGGAGGCTCGCGAAAAGCAGGGCCGCCGACTGGCCGTAGAGGTTCCCGGAGATCCATGCCGTCGTCTCGACGCGCATCGGGTTCATGGCCCACCAGCCGGCCGCCAATGCCGACGCCCCGGCCGCCCAGGCCCCGAGCCCGTCCCCGTGCCCGGGCGCGAATATCCGCACCGCGTGCAGGAGGAGCGAAAAGACGAGCGCGATGTTCGCCGCGTAGAGCGCCAGGGCGACCGCGTGGTACGCGGCCGGGTCGAGGCCCGCGAGCTGGTAGGTCGCGCTGAAGTTGAGCCACCCGAGCGGGATGTAGCGCCGCACGTAGCTCCAGTCGGTGAACATCCACGCGAGCCGGCCGGCGCTGAAACCCCCCATGTGCGGGTTCAAGGCCACGTTCACGTCGTCATCGCGCAGGTAGAGGAAGCCGAAGCCGAGCGAGCGCAGGTTGAGCGCCAGGCCCGCGAGGACCAGGGCCGTCCCGCAAAGCCACGCCAGCCTGCGCGCCCCGGCGGAGGCAAATAGAACGGGACCTTGTTGGGAGCTTTGCACTATTCCTTGTGGCGGCTGATCGCGGCGCCGTCGTCGGGCTTCAGCTGGCTGAATACGAGCGACGAGACGATGGTCATCACCCCCATCGTGAGAAAGGTCCAATGGATTCCGCTCACCATCCCCGGGGAGTCCTGCCTGTGCCCGCCGCCAAGGAAGACGGCGGCGAGGAGCGATGCAACGGCGACCCCGAAGCTCATCGACATCTGCTGGGCCGTGCTCGCGATGCTGCTTCCGGCGCTCGCGTCGGCGTCCGGGAGATCCGCGAAGACGAGGGTGTTCATGCTTGTGAACTGCATGGACGAGAAGAAACCCATGCTGAACCCCATAAGGACGATCAGGACCGCGGGGATCCCTGGCGAAACCGTCATGAACAGGATGGTCAACCCGCCGATGGCGACCGTGTTGAAGAGGAGGACGCGCCTGTAGCCGAAGCGGGTCAGGATCCGGGGCATCAGCATCTTCAGGCCCATGGCGGCCAGCGGCTGGGGGGCGATGAGGAGCCCCGACTGGACGGGGGTGTAGCCCAGGCCAATCTGGTAAAGCAGCGGCAGCAGGAAGGGCATGCCCCCGACGCCGAGCCGGGTAACGAAGCTGCCCAGGATGGCCGACCGGAACGTGCGCACCCGGAAGAGCGACATCCTGAGGAGGGGAAACCTCTCGCTCAGGGCGTGGCGCCCGTAGGCGAGCAGAAGGAGAACCGAGACGCCGAGGAGGAAGATGACGCTCTTCATGTCGAGATCGTGCTCGCCAAATATCTCGAGCACGTACGAGAGGAGCGCGATGCCCGAGCCGAAGAGGGCGAGCCCTACCCAGTCCAGGGGCACGCTCTCCTCCGACCGGTAGTCGGGCATGTGGAGGTAGACCAGGTACATTCCGGCCAGGCCGACCGGGATGTTCACGAAGAAGATCATCCGCCAGTGCAGGTAGCCCACTATGAGACCGCCGGCGAGTGGCCCGATCAGGGGCCCGATGAGCCCGGGCACGGCGACAAAGCTCATCGCCCGCACCAGCTCGGCCTTGGGGAAGGTCCTCACCATCGTGATCCTTCCCACCGGCATCATGAGCGCGCCTCCGCACCCCTGCAGGATCCTCGACGCCACGAGCATAGGCATGTCGACGGAAAGGCCGCAGAGGATGGAGCCAACCGTGAAGACGCCGATCGCCGTGAGAAAGACCCGGCGCGTGCCAAACCGGTCGGCGATCCACCCGCTGACCGGGATGAAGACGGCCAGGCTTATCGTGTAGCTCGTGAGGGCCGCCTTCATGCTCAGCGGGGCGACGCGGAGGGCGTCGGCGATCGTGGGCACGGCCGTGTTCAGTATCGTCGTGTCTAGCGACTCCATGAAGAAGGCGACGGCGACAAGCCACGGCAGGAGCCGCTTGACGTTTTCAATCGACAGGGAGGCGGGCATGGGGCGCAGGCCGAAGAGAAGGGTTTGCGCCCGCGTTGGCAACCCGGCGCGGGTCCGGTCCCGAGGGGGCGGGCCCGGCTTGAAAAGCGCTTGCGTCGCCACCCCGCCCGAGTGGAAACTCCGGGGCGTCTGCCACCCGGACGCGCACCGTGCACTTCTGACTACATGGACGACGACGCTTCCAAGGAAAATCCGCCGGCGGATTTCAACAAGATCGACCTGAGCCAGCTCCAGGGCTTCAGCTTTGGCACCCAGTGGGCGAAGGACAAGGACGCCCCGGTGGACGGGAGCGAGCGCGCGGACCGCCCGCGCCGCGACGACCGCATGGGCGGACCCGGGGGGGCGCCCGACAGGAGGGACAGGCGCGCGTTCCGCAAGCCCGCGGGCGACGCCCCTGCGGGCGCGGCGCGCGAGCCGTCGGGCGACAGGGCCCCCCGAAGGGACCCGGGCGAGCGCGCGGGCGCCCCGCGCCGCGGCGGGCCACCAGCGGAATGGCAGGACCGCGGGCCCTACGACAGCCCCTACTTCAGCGCGGCATTCTTCCCCGAGGACACGAGCTTCAACGCGCTTGTCCGGACGATCCGCACCTCGGCCAGGACGATCGAGCTCTTCGAGATAGCGCGCACGGTCCTTGGGAAGCCCGACCGCTTTGTGGTTGTCGTCTCGCGCAGGCCGCGCCCCCCGGGGGCCCCGGAAGCGCCGCCCCAGCCGATCCATGTCTCCGTGCCCGACGGGCTGCCGTTCGAGACCGAGGAGGCGGCGGTGGCCCATGTCGTCGGGGACCACCTGGGGAAGTTCTTTGACTGCGCGGAGGCGCAGGTCGACCCGCCGAAGGGAAATTTCCTGGTGATCAACAAGTGCGGCGTGACCGGTGAGCTGCTGGGCCCGCCGAACTACCACCGATACTCCCAGATGGTGCAGCAGCACCACGCCGCAAAGTTGGCCCGGATGCCCTTCGAGGCGTTCCGCGCGCGGATCGAGACCGTCCGCGACCCCGAGGTCGTCAACCAGTGGCTCGAGAAGATGAAGAAGGTCACCCGCTACACGTGGAAGGGCCCCGTCGCGGACGGCCAGGCGCCCCCCGCCTTCGACAGCATCGAGGAGGCCAGGCAGCACCTCCTCACCCAGGCGAAGGACAGCGTCGTCAAGGCCGTGGAAAGCGCGCGTTTCCACGGCAAGGCCCTCGAGGTGATGCCCCGCGGGGAGATCCTCATGGCCATCGAGGGGGCCTACGAGCGCCAGCTGCGCTTCCCCCTCGACACGGCCAACCAGCTCCGGGGCAGGCTCCGCCGCGAGCATTTCACAATCTTCAAGAAGGGATCCAAGGGCGTCTCGTACGTTTGCGCCGTGAAACGCAAGTTCCGCGTCACGGGCCAGGTGTTCAGCGAGAGCATCGGGAGCCTCATTTCGTTCATAGAGGAGCATCCGCTCGTGAAGGCGGGCGACCTGGCTTCCAAGATGCTGGGGATCTCGGCGCCAGCGGAGGGCGTCCCCGTCCCGCAGGAGGCGCGCGAGAGGATCATCAGGATGCAGGGCGACCTCATGTGGCTCGTGCGCGAGGGCTACGTCACGGAGTTCATCGACGGAGGGCTCTACGCGCCGCCGGCGATGGTCGAGGCGCGCAAGAAGGAGGTCGAGGCCGAGGAGGTGGACCCCGAGAACTTCCCGGAGCTGCCCGGCGGGGGCGGCTCGCGCCCTCCGCAGGAGCCGCAACCCGAGGCGCCGGCGGCCCCAGAAGCCGCGGCCGAGCCGGTCGTTCCGCCGCCGGCCGAGACCCCCGTCGAAACCGGGCCCGCCTAGCGAAGGCGGATCGTGTGCCGCCCGTCGGCCGCGATGTCGAAGTCCAGGTGCAGCGCGTCGGGCGATATCCATCCCGGGAGCCTCTCGGGCCACTCCACCGCGAGGCACCACGGGCTCACGAGGAATTCCTCGAGCATGAGTGCCTCGGCCTCCTCGGGGGACTCCAGGCGGTAGGCGTCCAGGTGAGCGAGCATGCGCTGCGGACCCTGGTGGAGGGCGTAGAGGTTGAAGGTCGGGCTCGTCACGGGCTCCGTGATCCCGAGGCCCGCGGCGAGCCCCTGCACCCATGTCGTCTTGCCGGCGCCGAGTTCCCCGTGCAGGGCGACCGTGGCGTCGGCCGGGAGCGCCGAGGCCCACTCAGCGGCGATCGAGCGGGTCCCCTCCGGGGTCGCCGTCGAGACGCCGCGGCGCAGCCTATCGGTGATGCTCGTAGCCACGGTATTGCCCGAGGGCGATCGCGCCGGGCGGGACCCGGCCGGCGCGGACAAACCTACCGACGCAGGTGAGGCGGGTCCGGGGGAATGCGCGCCGCCACGCGCGTTCCAGGGCGGCGCGGTCGGAGCCGGCCGCGACGCCGAGGACCAGCTCGTAGTCCTCGCCGTCGCAGAGCGCCCCGCGCACCGTGGCCCCCGCCCTCCGCGGGAGCATCGCCGCATAGAGCGCCGGGGACATCCCGGGCCCCGCGAGGGCGTTCACGTCCTTTGCGAGTCCGTCGCTTATGTCCAGCATGGCGCGGACCTCGCCCCGCCCGGCGAGCCACCTTCCCTCGGCAAGCCTGGGCGCAAAGCGAAGATGGTGCCCCGTGGGAAGGCTGCGGCCGAGCAAGCCGGTCACGTATATCCAGTCGCCCGGCCGCGACCCCGTGCGCGTGAGGACCCGGGCGGTCGACTCCCCCGTGAGCGCGAGCGTCGCCACGAAGGAGCCGTCAAGGCGGGTGACGTCGCCGCCGACGATGGGAACGCCGTGGCGCAGGCTTTCCCTCGCCATCCCCCTGTAGAAATCCCCGAGCCACCCAAGGGAGACCCTGCCGTCGAGAGCGAGGGCGACCACGGCCGCACGCGGCCTCCCTCCCATTGCGGCGATGTCGCTCAGGTTGCGCTTGAAGAGCTTCGCCCCCGCCTCGCGCGGCGGCGTCCGGTCCGTGAAATGGACCCCGCGGACCACCGCGTCTACCGTCAGGAGTTCCCGGCCCCGGGCGGGCGCGAGCACCGCGCAGTCGTCCCCGATCCCCGCGGGGGCCGGCGGCGAGGCCCGCCCGAGCCAGCGGCGAATCGAGCGGATGAGCCGCTCCTCGCCGATCGAGGACACCGATCCCCGGCGGGTCCTGGAGAACGGCCGGCCGGCTCTCATGACCCTATCCCAGCGATGACAAGGACTATCATGTTCAGGTTGAAAAGGGCATGGGCGACGATCGGCGTCGCGATCGAGCCTGTCCGCTCGTAGGCGACGCAGAAGACCGCCGCAAGGACGATCAGGGGAAGGAGGCTGGGGAGCCCCCCCATGTGGTCCGACCACTGCACATGGAGCGCGCCGAAGACGACCGACGTGGACGCGATGGCGGCCCAGCGCGGCATCCGCGTGCGCAGGTACCGGAACAGCCCGCCGCGGAACAGGACCTCCTCGGCGGCCGGGACCAGGAGGGTGGCGACAAGCACGAACAGGCCCTGCAGGACGAGGGAATGGGTGTTCTCAAGGATGCTCACCAGCTCCTGCTTCTCGTCCGGCAGGCCCATGCGCGTGAGGAACAGGCCCCAGCAGAAGTTGATCCCGGTCACGAACGGCATGGCGACAAGGAACGTGAGCAAGCCGCTTCCAAGGCCCAGGCCGGCCCGCTGGGCCGGGGCCCCGGCCCGGCCGGCTCGGCCGTACACCGCGTGGAAGCTCAGGAGCCCGAGCAGGAAGCCGCCCTCCATCGCTGCCGAGGCGGCCAGGACGGAGGCGTCCGCGGATGGGTGGGCCCAGTGCAGGATGGATCCGGCGACCGCATTGGCGACCGCGGCCCCCATGAGCCCCGAGCACAGGAATATCCCGAAGTCGACGGCCGGAATCCTCCACTCGGCCAGGAGCGACCTGGGCATGGCCCGGGCCCTCCTGCTCAGGAGAAGCCACAGGAAGAGCACCAGGCCGGCGGCGTGGATCGCTATCTCAATCGCCAGGATCGCCACCTGGGCCCACGTCATCTCGTCCGCCTGGATCACGATGCCGCGAACGGGAACACCATCCGGCCGTCGACGATCGTGTTCCTGACGCGGCCCCGCAGCGTCCTGCCGTTCCACGGCGAATTGCTCGACTTGCTCTGGCCGGCCCTTGAATCGTAGGTCCACCTCTCGGCCGGGTCGAAGACGCAGATGTCGGCGGCGGCGCCGGGCTCGAGCGTTCCCGCGGGCAGGCCCAGCAGGCGCGCGGGTCTGCGCGTCATCAGGTCGATCGCGTGGGGAAGCTTGAACCTGGCCTTGCCGACAAGGACGTCGAGCACGACGGCCAGGGCCGTCTCCAGGCCGATGACGCCGTTCGGCGCGTAGTCGAACTCCTTGTCCTTCTCGTAGTCGGTGTGCGGGGCGTGGTCGGTCGCGATGCAGTCGATCGTGCCGTCCCTGAGCCCGGCGATGATCGCCCGGCGGTCCGCCTCCGTCCTCAGGGGCGGGTTCATCTTGAAGTTGGTGTCGTAGGTCGAGAGCGACTCGTCGGTGAGGGCGACGTGGTGGGGCGTCGCCTCGGCGGTGACCCGTATCCCGCTCGCCTTAGCCTGGCGCAGGATCTCGACGGACAGGGCCGACGAGATGTGCTGCATGTGGATGTGGGCCCCCGTGTAGGAGGAGAGGATGACATTGCGCGAGACGATCAGGTCCTCGGCGGCGTTCGGCCACCCGCGCAGCCCGAGGCGGATGGACATGTCGCCCTCGTTCATGACGGCCCCCTCGGTCATCGACTGGTCCTGGCAGTGGTCCATGACGGGCAGGTCGAACATCCTGGCGTACTCGGCCGCGCGGCGCATGAGCTCGTTCGACTGGATGCAGTCGCCGTCGTCGGTGATCGCGACGACGCCGGCCCGCTTGAGGGAGCCGATCGGCGACAGGGCCTCTCCCTTCATCCCGATCGTGATGCTCCCGGTCGGCAGCACCTTGACGACCGCCCCCCGCCTCGCCGCGTCCAGGATGTACTGGATCGTCCCCGCGTTGTCCGCGGGCGGGATCGTGTTCGGCATGCACACGACCGTCGTGAAGCCCCCGGCCGCCGCGGCCCTGGATCCCGTCTCGATCGTCTCCTTGTGGGTCTGGCCCGGCTCCCGGAGGTGGACGTGGATGTCCACCAGCCCGGGACAGGCGACAAGCCCGCGGGCGTCTATCGTCCTCGCGCGCCTCCTCTCGGCCGCGCTCAGCGAGGCCGATATCCTACCGTCGCGGGCAAAGACGTCGCCAACGGAGTCGCGCCTTGAGGCGGGGTCGATGACGCGGGCGTTCCTTATCCAGAGCGGGGTCATGGGAGGGGCCTATTGCGTGGAGGAGATCATCTGCTCGGGCTGGTTGCCCGCGCACAGGTAGAGGACCGCCATGCGGATCGCGATCCCGTTGGTGACCTGCTCGAGGATCACGCTGCGCTCGCCGTCCGCCAGCTCGCTGTCGATCTCGACGCCGCGGTTGATGGGGCCGGGATGCATGATGATGGCCCTCGGGTTGAGCCACGAGGCCCGGGTCTTGTTGAGGCCGAACATGCTCGTGTATTCCCCGATGGACGGGAAGTGCTGGTGGCCCTGGCGCTCGTGCTGGATGCGCAGGAGCATGACGACCTCCGCGTCGGCCAGCGCCGACTTCAGGTCGTGCGAGACCCGCGCCCCGAGCGCCGTGAAGCCCTGCGGCACGAGGGTCGACGGGCCGACAAGCGTGACGGCCGCCCCCATCTTCGTCAGGGCGTGGATGTTCGAGCGCGCGACGCGGCTGAACAGGATGTCGCCGAGGATCGCGACCTTCCGGCCCTTGAGCGAGCCGAGGTGCTCCTTCATCGTGAACGTGTCGAGGAGGCCCTGCGTGGGGTGCTCGTGGGCGCCGTCGCCCGCGTTGATCACGGGTATGTCCAGGATCTTGCTCAGGTAGTACGGCGAGCCCGCGGCCGCGTGGCGGATGACGATCATGTCGGCATTCAGGGCCTGGATGTTCTCCGCGGTGTCGCGAAGGGTCTCGCCCTTGGCCGTCGACGAGCTCGCGGCGTCGAACGCGATGACGTCGGCGCTCAGCCGCTTGGCGGCCATGTCAAAGGCCATCCGGGTCCGCGTGCTGGGCTCGAGGAAGAGGTTGACGATCGTCTTGCCGCGCAGGACGGGGACCTTCTTGACGCTGCGGCCGAGGATCCTCTTGAACGCCGCCGCGGTCCCGTGGATCTGCTCGATCTCGGCGAGGGTCAGTTCCTCGATCGTCAGGAGGTGCCGGCGGGTCCAGGTCATCGGGCCAGGGCGGGTCGCGGCGCCCGGGGGCGCGCCTTTATCTCGATCCTGTCCTTCGCGGGATTATCGCCGAGGAGGACCAGGACGTCCTCGTTCTCCCCCGCCGCGAGGGTGGTGCCGCAGAAATCGGCGGCGACCGGCAGGCGCCGGCAGCCGCGGTCAACGAGGACGGCGAGCTCGACCGTGGCGGGGCGCCCGTGGTCGAAGAGCTCGTCGAGGGCGGCCTTGACCGTGCGGCCGGTGAACAGCACGTCGTCCACCAGGAGGACGGTAGCCCCGTCGATGTCGCCGGGCAGAAGCGTCGTGGCGAACTCCTTGGGAATGGGGTGCTTGCCCAAATCGTCCCTGTGGAAGGAGATGTCGAGCTCGCCGACCCGCGCAATACCGAGGATGGCGCAGAGGCGGCGCGCGAGGGGGATTCCCCCGTTGGCTATCCCCAGGACGAGGAGGCCCTTGGAATCCCGGTGGCGGGCCCCAATCGCCGCGGCGAGCCGCTCTATGGCGGCGTGAACCTCCCGGGAGCCGATGGTCTTGGGCGGGGCCATTGCCCCAAGTACTGCATGCCGGTCGAGCCCCGGTAAAGCGAAATAGGGCCTACGGCGGGTTTCCGAGCCAATCGAGCAGGTCGCCGTCGCCGGCGATCCTCCTGCCCGAGCGGTACTCGGCGCCAAGCAGCCGCTCGTAGCCCGGCTCGGCGAACCTCCGGCAGTGAAGGAGCACCCGGGCGGTCTGGCCCGGGGCGCGCACGAGGCGGCCGAGGGCCTGGTTCACCTTCTGCATTCCCGGGATGCGGTACACGCGCTCGAAGGCGGCCTCCCGGCCCAGGCTGCCGAGCGCGGCGAGCCTCGCGCGCTGGACGGGGTTCACCTCGGGAAGCGCCGGCCCCACGACCATGGCGTGAGACACGCGCCCCCCCAGCAGGTCGATCCCCTCGGCGAAGCCCGAGCCGAGCACGAGGAAGAGCGCCCGGCCCTGGCCGAGGGCGTCGTTGATCCAGGCCGTCTGCGCCGAGAGCTCTCCGCGCCTGGGCTGGAGAGCCGCCGCCCCGAATGCCCCCGCGACCAACTCCGCGTACGCGAAGCTCGGAAAGAAGACGGCGATCGGGGAGTGGGCTCCCGCGCTGCGGTGGAGAGCCGCGACGGTCGCGGCCGTGGTCTCGACATGCCTCTGCCTGTGCTGGAAGGTCGTGTCGACCCGCAGGTCGACGGCGACATCGTAGGCGCCGTCCCTCCAGGGCGCCGGCGCCCGGACCCACTCCATGGGGGCCAGGCCGCAGGATTCGGCGAACCGGTCGGCTGGGCCGGGCGTCGCCGTCGCGAGGACGACGCCGCCAAAGTCAGAAAGGGCCGCCCCGACCGCGGGCGCCGCGTCGAGGCAGGTGACCGATAGGAACCCGGCCTGCGGGCACCACCACAGGCGAGGAAGTTCTTCGGCCCCGAGCTGCTGGGCGGCCGACGGCATCCCCCAGATGAGGCCGCAGACGTGGGGCCCGAGCGCGACCGCGTCCATGGGGTGCGCGGCCGCCCCCTCGGCGAGCCCGGTGAGATGCTCGAGCGCGTCCTGCCGGTCGGCGTCGGGCAGGGCGCCCGTGGCCCCCAGGGACTCGAGGAAACGGGCCCAGGCCTCCCACTTTGCGACCCATCCGCCTTGCGCCCCGTGCGCCCGGAGGGCCTCGCTCACGCCGAAGGCGTCGCCCGCCCCGAAGGCGTGCGAGTGGGCGTCGGCCGCCCTTGAGGGCAGGTTGTGCGCCTCGTCGACCAGGAGGAGCGTGCGCGCGGGGTCGAAGCCCGGCCGCTCGTAGAACAACCCGCGGGTGTCGGGGGAGAAGACGTAGTTGTAGTCACCTATCCAGACATCGTTGAAGGCGAGGGCGGCCCGCGTGATCTCATAGGGGCATATCCTCGCGCGGGTGCCCGCGGACCTGAGGGACGCCAGGTCCCTGGGCTGGCCCTCGATGAGGTAGAAGCGCGAGAGCCCGCTCTCGGGCCACCGCCTTTCGGCGCCGTCCAGGAAGGCGCACGCCTCGCGCACGCACTGGAAGACCGAGTTGACGCAATGCTCGGACTTGTTGCGGACGTGCCAGGCGGCGACCGGCGCTCCGCGGCCGATGTCCGGGCCGGGCGCGGTCATGGCCCGGAGCGTCTCGGCGACGTGGAGCTGGCCCGTCGACTTGCCCGTGAGGTAGAGGACCCTGTCGAAGCTGCCCGCCCTGAGCTCGCCAAGCGCGCACTCCAGCAGGACGCCTGTCTTCCCGAATCCCGTGGGAGCCTCGAGGAGGACAGCGGCCTGCCCGCCCCTCACGGCCCGGGTCAGACCGGCGGCCGCCTCCTCCTGGCCGGCGCGAAGGCTCGCGAACGCCGGCCGGAACCTGAGCGCGCGCAGCCGCTCGCGCCCCCGCAGGCGCAGCTCGAGGAACTCGGCGACGCGGTCCAGCTGGAGCCCGAG
>Ga0181526_10001848_pt1 | contig 19458 bp, 16 predicted proteins | sample PEATcosm2014_Bin_35_FD_119750 | JGI IMG/M metagenome (GOLD analysis project Ga0181526, IMG submission 119750) | Peatland microbial communities from MTU Mesocosm Facility, Houghton, MI, USA - PEATcosm2014_Bin06_30_metaG | ecosystem: Environmental > Terrestrial > Soil > Wetlands > Peat | place...
CGCTTCCCGCGGCGGAACTAGGTAGGAGCGGGTGTTACCCGCTCCCGGCCGCCATGCGGTTAAGCGGGTTTCCCCGCAGACCGGTCGTAGTGCCGGCCGGGCGTATTATCCCGGAGCCGCCCGGGAGCGGAGCTGACAACCCCGCCCGCGGGAACCGTCCTCGCCCCTCTCCGCCAGCGTCACCCGGCGGCGTCCTTTCAGAGCGAGATGATTCGTCATGTAACTGTAATGGGGACGGATGTCAAGCATCATGTCACATTAATAGTGACCGGCCGTAGCCCGGACGAACAGCGCGATATCCGGGGGGTGCGGTGCCGCCTTGAATGACGCCCCGGGTATCGCTCCGCTCACCCGGGCTACGCTGGCTCAAGGGGCTGAAGTCTCATTATGCATAACCTCCCACTCCTTCGTCTGCGGCGTGACAAATGCCCTGAGCCCCACCTGAAGCGCCTCCAGTGGCGCGAGGTCCGTCGTGAACAGGTACAGGTTCTTGTAGACACCCTTGAAACTCTGCCCTTCATAGTAAAGCGAACCGGCGCCGATGCGCCGTTCGATGACTGAAATGCTCATCAAAAGGCGTGATATTCGCCCTCCGAGCTGCACCGCTCGGGTATCTGTGGCTATTATGTTGAATGACAGTACGAACGGGCAGTTCGGGTCATTCATCGAAACCGCTTCGGCTTTGGGAAAATATTGGCGCACAATGTCGAGCACCTTCGGATCATCGGAGTAGTCCGCCTTGTAGATATCGTTGAGCTTTCGGGGGCTCAGAGTCAGGCATTTCAACGCCCCGACATCTAAGCCGTCGAGCCAAATAATCTGCGAGGAAACTACATCGAGTTCGCGACTTGCCGTAATCTCGCTCTTAAGAAAGGCCGGCTCCACGATGACCTTGGCCGTTCGGAGCGCACTCAGGAAAACACCAGCTGCGACTAACGCCGCCAAACCAGTTAAAATCCAGAACAGCCGAACGCGGTCCTCGGGCCAACGAAGTGGCATCGGTCGTTTCCTAAGTGCAGCGCCGAATATTTCCATCACGGACGGGTGCGGGCGACTTACAAGAATAGTGCGCCGTCGCGCTGTCGATCATCGACATGCCTGCTCCGGGGAAATCGGTACCAAAAGCGCAGCGACACTCGGAGTTACGCTTGTAGAGCCAGACCCCGGGTATCGCTCCGCTCACCCGGGCTACGCACGTCGAACGCTCAATCCAACCGCACCCCGATCGCCTTGACGAGCGGCGTCCAGCGCGCGACTTCGTCCTTCATGAAGGCCGCGAATTTTTCCGGCGGCCAGTCGGTCACCGGAATGACGGCGGCGTCGATCAGGGACTGCCGATAGGTCTTGTCGGCCATGGCGGCGGCGTTCGCCGCGGCGATGGTCGCGACGGCGGGCTGCGGCGTGCCGGCGGGCGCGAACAGCGCGAGCAGTTGCTGGGTCACCAGCCCCGGCACGCCGGATTCGTCCGCCGTCGGAATTTCCGGCGCCACCGGCAGGCGATTTGGATTGGTGATCGCCAGCAAGCGCAATTTTCCGGTGCGATGAAATTCCAGCACCTGGCTGGTCATCGCCGGGATGAAAATAAGAATCTGCCCGGCGATGAGGTCGGCCATGCCGGGCCCGGCGCCGCGATACGGCACATGCGGCAGGTCCTTTAGATCGGCCAGCGATTTGAACATTTCGCCGCTGAGATGATTCATGGTTCCGGCGCCTGGCGTGCCATAGGACAGCTTGCCGGGACTGGCTTTGATGTAGGCGACCAGTTCCTTGAGGTTCTGCGCCGGAACGGACGGATGAACCGCAATGCCGAATCCGGTGAAGGCCACCATCGAGACCGTCGTCAGATCCTTCATCGGATCGAGCAGCGGATGCGCGCGCAGCACCATTTCGGCGAGATGGATCGACGAACTGCCGAGAAAGATGGTGTAGCCGTCGGGCGACGCGTGCGCGACCAATTGTGCCGCGATGGAGCCGCCGGCGCCCGGCTGATTGTCGACGAAGACGGTGCCGAGATTGGTCTTGACCTTGTCGGCCCAGGGCCGCCCGACAATGTCGAACACGCCGCCCGGCGGAAACGGCAGCACGAGGCGAATCGGGCGCGACGGGAACGTATCGCCGCGCGCGAGGCGCGGCGCCGCGGCGAGTGCGGCGGCGCCCGCACTCACATGCAAAAAGCGGCGGCGTGGAAATTCCATGATGCAGTTCCTCCCCTGATCCGGCTGGATCAATGCTGGCGGTTTGCCCGCCGTTTAATTCGCTTTGGCGCCGGAAAATTTAACGACCTTAGCCCATTTCGCGGTTTCGGCGGTGATGAAACTGGTGAATTCCGCCGACCGCATCGGCACCACTTCGCCGCCGAGATCCTTGATCCGTGCCTTGAGCTGCGGATCGGCGAGCCCCGCCGTGACGGTGAGGCTGAGCTTGTCGACGATCGCCGAGGGCGTGGCTTTCGGCACGCCCTCGCCATTCCAGGCCGCCGCGTCGAAGCCGGGCAGCGCTTCACTGATGCTCGGGAGTTCCGGCAAGATTTCCGATCGTGCCGCGCCGGTGACCGCCAAGGCCCGCACTTTGCCGGATTTGATGAAACCGAGTGCCGTCGAAATCGTGATGATGAAGGCCTGAATCTGGCCGCCGAGCAAGTCGGTGAAGGCCATCGCCGGGCCGCGATAGGGCACGTGCACGATATCGATGCCGCCCATCAATTTCAGAAGCTCGATCGCGACATGCATCGGCGTGCCGACGCCGGGCGAGGCGATGTTGATCTTGCCGGGGTTGGCCTTGGCGTAAGCGATGAACTCGGCCAGCGTCGCGGCCGGAAACGACGGGTTGACCAAGAGCACCATCGGAAAACGGATCACGCCCGCAACCGGCGTAATGTCGCGCAGGAAATCGAAATCGAGCTTTTCGTAGAGCGAGGCATTGATCGCATTGGCGGTGGTGACGGCGAGCATGGTGTAGCCGTCAGGCGGCGAACTGACGACGGCCTGCGTCGCGACATTGCCGCCGGCGCCGGTGCGGTTCTCGACCACAAAGGGCTGGTGCAGGTGGTCGGCGAGCCACCCCCCGATCAGGCGCGATACCAGATCGGGCGTGCCGCCGCCGCCGAAGCCTTCGATGATGCGCACCGGCCGCGACGGATAATCGTCCGCGCGCGCCATTCGCGCAAAGACCGGCGCCGTGACGGCGGCCGCCGCGATTTGCAGAAAATCCCTGCGCAATAGCTTCACGTCGTACCTCAGCCGTTCCCCAATGCGACGAGCTTATCTTGCGCGGCATAGATCGCCGCTGCCGCATATCCGCGCAGCAGCGGCGTGCCCAATGGGAGACGCTTTAGTGCGGCGACATGCGCGCGGAGCCCGGCTGGCCGGGCACTTTGAAATGCTTGCCGGTATCGGTGACCTTGGTGCCGCTGACGCGCAGAATCGAAAAGTCGCGGTCCGAATAATTGCCGACATAGATGTAACGGCCGTCAGGCGTGAAGCCCACCGCCTCGGGCAATGCGCCTACCTCGACGTCGTTCAGTCTCGTCACCTTGTTGCCGTCGACGCGCAGCACCGTCACCACGCCATGCGGGTGATAAAAGAACTCGTCTTTGCTCTTGTTGGAACCGGTCGCACATACCGCCACGGCGAGCTTGCCGTTCGGGCTGAAGGCCAGCCCTTCGGGACTGTCCGGCACCGTGATGTGATCGACGACGCGCACCGGTTTGGCGGTCAGATCGATGACGCTGACGGTGTCGACATTGCCGTCGGACGAGCCGTTATTGCCGTTGTCCGCCGTCAGCGCCACGGTGCCCTTCGGCGACATCACGATGTTATAGGGGAAAACTTCGACCAGAAGGTCGCGCTTGGTATAAGTCACCTTGTCGCCGTCGACGTCGAGCAACGCGACTTTGTTGGCGGCGTTCTTGGTCGCCAGCGCGTGCTTGCCGTCCGGCGTGAAGACGACCGCGGAAACCTCGTCACCCATGTCGATGGTGTCGGTGATTTTCACGTCGGTGCCGTGGATCGACAGGACCGAAAGCGATTTTCCGGCGCGATTGGCGACGAGCGCCAAAGTGCCGGCCGGATTGATCGAAAGCCCCGACGGCTGCTTGGCGCCGTCGATCGTGTTGATCAGCTTCGGCGGCTTGGCCTTGAGATCGATGACGTAGATCTTGTTGTCCGGAACCACCTTCCATTTGTCGCCGTCTTTGACGGCATCCATCGAGTCGGCGACGATGGCCAGCGAATTCGTCGCGTCGATGTCGAGGTTGACGGGCGGCCCGATCACCGAATTCTTCAGCGGCAGATTGGCGACGATCTTCGGATCGAGCGGGTTCGCCAGATCGACGATCAAAACATTGTCCTTGCCCGGCGGCGACACCACCGTATTGCCATTGTTAAAGCCAACTTTTTCATCGTCACCGACGATCATGAACGGCGCCGCCCGCGCGGCACTCAGTCCCAGCACGACACCCACGATAGTGGCGAGCTTCAGCGTCACGAGCTGAAAGCGCATGGAATCCTCCCCGGCTGTGTTTGTTTCGGGTCTTGGAGCCCGTTACGCCATCTTCGCGTTTTGGGAAGGTCGCGGCAAGTAGCCTGCCGCACCGGCTCTCGGCTTGTTGTAGCTCCGCCCGGGGCGAGAAACCCGGCTAGGCCTGGAGTTTCTCCGGCCGCATCGGCGCCTCGTTGGGATCGACCAGGGCCTCCACCACGGCCACTTTGGACGATCGCAGCGCGCCGAGGATCGCCGGCCTGATGTCGTCCGTCATGGCGGCGCGAAAGCCCTCGGCGCCGCAGGCCTCGGCCAATTTGACGAAGTCGATCGACCCGAGATCGCAGCCGTAACCCGGATTGCCGAGTTCTTTCTGCTCGGCCATGACCTCGCCGAGCAGATCGGTGCGCAAGACGATGACCTTGATCGGAGCGCCGAGCCGCACCGCCGTCGTCAGTTCCGCCATCAGCATGGCGAAGCCGCCGTCGCCGACAACGGCCACCGATTGCCGCTCCGGGTAAGCAAGCTTCGCCGCGATGGCGAAGGCGACGCCGGGCGCGATGCTCGCCATCATGCCGCTGGCGGTGAGCTTGTGATTGGCCCTCAGGCGCAGATGTCGCGCGGCGAACTGCGCCGTGGCGCCTCCATCGAGCGAGACGATCGCATTGTCGTCGAGGAGATCGGACAACGCGCGAATGACGCGCTGCGGCCGCACCGGAACGCGATCGTCCTGCTCGATCCTGTCGGTCAGCGCATTCCAGTCGCGCATGCGCTGCTGGGCGAGGCTGAGAAAACTGCGGTCTTGCTTGCGCTGCAGCCGCGCACTGAGCGCGATCAAAGTCTCCCTCACGTCGCCCGCCAGCCCGAGCTCGACCGGATAGCGCAGCCCAAGGCGTTCCGGCTTGATGTCGACCTGGATGGCGCGGGCTTGGCCGGGTTTTGGGTAATAATCGATCCACGGCATGGTCGAGCCGAGGATCAACAGCGTGTCGCATTCTTCCATGAGTTGCCGCGACGGCAAGGTACCGAGATGGCCGATGCAGCCGGTGGTCAGCGCTGAATCGTCGGGGATCAAAGCCTTGCCGAGCAGGGTCTTGGCGACCGGCGCCGCCAGCACATCGGCGAGGTCCTCGAGCTCGACGCGGGCCGGCAGCGCGCCCTGCCCGGCCAGGATCGCGATCTTCTTGCCGCTGTTGAGGACTGCGGCGGCGGCGGCGATCTGATCGGGCGACGGCTGCGGCGTCGCCGGCAGCCAGGCGATCGATGTGCGCACGCCGCGATTTTCCAGCGACGGCTTGTCGGCCGACATCGGCTGCTGCTGAATGTCCCGCGCCACCGTGAGATGCGCCACGCCGCGCGCGCCGAGCGCGGTGCGGCAGGCAATGTCGGTGACGATCAGGGCATGGGCCGGCCCGGTGACCCCGACATTGTAGAGCGCGACGTCTTTCATGAGCGCGGTGGTGTCGACCGACTGCGGATAGCGCGTGCCGATCAGATCGTGAAACGTGGTGCCCGTAATGGCGACGACCGGCGCGCCGTCGAAGGCGGCATCGTAGAGGCCGTTCAACAGATGCACCGCGCCCGGTCCGGTGGTGCCGAGGCAGACGCCGAGCCGGCCGGTATATTTGGCATAGCCCGAGGCCATGAAGGCTGCCGCCTCCTCGTGGCGCACGCCGATGAATTTGATCTCATTCTGGCGTTTGCGCAGCGCCTCGACGATCGGATTGATGCCGGCGCCGGCCATGCCGAAGACGAAGGGCGCGCCCCAGGCAATCAGCGTCGCGACGATGACGTCGGCGGTATTGGCGCTGGCATCGACCTGCAGCTGCGGATTGGACGGAACGAGGCGCTCGGTCACCGACGGTCCGCTGGATGTCGACAGCTCCGCGCCGAGACCGCGAGTCGTTATCAGCGCGCCGGCGCTCACCGCGCCGACCCTCAAGAGATCTCTCCGAGAGGTCATGCCCCGCTCTCCCCGTCCTTGCGGCACCCGGCGGAAAGGCTGCCCGGGGTTAAGACGGCGGGAGAGTGCACAATCCGGGATAGCTTTCCGGGCGGGTCGGCTCGCCGGGCTATATCGCAGCCGGCCTAGATCGACAGTCTTGTCTGCTAAGCTATTGGGATTTTTGTGTTATTCCCAATATTCCCGACGCCGCCTCGAACGCGGCTCGAACCGGAAAATGGTTAATAATGGTTAATAAGACCGCCGGTCAGCGCCTCACGAAGCGCGCGAAGCGAAATTTCAGCCCAGCGATCTACGCCGCCCGCGGCAGTGCCCTAAATTCCTTGGCGCTCGCCATCGCCCAGGCGAGTTCGTAGCGCTTGTCGCCGGAGCCTTTGATCAGTTCGCCCGGCTCCAAGGGCGGATAGAGCTCGGCGAAGGTTTTGACTTCATGCGGCGAGACGCGCCGCGAAAAATGCGCCGGGGCGAATTGGGTCGGATGGTCGAGGCCGGCCGCCGCCACGAGCTCGGCGAGCGATTCCAGCGTGGCGCGGTGGAAATTGTGCACGCGCTCGGCCTTGTCGGGGACGACGAGCGCGCGCTGGCGCGTCTTGTCCTGCGTCGACACGCCGGTCGGGCAGCGGTCGGTATGGCAGGACAGCGACTGGATGCAGCCGAGCGCGAACATGAAGCCGCGCGCCGAATTGCACCAGTCGGCGCCGAGCGCCATGACGCGGGCGATGTCGAAGGCCGAGATGATCTTGCCGCTGGCGCCGATCTTGATGCGGTCGCGCGCATTGATGCCGATCAGCGCATTGTGCACGAAGTTGAGCCCCTCGCGCAGCGGCATGCCGAGATGGTCGGTGAATTCGAGCGGCGCTGCGCCTGTGCCGCCCTCCTTGCCGTCGACCACGATAAAGTCGGGATAAATTCCGGTCTCCAGCATCGCCTTGCAGATGGCGAGGAATTCCCACGGATGGCCGATGCAGAGCTTGAAGCCCGCGGGCTTGCCGCCGGACAGTTTTCGCATCGTGGCGATGAATTGCATCAGCTCGATCGGCGTCGAAAATGCCGAATGCCGCGACGGCGATATGCAATCGACCGCGACCGGCACGCCGCGCGTCAGGGCGATTTCCGGACTGACTTTGGCGCCCGGCAATACGCCGCCATGGCCGGGCTTCGCGCCCTGGCTCAGCTTCAGCTCGACCATCTTGACCTGGTCGTTCTTGGCGTTTTCTTCGAATTTCTCGGCGCAGAACGTGCCGTCGTCGTTGCGGCAGCTGAAATAGCCCGAGCCGATCTCCCAGATGATGTCGCCGCCGTTCTCGCGATGATAGGGACTGTAGCCGCCCTCGCCGGTATCGTGGGCGAAGCCGCCGTTCCGGGCGCCGATATTGAGCGCGCGAACGGCGCGCGACGACAGCGCACCGAAACTCATGGCCGAGATGTTCAAGATCGAAGCCGAATAGGGCTTTGCGCAATCCGGCCCGCCGACGAGAGTGCGAAACGGCTCCTTGGCCGGCAGCTTCGGCGCGATCGAATGCTGCAGCCATTCATAGCCGCTGGCATAGACGTCGTTCTGGGTGCCGAAGGGCCGCTTGTCCAAGGCCCGCTTGGCGCGCTGGTAAACGATGGCGCGCTTGTCGCGGGAAAACGGCGTACCGTCCTTTTCGCTCTCGAGAAAATACTGGCGGATTTCGGGACGGATTTCTTCGAGGATGAAACGGATATGCGCGGTCAGCGGATAGTTGCGCAGCACCGCGTGTTTGGTCTGGAAGATATCGACGGTGCCGAGCACGGCAAGGGCTGCGAACGGCACCAACGCGATTGCGGCAATTACCGATGGAAACCACTCGACTTCGTCGACGAAGAGAAGAGCCGTGATCAACAACACGGCCGTGTAACAAATAAAACGAGGCTGAAACGGAAACGGCCATGAACGCATCGAATTCCCCCCTAGCTTTGCAATCGGTAGTTTGCCGTCACCCGGCCTTTCACGCGGCTTTAGGCTCGGCGTCAAGACGCGCGATCCAGCCTTCGAGCCCGGGCTTGGCGGCAGGGTAGCGCTCGAGCACCAGCGGATCGTGCCCCGGCACGACATGGCGCGGCGCCGACGCGAGTTTCTTCAGCGTTTGGTAGCCCTCGACCACTTCCTCGATATTATAGGTCAGCGGGAACACCCGGCCGCCGTCGATATGGGTGTAAAGATGCGAGGCATCGGCGGCGAGCACCACATAGCCGAGCCGCGTCTTCACCCGCACGCTCTGCAGCCCTTTCGAATGACCGCCGATGCGATGCACGGTGACGCCCGGAACGATCTCGTCGTCGCCGTCGTGAAAAGCGGCGCGGCCGGAAAACACCTTGCGCAGCATGGCGACCACATCCTCGACCTCGAACGGCGCGCGCAGCGCCTGATGGCACATGCAGCGCCCGGTCGCGTAGGCCATTTCGCGATCCTGCAAATGATAGCGCGCCTGCGGGAACAGGTCGTAATTGCCGCAATGATCGTAATGCAGGTGGCTGACGATGACGGTGTCGACCTTGTCGGGCGCGATGCCCAGCGCCGCAAGGCCGTCGCGCACCGGCTTGATCATCTCGCGCTGGCGCTTTTTGCCCATGGCTTCGTCGAAGCCGGTATCGACGATAATCGCGCCTGACGGGCCAACGATCGCCCAAACGAAGAAATCGAGCGGCTGCAGCACGTCATGCGGATCGCCGTCGATGTAATTGACGGGCGAGCGGCGCGAATGATGGCCGTAGCGGATGGCATAGATTTCGTGAATGTCCTCGGCCATGCTCCCTCCCGGTTTTTTGAAAGACTACGCGAGGCAACACGGCCGGGGAAAGGGGCTCCGTGACGAGGCGCAGCGGCTCGGGCGGCGGCAGCGGCGGTCAATCGATCTCTTCGCGATGGACGTCGTGCACGAGAATGCCGGAGCCCGGCGCCGGCATTTTGAGCCATTTCTGGTGCTTGAGCGTGCGCTTGGTGTCCTCGTAGCCGCTCTGCCAGTGCTCGCGCATCGAGGTGCCGGAGAATTCGTGGTCCTTGGCGTGGCCCTCATAGGCCTTCTGCTGATAGATGATGTGCAGGATGGCGACGTCGGGGAGTTTTGCGAGCCGCGCCTTCTGCTCGCGGTCGCGATCGGTCAGCTTTTCCTCCGGAATCCGCAGCAGCGCCTGATAAAGCGAGACCTGCCAATTGTGAATGCGGCGGAAGACATCGGTGGTGTAGCGGGTGCGCGACGAATACATGATGTCCTTGTGGCGCCCCAGCACATCTTCGATGTCGCGCGGCAACACACCCCGCGCGCTGAACAGATCGACCTGAAACACCATGGTGTTCAGATTGTCTTCCTGCTCCAACAGATGCTGCAGCGGCGTATTGGAGACGATGCCGCCGTCCCAATAATGGTCGGTGCCGATCTTGACCATCGGCAAGGCCGGCGGCAGCGCGCCGCTCGCCATGATGTGCTCCGGCTCGATCTGTTCCGAGGCATTGTCGAAATAAACGAAATTTCCGGTCAGCACGTTCACCGCGCCGACCGAGAACCGCGTCGAGCGGTCGTTGATCAGCGAGAAATCCACCAGTTCGAGCAGCGTTTGGCGCAACGGCGCGGTATCGTAGCAACTGGTCGCGCTTTGCGCGCCGGCGAGGCTCAGCCACGGATTGGGAAAACGCGGCGAGAAAAATCCCGGCTGGCCCTGCATCATGGTGAGCATGGAGCTCGTCGCATTGCGCGCCTTGCGGAACACGTCGCCGTCGGGCGTGAAGGCCCAGATCTTACGTTCGGTAATGCGGTCCCAAAAGGCGCGCAGCTGGCGCAGCCTGCGATTGGGCGGGTTGCCGGCGATGATCGCGGAATTGATGGCGCCGATCGACACGCCCGAGACCCAATCCGGCTCGACCCCAGCCTCATGCATCGCCTGATAGACGCCGGCCTGATAGGCGCCCAGCGCGCCGCCGCCCTGAAGGACGAGGGCAATGCGATCGCAGCGCTCGGGGCGCCATGGCCGCTTCCCTTGCGAGGGCGTAGCCGCCTCGATGCGCAAGTCTGAGGAAATATCATTCATGAGAATACCCGCACTCTAAAAGCCCCCGAAGATGCGCCGGGATGCTCGGCAATGTGCATGACGGCACAATGACGCGCGATGCCAAGTTCGGCTGACGGGTCGCTCGCCGCGCCGACCGTCCGGCATCGTCAGGCAATACCTGACGAAGTTTCCAGCCCCGTCATTCACGGCCAAGCAACCGGCCTTGTCATCCAAGTTTCACGGAGAGCCAGCACAGTGAAGCACCTGCCTGGAGGGGGGGACAATCCATGAGTGACGTTGCATTGCCTGGCTCGATAGAACCCGCACGCCGCGGGCCCAAACTCGACCACGAGGCCAATCCGTTGGCCCTGATCCTTTTCTTCGGCGTCGTCGGCGCCGGCATCTTGTTCGTGGCCTACAGCATCTACAGCGATATCGACGCGGCCGGAGTTAAGATCACCGCTTTTCTGCCGTTCCTGCTGCTGTTCGTCGCCTTGCTGATCGCGCTCGGGTTCGAATTCGTCAACGGCTTCCACGACACCGCGAACGCGGTGGCGACCGTGATCTACACCCGCTCGCTGCCGGCGAATTTCGCGGTGGTGTGGTCGGGCATGTTCAACCTCGCCGGCGTTCTTTGGTCCTCGGGCGCGGTCGCCTTCGGCATCATCTCGCTGCTTCCGGTCGAACTGATCCTTCAGGTCGGCAGCAGCGCCGGCTTTGCCATGGTGTTCGCGTTATTGATCGCCGCGATCATCTGGAATCTCGGCACCTGGTCGTTCGGCCTGCCGGCGTCGAGCTCGCATACGCTGATCGGCTCGGTCATCGGCGTCGGCGTCACCAACGCGCTGCTGCACGGCCGCAGCGGCACATCGGGCGTCGATTGGGGCCAAGCGACCTCGATCGCCAAGGCGCTGTTGTTCTCGCCGATCTTCGGCTTCGGCCTTGCGGCGGTGCTGTTGCTGGCGGTGAAGTACCTTATCCCCAGCAAAGAGCTCTTTGCCGAGCCGAAGGGCGATCAGCCGCCGCCGACCTGGATTCGCGGCATCCTGGTCTTGACCTGCACGCTGGTGAGCTTCTTCCACGGCTCCAATGACGGTCAGAAAGGCATGGGCCTGATCATGCTGATCCTGATCGGCACGGTGCCGACCACCTACGCGCTCAACCGCGCCATGCCGGCAAGCCAGATCGAGCAGTTCGTGGCCAATTCGCAGGCCGCGAGCACGGTCATCAACGCCAAGGCGGCCGGCTATAACGTCCTCGGCGATCCGCGGCCGGCCGTTACGCAATACGTCGCCGAGCACAAGATCAACGAAGGCACCTATCCTTCGCTCGCGGTGCTGGTGACCGACATCGGCAAGCAGGTCACGCAATACGGCTCGATCGCCAAAATGCCGACCGACATGGTCGGCAATACCCGCAACGACATGTATCTCGCGTCCGAAGCGATCCGTTTCCTGATGACGGACAAAGAAAACGACCTCAGCAAAGAGGATGTCGGCGCGCTCAACAACTACAAGAAGTCGCTCGACAGCGCGACCAAATTCATCCCCGGCTGGGTGAAGATCGTCGTCGCCATCGCGCTCGGGCTCGGCACCATGGTCGGCTGGAAGCGCATCGTCGTCACCGTGGGCGAGAAAATCGGCAAGACCCATCTCACTTACGCACAGGGCGCCTGCGCCGAGATCACGGCGGCAGCAACCATCGCCGCGGCCGATGGCTACGGCTTGCCGGTGTCGACGACGCACGTGCTGTCGTCGGGCATCGCCGGCACCATGGCGGCGAGCGGTTCCGGCCTGCAATGGTCGACCATCCGCAACATCTGCCTGGCTTGGGTGCTGACGCTGCCGGCCGCCATGGTGCTCTCCGGCACGCTCTACTTCATCTTCTCGCACCTGTTTTAAACGGCCCCACTGGGGCTCTGGCACGACAAAAAACCCCGGCGCTTTGCGGCGCCGGGGTTCTTCATGACAGACACTACGCTTACAACGACTTTACGCTTACAAGGACTTTACGCTTGCAGGCACTCGACGCTTACAAGGACTTTACGCGCACAATAACTTGGCGATTGCCGCGATCACAGTTGGCCATATTTGCGCAATACCGCCCGGCACTCGTCGCCGACGCGCCAGCTATGAGCCGCAAGCGTCGCGCCACAGCGCAGGAGGTTGCTCCAGGTCATGCCGCCGGTATGCTCGCACAAGCGAGCGGCGGCCGGCTTGCACGGCGCAAGCTCGGCGAGATCGATCGCATTGGCAGACGTCGCGGATACGCTCACTAATCCGCCCACGAGCACGCATGCGGCAAGAACTGTCTTCATCCTCGTCCCTCTTTTTCGGTGAGGGGCACTGGATAGCCGCTACCTGCTCAAAAGGCCAGCACTTTGTGCGACGCACAAACGTGACTTAAGGTATTGTATTATATTGATAAATTAGGAAGACCCGGTTACCGCACAAATTCTGTGCCGCATTACTGTCATAATTGCCGCCATCCGCGCCCATCCTGACGGCCCGCACCTCGCCAATCGGCAAAGAAAAATGCCCGGCGGCGAGCCGGGCATTATCGTCAAAGCGGCTGGCGCTGCGCTCAGGCCGCGGCGGAGAGATTGCCGAACTTCTTGAGGTTTTCTTTTTGCTTGTCGTTGCGCGCCGGCAGCTTGAACAAGCGCGCCGCATTGCCGCCGAGGATATTGTGCTTGGCCTTCTCGGACAGGAACGGCAGGTCCCAAATCGTCGACGGCAGATCGAAGTCCCAGTGCGGATAGTCGGAGGAGTACAGCAACTGCGTCTCGGCATTCATCATCCGGAACGTGCATTCCAGCGCGCCCATATCCTGAATCTCCATCGGCTGCGACGAATAATACATGTCGCGCATATATTCGGACGGCTTCTTCTTCAGAAGCGGGGCTTCCGACGGCCGCAGCATGTATTCGTGGTCGAGCTTCTGCATCAGGAACGGCACCCAGGCGAGGCCGGATTCGATCCAGATCACCGGCAGCTTGGGGAAACGCTCGCCCATGCCGTTGATGACCCAGTTCGACAGATTGACGATGTTGTACCAGGAGAAGCCGAGCGCATGGGCGACCAGGAAGCGGTTGCAGCTCTTGAAGATCGGCTCGCCCCAGTTCGGCCCGGAATGGAACGACAGCACCAGGCCGCGTTCTTCGATGGCGCGATAGACCTTCATATAGCGGTTGTCGTTGACCGCGAGATTGTCGCGCACGGTCGTGACCATGAAGCCGCCGACATGCTTGCGGTCGCCGAAAGTCTCGACCTGGCGCAGCGTCTCGTCGGGATCCGAGAACGGCAGGCACAGCATCGAATAGAAGCGGCCGCCGGATTCGGGAAGAATCTTTTCGGTGAGCCAGCGGTTGTAGGCCCAGCACAAATTGACTTCCATTTCCTTCTGCGGATGCAGCCCGATCGACAGCATGCCGGTCGGGAACAGGCAGGAATAATCGACGCTCATCGCGTCCATCCAGCGATGGCCGAGCTCGACGTCGCGGAATTTGCCGTCCGGCGTCTTCTCGCTCGAGCGCATCGGATAGCGCGTCACGCGGCCGCCGATGTCCTGGTAGCCGATGGTCTGCGGCGTGAAATTGACCCGGGTCTTGGAGCGGCTCGACATCGCCAGCTGGCGGAAGACGTCGTTTTCCATGAACGGCAGGATCTCGTCGAAGTGCTCGTTCTCGTAATGATGCGCATCGACGTCGACGATCAGCACATCGTCGAGACTGCGCGCCACCGCCTGCTTGCGCGCATGCGACAAGAGCCGGCTGGTATTGAGTTCCTCGACCGTTACGCGGCGGCCGCGATCAGCAATGAGGTCCATGACGTTTCTCCGTTCCAAATCTCTTCAAACGCGCCTTCAGCGGCCCGTCCAGTTTTGCCACATGCCGAGCTCGAACACCGCGAGATCGGCGGCCTGCAACAATCCACTCGCCGTGACCATCACGTCGGTGGCGGAAATCGAATTCTTCGCGACCGGGGCGATGTCCTCGCCGGCCTCGCGCCGCGCGGTATAGACCCGGCAGGCCGCGGCGATCACCGCCTGCAGCGCGTCGGCGGCGACGAGATCGAGATTGCCGTCGACGATGCTGCGCTGGAGCGTCGCCGCGAGGCGTTTGGCGTCAGCCGACGCGCCATTCACGACAGCGACGCTCGGTCGGGCAGCTCTCGGTTTCACCGGCCGCGGGGCGGCCGGCCGGGCTTTCGCCGCGGGTTTCGTGCCGGCTTTCGTACCCGTCGCGGCCGCGCGCCTAGGAGACGACATACAGGTCTTCCCCCTTTTGCACGGTCTTGTATTTTTTCAGCCGCATCTTGCGATTGCTGACGCATTCGCCGGTGGTCATGTCGTATTCCATGCCGTGCCACGGACAGACGAAGTGCATCTCGTTCTCCGAGAACGACAGGCCCATCGAGGTCTTATCGGGACGCAACCGCTCTTCGACCGCGGCGATGGTCAGGCCCTCGCAGGCAGGGCCGCCCTGGTGCAGGCAGAAATTACTGTAGGCGTAGAATTCGCCCCGGTGCCTGAAAACCCCGATCTCATTGTCGCCGACAAAGATGATGCGGCGATCGCCGTCCTTGAATTCCGAAAGTTTTGCGACGAATTTCTCAGCCATGTGCAGTACGCCCTCGCGTTTCACCCTGTTGTGTATTTTTGCCGCTCGTCCTCACCCGGGACGATTGGGCAGCCGGTCTCGCGGCTGCCATCAGCCATGCTCTTAGCACAGACTCAAGCCTTGCGCGACGGGCATAACCGGACATCCAGCCATGCCCCGCGCGGGGTCCTGGCGGCTAGACCATGCGGTTCTCGATCTCGCCGATGCCCTCGACCCAGAGCTTTACCACGTCGCCCGCTTTGAGGAATTCGCCGCGGCCGGCGCCGACGCCCGCCGGCGTCCCGGTGAGAATGATGTCGCCGGGGTAAAGCGTCATGCCGGCTGTGAGCTGTTCGATCTGCTCGGCAAGATTGAAGATCATGTCGCTGGTGTTGGAATTTTGCTTCAGCACGCCGTTGACCCAAAGCTTCAGGCCAAGCTTCTGCGGATCGCCGATGTCGCTCGCCGGCACGATCCAGGGCCCGAGCGGACAGGAACCGTTGAAAGTCTTGTGCTTGGTCCAGTCCCATTTGAAGGGCGAGGCATCGGGCACGCTCGCCCGGCGGCCGCGGTCGCGGGCCGAAAGATCATTGGCGATCGTATAGCCGGCCACGTAAGACAGCGCCTTCGACTGCGGGACGTCGGCGGCGACACGGCCGATCACGGCGGCAAGCTCGACCTCCCAGTCCATCTGCTTGGCATAGCCGGAAATCTTCACCGCCGCGCCCGGATCGGTGATGGCATGCGGCGCTTTGAGGAAGTGCCAGGCCTTCAGCCCCTCGGTGTGCGGGTCGGCCGGCGCCGGACGCCCTTCCCGCGCCGCCATTTCGGCGGCGTGATCGGAGTAATTGGCGCCTGCGCAATAGATCGCCGAAGGAAATCGGACCGGGGCGAGCAATTTGGTCTTCTTCAGCGGCAGCCGTTTCGCCTTGCTCTTGGCGGCTTTGGCGACGGCCAGCTTCAACGTCCCTTCGGCCGATTTCCAGTCCTCGAGGATGCCGATCACGGTGGCATAGGCCGGCTTGCCGGTAAGCTTGGCGGCGTCGAATACCTCTTCGCCGATGACGAGACCCGCGCGCGGGCCGTCGCTAGATTTATAACTCGCGAGCTTGTAGCCGGCGCGTTTTGCCGAAGCCATGGACGTTTTCTCCCTTATGCAACTTGCGTCGTGACCAAACCGCGATCTCGGCAAATTGGCAAGCCCGACGGGCAAATCTGCAGATGCCTCGCGTGACTGCCGGGCTTGAGTTAAGGGCCGCGGAATGATTGATTCAGGCTAGGGATCGAGAAACGCGACCGGAGAAGAACCATGATCAAGCCACGCCGCATCGGCCACGCCGTCTTCGAGACACCGGACGTGGATCGCATGGTCGACTACTACACCGAGGTCATGGGCCTCATCCTCGCCGAGCGCGACAAGGACCACGCCTTCCTCGCCACCCAGATCGGCCAGCTCGCCATCCAGATCAACAAGGGCGACGCCGAGCGCTGCACCACGCTGGCGTTCGAAGTGGCGCCCAATTCAGACTTTGGGGCGCTGGCGCGCGAGCTCGACAAGGACGGCATCAAGAGCGAGTTGCGCAACGATTCCACGCCCGGCATCGGCCAGGTGCTGACCTTCCGCGACAACAAGGACACCACCATCGCGCTGTTCAAGGAATGGAGCTATCTCGGCAAGCATCTGGATTTTCACGGCGTCGGCCCCTTAAAGCTCGGCCACATCGCCTGGGTGGTCGACAGCCCGCAGAAGACGGCCGAGTTCTACAGCAAGGTGCTGGGCTTCAAAGTGTCCGACTGGGTCGGCGATTTTTTCGTCTTCATGCGCTGCAACACCGATCATCACACGGTGAATTTCATCAGCGGCACCAAGACCAAAATGCATCACATGGCCTTCGAGCTGAAGGATTTCATCCATCTGCAGAATTCCTGCGATCTGTTCGGGCAAAGGAAAATCCCGATCATCTGGGGACCGCTGCGGCACGGGCCGGGCCACAACGTCGCCACCTATCATCGCAATCCCGACGATCAGGTCATCGAGTTTTTCTGCGAGCTTGATCAGATGCCCGACGAAGAGCTCGGCTATTTCGAGCCGCGGCCCTGGCATCAGGACACGCCGCAGCGGCCGAAGACCTGGACGCCCGGCCACACCAATGTCTGGGGCCCGCCGCCGACGCCGGAATTCCATCGGGCGCGGGATGCCGACTCGCCGTTCACGCATAAGCCGTCAAATTGAGGCTGATTGGTAACGTCTCTGTTTGAATTTTCCGATCTTAGCTGAATTCGAATAGCCACGAGGTCTATTGAATAACCAATAGCTGGAAAATTGGGTCCGCTTCAGCGATCCTCTTGATACGCCCGTCTATCGTAGCAAGCACCAGATTTCGCTCGCGTGCTTGCGCGCATTGCCAAAGATCATTCTCGTCGATTCCCAGAGCTTGGCCGCTATTCTTATCAACCCAATTTTCAATCCACCGTTTACGGTCATTCTTACTCAAAGGAATAGTCAAATACTTGATCGCAACATTCTTTTTGAGTTCAGCGTATTCGATGCTCGTGTGCCGAGTGACATCAACTCCCGGATAGCTGTGCGCGCCGACAAGCACGATATCAGCTTTCGGTAGCGCTCCTTTGCAGGCCTCATAAAGCCTTACACCAAATGTTAGCTCGGCAAGCGCGATTGACGAGACATATACGGGAGCGTTCGTAGGCAAACTCGCGATTGTCGATTTGACAAGCGCATGTTTATCATGCTGCGGATCAAGCAATGCAGAAAGCGCCGATGTTTCTAACAAATATCCATCCGCTGGGGCTAATCCAAGACTTCGCGGAGCGCCGCAGCTTCCGCGACGGGAAGCGGCGCGAACACACTCAGGAGATTTTCCTTTCTCGCCTTGCGATAGTCGTCGGACAGATACTCGTAAAGCGGAATATATGGAGAAAAACCAACGGGAAACCAATGCGTCCATTCGTGCACGGTTGGACGCGTTGATCCTCTAAAGTATTCCAGCAATTGTTTTTCAAGTCTCGGTGGTAAGTCGTACGCCCTGAGGACAAGAGCATCGATTTGATTGAGAAGTTTGTCAGCCCGCTCGGTAGTCCTCTCCGAAAACAAGCCCTCACCTTGAGCGGCAATTCGAGTGTATTGTTTGATTAGTCCTTCAAGTTCACGCGGAACTTCAGGAGGTATTGGGACAGCGTTTACTGCGGACACGCGAATGCGATCTGGCGGCGAATGGCAGGCGATATAAGCAATGCCCACCGGGCCATTGAGCAATGCACAGAGAGCATTTAACGAGAACCCGTCTTTGTTCCAAATCCCGAATAATTGCTGCGAGGCCATCAAACCATTGCGATCTACGGCAGCGGCAAAGCACCAAGGTCCGCGACTAATCCGTGCGGCATTGGCCAGAAGCTTAGGCTGCTGCCATGGTCTTTTGTAAGCGGCAGCGCGCGTCGCGAAGGACGTTGGTTTGCAATCTAGATAGACGGGGCTATCAAGCGCAAAAGCGTGTACCGCATTCGCGGCATGAATACCTGGGCAAAAGCCATCCTTCTTTTTAATACTCACAGCGTTTGACTGACCGCCTCGCCACTCCACACCTTTGTGAACTTCGGCAACGCTTCCAAGCAAAGGTAATCCCGATAGATATTCCCAAATTTCTTCTAGTTCTTTGACCCATAGATTACCCGGTGATTTCCCGAGATGGCGAACTCTCGCGCGCGTCTCAGTTACCTCTCCCGTTCTTAAAAACCGCTCTCGATCGGCGGCGGCGACCACCGTCGACCGCAGAGATGTGATCGCGTCGCCCTCTGGTCTTAGTTCGCGGGCAATCAAAAGGGAGGATCTGATCACCGAGGCTTTGAACATCCGATCCGGCAACGCAACTACTTCAATTTCCTTGTAGAGACGCTCGACTCGTTGCCGTTGCAGGTCGTATTGCTGACCTTCGATGAGGGGCTCTGGTAAAACAAATCCAATGGCGTTAGGCCTCGCGTCAAGAACAGCTTCTAGAACTGCTATCGGCTTAAACGGTGAGCGCCCGAAAGCCTCCGGATACTTCAACCGCTCGTCTTGTCTAAATGCTTCAAAGGGGGGGTTACAAAGAACCACATTTGCGCCTTTAGCGCGCTCAAGAAGGGTATACTTCTTGAACAGGTCTACCTGCGAAACTGCCCATCCATTCTCATTTGGATAGTCGGCCAAAATAAGAGACAAGGTAGCAACTTCGGCTGCAAATGGATCAATCTCATCCCCGACGATCCGATCTACCAGGAAACGGTGCTGGCCTGCACCCGGTTCCGAAGACACCGAGTTAGGTGTTTTATTGGAACCGGAGGTGGCTCATGGAGAGGCGGAAGTTTACGCGGGAGTTTAAGCTTGAGGCTGTGCGGTTGATCAAGGAGC
>Ga0181526_10001852_pt1 | contig 19418 bp, 14 predicted proteins | sample PEATcosm2014_Bin_35_FD_119750 | JGI IMG/M metagenome (GOLD analysis project Ga0181526, IMG submission 119750) | Peatland microbial communities from MTU Mesocosm Facility, Houghton, MI, USA - PEATcosm2014_Bin06_30_metaG | ecosystem: Environmental > Terrestrial > Soil > Wetlands > Peat | place...
AGGACGGCTACTTCCTGGACACCGCCGAAGCTGCCGTGTTCAGCGACGAGCTGAAGCACCTCATCGTCGAGCAGAAGGCCGCCTTCAACTCGCCCGTGTGGTTCAACATCGGCGTCAAGGGTGTCCCGCAGCAGGCGAGCGCTTGCTTCATCCTCGCTGTCGACGACGACATGTCCTCCATTCTCAACTGGTACGTCGAGGAAGGAACCATCTTCAAAGGTGGCTCCGGTTCCGGCGTCAACCTGTCGAGGATCCGCTCCTCGAAGGAGCTCCTGCAGGGAGGCGGCACCGCTTCAGGCCCGGTGAGCTTCATGCGTGGTGCCGACGCATCGGCCGGCACGATCAAGTCGGGCGGCAAGACGCGTCGCGCCGCCAAGATGGTCATTCTCGACGCCGACCACCCGGACATCCGGGAGTTCATCTGGTGCAAGGCGAGGGAGGAGCGCAAGGCCCGCGTGCTGGCTCAGGCCGGCTTCGACATGGATCTCGACGGCGCCGACAGTCACTCAACCCAGTACCAGAACGCCAACAACTCCGTGCGTGTCAGCGACGAGTTCATGAAGGCCGTGCTCGAGGACGGCGACTGGACGCTCGTCGCCCGTACGACCGGTGAGGCGATTGACACGATCAAGGCACGGGATCTGTTCCGTCAGATCGCGGAGGCTGCCTGGGAGTGCGCCGACCCTGGTTTGCAGTACGACACGACCATCAACAAGTGGCACACGGCACCGAACACGGGTCGCATTTCTGCAAGCAACCCGTGTTTCACGGGCGACATGCTCGTGCACACCGACAAGGGCTTCGTGCGGTTCGATGACCTGGTGAGCCGGATCAACGCTGGCGAAGAGTTCGCCGTCTACACCCATGACGCCACGAACGCCGAGCCGGCCGAGGTGGCCGTGCTGTCGAACCCCGAGGCCATCATGATCACGGGGTTCAACGACATTGTCCGCTTGCGGTTCGACAACGGCATGGAACTGCGCTGCACGCCCTCGCACAAGATCTTCACGACGAATCGTGGGTACGTTCCTGCCGAGGAGCTGACTTCGAGCGACCAGATCAAGGTGCTCGACGTGCCGGCGCCTGCGACTCAAGCCGACCTCGCCATGCCCATCCCCGCCGACCCGGCGTCCTACCGGGAAGCGTTCGGGCGGAGCGACCTGCTGAGATTCCCGGAGGAGTGGAGCGAGGACTTCGCTCATTACCTCGGCTGGCTCATCGGTGACGGATCGACCTCCGGCAACACGACGAGCACCATCTACGACTCGGCCGAGGACCGCGACGAGGTGCTGCCCCGCCACTCCGAGCTGCTCGAATGGATCAACGGCGACCGGCCCATCAAGGTCTCTGAGCAGCCGAACGGGACGGCGCAGCTTCGCCTCGGGCGGGCTGCGTTCAAGCGTTTCCTCGAATCGCTCGGCGTCAGGTCGGTCAAGGGCGCTGCCAAGACCGTGCCGTGGGCGATCGAGCAGGCGCCTGCCTTCGCCACTGCCGCATTCCTGCGAGGGCTCTTCGACGCCGACGGTTGCGCCAGGCTCGATCGCCAGAGGGGCTGCTACGTGGGCCTCGGCTCGATCTCGCCCGAACTGTTGCGCGGCGTGCAGCGCTTGCTCACCACGTTTGGGATCTCGAGTCGCATCTGCCAGACTCGCAAAGAGGGCGAGAAGAGCTCGTTCAGTTACACACGCAAGGACGGGTCGACGGCGGCGTATCTGAACGCCGCCGCCTACGACCTGCGCATCTCCTCTGGGTCCATCCGGCGATTCGCCGCCGAGATCGGCTTCAGCCTGTCACGCAAATCTGCGGTGCTCGACCAGATGGTCTCGGAGGCGAGTCACGGCTTCTACGACGTCGACCGCACGGCGCGCCTCGCCGAGCGCACGGCTGAGGGCCGCGAGCTCACCTACAACCTGTCAGAGCCGCGCAACCATTCCTACGTCGTCAACGGCGTCGTTGTCCGCAACTGCTCCGAGTACGTGCACCTCGACAACAGCAGTTGCAATCTCGCCAGCCTCAACTTGCTCCGCTTCATCGAGGAAGGCGGCCACTTCGACGTGGAGGGGTTCCGGGCGGCCGTGGAGGTCGTCTTCACGGCCCAGGAGATCCTCGTCGGCAATGCCGACTACCCGACCGAGAAGATCGGCGACACGACGCGCAAGTTCCGCGAGCTCGGCCTCGGATACGCCAACCTCGGGGCTCTGTTGATGTCGGAAGGCCTGCCATACGACTCCGAGGAAGGGCGGGCGTGGGCGGGGGCCATCACGGCGCTCATGACGGGCGCCGCCTATGAGACCTCCGCCCGCACGGCTGCCCGTATGGGCCCGTTCGCCGGCTTCCACGAGAACAGCGAGCCCATGCTCAACGTCCTTCGGATGCACCGGAGCGAGGTCGCCAAGATCGACGAGGAGCTCGTGCCCACCGACCTGCTCTCGGCAGCCCAGGAGGCCTGGGACCACGCCGTCGAGCTGGCAGAGCAGCACGGCGTGCGCAACTCGCAGGCGACGGTGCTGGCGCCCACCGGGACGATCTCGTTCCTCATGGACTGCGACACGACGGGTATCGAGCCGGATCTCGGCCTCGTGAAGACGAAGAAGCTCGTCGGTGGCGGCACGATGTCGATCGTCAACCAGACGGTGCCCCGTGCGTTGCGCAAGCTCGGCTACAGCGACGCCGAGATCGTCGAGATCGTCGCCTACATCGACGAGCACAAGTCGATCGTCGACGCACCGGCGCTGAAGGCGGAGCACATGCCCGTCTTCGCCTGCTCGATGGGTGACAACGTCATCCACTACGTCGGGCACGTGAAGATGATGGCGGCCGCTCAGCCCTTCGTGTCCGGTGCCATCTCGAAGACGATCAACATGCCGGAGTACGCCACCGTCGAAGAGGTCGAGCAGCTCCACATCGACGCCTGGAAGATGGGTTTGAAGGCGGTCGCCATCTACCGCGACAACTGCAAGGTCGCCCAACCCCTCTCGACGACGAAGAAGGAGAGCGCCGTGCTGTCGTCGCCCAGCGACGGCGATCTGGCCCTGCTCGGCGAGCTGCACTCGACGGCCTTTGCCGCCAAGGAGGCCGAGCTCACGGAGAAGATCGCCGAGCTCGAGGCGGCCCTGCAGCACTCGCACGTGACGGCGCCGGCAACGACGACCCGGACACGGTTGCCGCGCCGGCGCCGGTCGAACACCTTCGCTTTCCGGGTGGCCGACTGCGAGGGTTACGTCACGGTGGGCGAATACGAGGACGGTCGTCCCGGCGAGGTCTTCATGAAGGTCTCCAAGCAGGGCTCGACGTTGTCCGGCGTCATGGATGCCTTCTCCATCTCGGTCAGCCTCGGCCTCCAGCACGGTGTGCCCCTGTCCACGTTCGTGCGGAAGTACACGAACATGCGCTTCGAGCCGGCCGGCATCACCGACGACGCCGAGCTACGCCTTGCCTCCAGCCTCGTCGACTACATCTTCCGCCGGTTGGCGCTCGATTACCTCAGCTTCGACGAGCGGATCGAGCTCGGCGTCCTCTCCACCCACGAGCGCACGCAGCCGACACTGCCTGGGTTAGAGGACGTCGAGACGGACGACGCCACACGGCAGGAGCGGGAGCGTTTCGGTGCCGGCGGGGACACGGCGTCTCCGACTGGCGCCGCCAACCACCCCTCGGCCGGGACCGGGCATCCGTCCGAGATGCGGGTCTCGCAATTCGAGAACCGTGATGCCCCCTTCTGCTACGCCTGCGGGAACATCATGCAACGGGCGGGCTCCTGCTATGCCTGCCCAAGCTGCGGCGCGACGAGCGGCTGCTCCTGAGCGGAGTTTCGCAGCTCCGAATCCCCCCGTCTCAAGCAGGTTGACACACTCGGGAGCCGCCCATGCCAGTGCGAGTAGGCAACATCACCTTCGACTGCGACGACGTTCTCAAAGTCGGGGGCTTCTGGTCGGAAGCCCTCGGGCGGCCGTTGGACCCCGGAAGCGGCCCCGCCTTCGCCTCCATCGGGGGTGATGATCCTGAACGGGCCGAGCAGGCCTGGTACTTCGAGAGAGTCCCGGAGCCGAAGGTCGCGAAGAACCGCATGCACTTGGATTTGGTCGATCCGGACCCTTCGGCTCTCGAGAGATTGGTGGCCCTGGGGGCATCCATCGTGAGTGAGCATCAGATAGGAGGCGGGCGCCACCGCTGGACGGTCATGCAGGATCCGGAAGGCAACGAGTTCTGTGTCGCCGCAAAGAGCTTCACCGGCTGAGCCACGGGGAATGACAGCCCGCATGGTTACGCCCACCTAGAAGGGCAAGCTTCGCACGCGAGACCTGAGGGGAGAACAGGTGTCAGCCACTGCTACCCCGGCGCGAGCAGAGCTGCCTTCAGAGGATCAGCCCTTCCACATCGAGCGGCACGGAATCGACTACATTCCGCTCTCGGAGCGGTGGGCGAAGCCGCGGGATCTGGCGGCGATGTGGGCGGGCGCCAGCGTGCAGGTGGAGTATTTCGTCTACGGCGCCATCATGGTCGGAGCCTTCGGCTTCTCCTTCAGGGAGACGGTCGTGCTCATCGTGCTCGGCAACCTGTCGTACCTCCTGCTCGGCGTGAGCAGCCTGCAGGGACCCACGGCCGGCACGACGGTCTTCGCCATCAACCGGGCGTCCTACGGCCCGCAGGGCTCCCGCCTCATCTCGTTGTTCAATTGGCTCACGCTCATCGGCTTCGAAGTCGAGGGCCTCATCCTCATCGTCGGTGCAGGCCTCGTGCTCATGCTCAAGGCCGGGCTGAGTCCGGGGACGCCGGCCAAGGTCGTGCTGGCGGTCGTGGCCATCGTCATCCAGGCAGTGCTGCCGTTCCTCGGGCACGCCACGATCGTGAAGACACTGCGATGGCTCATCGTGCCGTGCATCGTGATCTTCGCCGCCCTGCTGGCTTTTGCCGACGGCCACATGCGTCTCGATGTCGCCTCGCAGCCCTTCGCACGAGGTTGGCAGTACTTCATGGTTGGGCTGGCGTTCACGATCGCTCTCAGCGGCCTCGGATGGACCGAGTGTGGCAACGACTACTCGCGCTATGTGGCGCCGGACGCCTCGAAGGCGGCCGTCGTCGGATGGGTGTTCCTCGGCACGGCGGCCCCACAGGTCCTCGTGATGACGCTCGGCGCCGCCATCGGGACCTTCCTCAGCTCCGTGGGCACGAACGCCAATGCCTTCCTGCCCTTCGCCACCCAGCGGGCCGTGCCCGGCTGGTTCGTCGTCGTCTTCCTCGTCTTCTGCATCATTCAGCTCTTCGGCGTCAACAGCCTGGATCTCTACTCCTCGGGCGTCACCTTGCAGGCGCTCGGCCTCAACGTGAAGCGCTATCAGGCGGTCCTCATCGACAGCGGCATCTGCGTCGCTGTCACGCTCTACGCCGTCTTCAACGCCTCGTTCAAGACCTACCTGAGCGACTTCGTCGCCTGCGTCATCTGTTGGATCGCGCCGTGGCTGGCGATCTTCCTCGTCGACTGGGCCATGCGTCGCTATCGCTACGTGGCCTCCGAGCTGCAACGCACGGATCGCCGGTCGATCTACTGGGCGACCGGTGGAGTCAACTGGGCCGCCATCGTGGCCCAGGCAGTCGGTACGACCCTTTCGGTGCTGTCGCTCGACCAGGTCTTCTACGTCGGCCCGATCGCCGCTGCCTTCGGCAACGGGGGAGCCGACGTGAGCATTTTCACGGGCCTCGCCGGCGGCGGGCTCGTGTATCTCCTTCTCGGGCTACCGACGGTTCGCCGCCAGACGGCCGCCGCCGACAGCCTCGCCCCCGCTGAGGCGGCGGGTTAGCGGTGCGGTACGCCTCAGGCGGACGGCCCCCAGTCCTCGAGGAGCCTGCCGTCCGGCTGGTGCCGAAGCAGCGGGATCGACCCGAGGGAATGCACCTTGGCGGCGTCCTCACCGAGTGCCGAGCGCCAGAGGCCCCCCTCGGTGAGAAGGGCGCCGAAGACAACGGGCTCGCCCCCGATCTTGCGGATCAGGTTCAAGGCGGCCCGACTCGAGCCGCCTGTCGAAATGACGTCGTCGACGATGGCGACGCGTCGGCCCTCGATCACGTGGCGACGCGCACGGTCGAAGAGAAGACGCTGGTCACGGTCGGTCGTGATCGACCGAACGGGCTCGTCGATGGCATCCGCAAGGTGAATCTTCGGGGTCTTGTGCAAGATCGCATAGTCATCGAGCCCGAGGGCGCGCGTCACCTCGATGGCGAGTGGAATGCCCATCGTGGCGACGGAGGCGACGATCTCGACATCGAAGGGCGCAAGTTGCTCGGCCAGCTCGCGACCTGCCACCTCGGCAAAGCCGATGCCATGATCAACGCAGATCAACAAGGCGATCGAGACGTCCGGAGCCACCTGCACGAGGGGCAGCTCGACGACTTGGGAGCCAACGGTGGCGGCGTACGTGCGCTCGGCGGTCACGCACCGACTCTGGCCGGTCTGCCGGCCTGGTGCAAGAAGGGCGCCTCAGTCTGGAGGACCGAAGAGCCGGTCGCCGGCGTCGCCCAATCCCGGCACGATGTAGGCCTGCTCGTTCAGCTCGAGGTCGACGGCGGCGCAGGCCACGCGCACACTCGGGTGAACGGAGTGGAAGAACTGCAGGCCCGGCACCGAGGCGATCAGGCAGAGTGCCGTGATGTCAGTTGCTCCGTGGTCAGCGACGAGCGTGCAGACCTGGGCGAGCGACCCACCGGTGGCGAGCATCGGGTCACAGACGACCACCCTTCGACCTTGCAAGTCGCTCGGCAGCCGGTTCAGGTAGACGTTCGACTGGTGGGTGATCTCGTCGCGACGAAGCCCGACGTGGGCCACCCGGGTGAGCGGCACGAGCTCCTGGATGGACTGCACCATGCCGAGACCGGCTCGCAGCACCGGCACGAGCAGCACGGTTTCGTCGATGCGGGGAAAGCGCACGCCGCGCTCGACGGGCGTGTCGATCTCGATATCGGTCATCGAGAGATCCCGGAGGGCCTCGTAAGCAACGAAGGCCGAGACCTCGGAGACGAGCTGGCGGAATACGTTGCTTGGCGTCGTGACGTCTCGCAGGCGGCTCACCCGATCGGTGACGGCAGGATGATCCACGAGGAGGACACCTTCGTAGGCGGTGACGGTGGAATGGGGGTGAGGCAAATGGTCTTGAACCATGTCTGGGTTTCTAGCCGTTTCCGGCGATCTCGGCCGAGCTGCCGCCACAGGAGGGGCACCGGCTGCAAGATGTGGCCGGCGGCGAGCGTCTTGCAGCTGTGAAACGCCGCCAGTTCCTCAAGGTCGCCGGAGGTGTGGTCGCAACGGTGGCAACGGGGTCCACAGCCTCGGCTTGCTCGACCTCAAAGACCGGTGGCGGCCCGAAGCCGACCGCCACGAGCGGGGCGACCACGACCACCGGCACGAGGGCGACGACATCGCCCTCCAGCACGACGAGCGTGGTGGGACGCCAGCCCTCGCCGAGCGATTGGGCGTCGCTCGGTCGCTCCCTGCAGGGCGAACTCGTGCTCCCCGGCTCCTCGGCCTACCGCACGGCCGGACAGAGCTACAACCCGGTCTTCGACGACGCCCGCCCTCGCGCCATCGCCTACGTCTCCTCGGCGGCCGACGCCGCCCAGGCAATTGGCTTCGGGCGGCAGCACGGCGTGCCCCTCTCCATCCGCTCGGGAGGCCACTGCTACGGCGGCTGGTCGACCGGCTCCGGTCTCGTCATCGATGTCTCCCGGCTCAACGATGTCGTCTTCGACCCGGCGACTGCCACCGCCTCGGTGGGCGCCGGCTGCCACCTCGTGGATCTCTATGCAGCCCTGGCGCCTCATTCTGTGGCCGTTCCGGGAGGCTCCTGCCCGACCGTCGGCATCGCCGGACTGACACTCGGGGGCGGGCTCGGGGTGCTCGGGCGCCGCTTCGGACTGACGTGCGACAACCTCGTCGAAGCCGACGTCGTCCTCGCCTCGGGCGAGCTCGTGACGGCGAACGCCAACGAGCACGCCGACCTGTTCTGGGCACTGCGCGGAGCGGGGGGCGGCAACTTCGGGGTCGTGACGCAGTTCCGTTTCTCCACCCACCCGATCGGCGATCTCGGCTTGTTCACCCTCGTGTGGCCGTGGACGGCGGCCGCCCGCGTCATCGCCGCCTGGCAGCAGTGGGCTCCCCTCAGCCCCGATGAGCTGTGGTCGAATTGCCTGCTCATCGCCGGCCAGTCCACTCCGTCCGGCTACCTGCCCGTCGCCCGCGTCACCGGCGTCTACGTGGGAACGGAGACGGCGCTCGAGTCCGAGCTAGAGCCGTTCCTCGACGCCGTCGGCGTGGCGCCGTTCACGCGCTTTGTCGGCACGGCGCCCTATCTCGACACCATGATGATCGAGGCGGGATGCGAGAACGACACCGTTGCCGAGTGCCATCTGCCCAGCCAGGACCCGGCCGGTTTGCTGCAGCGAGCCCCCTTCGGCGCCAAGTCCGACATCCTGACGGGCACGGCGGGTCCAGCTGCCATCGCAGCAATGATGGCGGCGGTGGAGGCCCGCCAGTCGTCCCCCGTCCTCGCCGGCGGAGGGATCGCCCTCGACGCCATGGGGGGAGCCATCAGTCGACTGGCTACCGATGCCACCGCCTTCGTGCATCGCGACGCCCGTTGCACGCTGCAGTACAGCGCCGGCTGGCAGGTCGGCGCTCCCGCTGCCACCGTCGTCAGCAACCGACGCTGGCTGCGATCGTCCTGGCAGTCGATGCGGCCCTTTGTGAGCGGTCAGGCCTATCAGAACTACGCGGATCCGGAACTGGCGGGTTGGGCGGAGGCTTATTACGGCTCGAATCTGAGCCGCCTCGAGCAGGTGAAGGCCGCCTACAACCCGGACGATGTCTTTCAGTTCCCGCAAGCGGTGCCGGTGGCTGCTGGCCGCTGAGGCGTCGAGGCTCGCTTAGTCGAGGACGCGGACGCAGAGCACCGGGGGCAACCCGGAGGAGACGAGGCGCCAGCTCTGGCCCCGATCGAGGGAGGCGAACAACTGACCGGCTCGCGTTCCGAACACGAGGGGGTAGGGAGACGTGTGTCCGATCGCAAAGGCGTCCGAAACCACCGTGGTGTGGGCGTGCTCGGATGGGAGGCCGTCCCCGAGCATCACCCAGCGCCCTCCGCTATCGGTCGTTCGGTACACACGAGGGCGCCCTTCGGGACTGCAGGGGTACCACTCCGACTCGAGCGGGAACACATAGGCGGTGTTCGGCTCCACGACGTGGCACACGACGGCGAACCCGAAGTCCGTCGGGAGGCCGTCAGGTTCCCCCGCACCGCTCACGCGCCTCCAGCTGTCACCGCCGTTCTCCGAGTGGTACGTGCCGGTGTCGGTCTGGGCGAAGAGCGAGTCCGGCTCCGCCGCGTCCATGGCCAGCTTGTAGATCTGTCGCCGAGGCCCACGCCAGTCGTCTGCCGGGTGCATGGCGATGCCACCGTTCTTCGCCAGCCACGTCTCGCCGCCATCATCGGAGCGGTAGATGCCGCCACTGCCGATGGCCACGGTGATCCGTCCGGGCCGGTCAGCGTGGGTGAGAACGGTGTGGAGCCGATCGCCCGGCGGCTCCCAGCCGGCGCGGTCCGGCAGGTCCCAGAGACCGCGAACCAGCTCGAAGGTAATGCCGTCGCTGGAACGGAAGAGGGCTGCCGGGTCGACGCCGGCGAGAACGGGCTGCGCCCCCGGCGAGGGGGGGATGCTGAGGTCGAGCTGGAGCTGGCAGACACGGCCGAGGACGGCATCGACGTCGTCGGGGAACGTCAACGTGGTCGCCGTCGACACACCCCAGGTCTCGCCGTCGTCGTCACTCACGAAGAGGGCAGGTTCTCCGACCGGGTCGACGGTGGCGGCGTAGTAACGCAATCCGACCTGCAGGAAGGCAGGTACTCGGTGGCCCTTGAAGTACGGGCCGTCCAGAACGCCATCGCTGACGAAGAAGAGGCCGAGTGTCGTACCGACGGCGACCGGGAGGTGGTCGGTCATCCGTGCCCGGAAGCTCGAGCGCTCTAGATCCAATCCACCTGCTCCTTCACGGTGCCGACCTGTCTCCGATGCGGGGGAGACGCGCAGCTCATCCGCACCCTGCATCATGGAGGATAACCACCGATCGCTGGGATGTGGCGGATGCCAGGTGACGAGAACGGCGCCTCAGGGCCCGTCGGGCGCACCGGTCGCTTCTAGCCGCGTGCGTGGGCCGGCGGCGGAGACCTTGCTCGGCACGGGATGGCCGAGCAAGGTGGCGAGCGTGTCTGCCGCCGCGATGACACCGTCGATGTCGATGCCGCTCGGCAGACCGAGATCGTCCAAGAGGGCGACGAAGTCCTCCGTGGCGAGATTGCCGCCGGCTCCGGCGGCAAAGGGTGAGCCTCCGAGCCCACCCACGGCGGTATCGAAGCGCCTCACTCCCGCCTGCAGGGCGACGTAGGCGTTCAGCAGGCCGGTACCGCGCGTCTCGTGCAGGTGGAGGCCGACGTCCGTTCCGGTCAAGGACAACAGCTGGTCCATCAGGCGAGGCGTTGCCATCCCGGTCGTATCGGCGAGCGTGAGGGCGTGGCAGCCTGCCTCCTCGAGGCGCCTGCAGAGCCCCTGCACCTCGTCCGGATCGATGTCACCCTCGTAGGGGGAGCCGAAGGCGCACGAGACGACGGCGTCCACCGGCACGCCGGCCGCGCCCGCCAGCTCACAGACCGCTGCCACCTCCAGCAGGGATGCCTCGATCGAGCGGTGGACATTGCGCTCGTTGTAGGTGGCCGAGGCCGAGATCGTGACCGTGAGCTCGTCAACGCCGGCTTCCAGAGCCGCCACCGCCCCACGGCGGTTGGGCACGAGTGCCGTCAGTCGGAAGCTCGCCCGTGCGCCCAGCAAGGCGATGACCTCGGCCGCTCCGGCCATGGCGGGAACGGCACGTTCTGAGACGAAGCTGACGGCTTCGATCCAGGAACACCCGGCGGCGGCGAGCTGGTCGACGAGGCCGGCTCGGTCGCGAGGTGGCAGGGGGTGTTCCGACTGCAGGCCGTCGCGAGGGCCGACCTCGCGGATGGCGACCCCCGCCGGGGGGCGTTCGGGCGATTGCTCGAGCGTCGCCGACCCGGTTCGAGGCACGGTCGGCACGCTAGCTGGCAAGCCGCAACGGTAGCCTCGAGGTCCGTGGCGACAGACGGGGAGCTCGTGCTCGAAGGGGTGGTCGTGACGGGGGACCACCGGGGGAGGGAGCTCGGCTTCCCGACGGCCAATGTCGAGTTGCCGGCGGGAACCGTGCTGCCTCCCGACGGCGTGTACGGCGGCTGGTTCGAGCGAAGTGACGGGAGCTGTTTCGTAGCCGCCATCTCTGTCGGGACGCGGCCCACCTACTACCGCGAGGGCGGTGGGCGTCTCCTCGAGGCCTACCTGCTTGACTTCGACGGTGATCTCTACGGGGAGCGCGTGCGTGTCGGAGTCGGCCCCCTCGTGAGAGGTCAGGCCCGTTTCGAGGACAGCGAGGAGCTCACCGACCAGATGCGCCGCGACGTCGAAGCCGTTCGAGCGGCCGCCGAACGGGGCTGAGGACGGCCGACGGCTTCCGCTCTGGCGGTCGCCTCGCTCCTCCCCGAGGGTCCTGCGCCTCCGAGCGGTGTGCCATGCTGGATAGAGTTGTAACCGTCGGGGGCAGGCGGAACCGACGTCCTTGGTGGTCGTAGCTCAGTTGGCAGAGCGCCAGGTTGTGGTCCTGGAAGTCGGGGGTTCAAGTCCCCTCGGCCACCCTTTTTGCACAGCGCTTCTTCGCGCTCGCAGCCAAGCCGCGAAGGGCCCGGCCTGTTTGTCGCGAAGTAGGGCGCAGCGACTAGTCTGGCAATTCGCCAGGCGCCTCTAGCTCAATTTGGCAGAGCAACGGACTCTTAATCCGCAGGTTCTGGGTTCGAGTCCCAGGGGGCGCACCAGGAAGGTGTAAGACCACGCCTGATCTGTCACAGATCGATCACGCGTGATGTGGAACGCAGTAACGGTTGATCCGTGACACCGCCGGCCAGCGCATCAGGCAGGGTTCCCCTTCTTCTCGCCGCTAGCCGATGACGAACCAGGCGATTCGGAAGGGCACCGACAGGAGGGCTGTCAGATAGATCGTGAAGGAGCTCCGGCGCGCGTCGGCGACGACACCTGCGACGGCAGCTCCCTTCAGGTAATCCTGCATCGTCGCGAGGATCAGACTGGACTCACTGAGGGCGACTCCCGTGACGGTCACACTGTCCACAAACGTGAGGGCGGGTGGCTTCACCTTGACGAGCCCGCTGCGGGAGAACTCGGCGACGCCGTCCACGTGCACAGCAACGCCCTTCGGGTTTGAGGCGAGCACCGCCGGTCCTTTGCCATTCGTCGTGGCGGAAACAGCGGGAGCGGTGTTGTGGGAATTGTTGATGCTGGCCTCGAGGGCACTCCCGTACCAACCGTCGTCGTCCAGAGGGCTGGAGACGGGTTGGCCGTGGCCGTCAGCATCGCGGCCACCCCAACGCTCAGGCTGTCTCCTCCGCCGTCAATTCCCTGCACGGCGAACACCCCACCGATGCCTAAGACGCCCGCGGCCGAAATCCCCGCGCCGGCGACGCCCACTACGCCGGCGCCGCCCTGCTCGCCGTCGCCCCCCGTGCCTACGACGCCGGCACCGCCTAAACTCTCGCCCTTCGTACCTGCCGAACCTGGGTTGCCAGTGCCTCTGACACCAATCGAGCCGGTTCCGGAGACGCCGATGCCGACCGGTGAGGAGCCCACGACTCCGTAGGCAGCGCCGACACCGACAACGCCCGTACTTGCGCCCCCGGGCGTGACGGTGGTGTCACGTCGGGCTGGAGAGGAGGGCATATTCGGTGCCTTGCGTGACGCTGTCACTCGTGCTCGTTCCGACGCCCGTCCGCGCCGTCGCACCCGTGTTGTCCTCTCCAAGAAGGACCGCACTGTCCTCGGTGGCACTCGCCGGTTGGGCGGAGATCAGCGAGTCGGCCGCAAGGCCCGCCAGCCCGGCGGCCCCTGCCAGCAGGACCGCTCTCCTGGACTTCGCACCTCGTGTCGCCGAGTCGGCTGTTGGCGCGTCCGTTCCCATCGGTCTCCCTTGGCTGCTCTCGAGGTCTTGAGCAACCGCACGCCGGAGCTGCCTCTCCACATCGGGGCATACCCCTAGTTTGGGATGCACCCCACCCTCATGTTTCCCTCGTCAGCAGCGCCGGCTGCGCGTGGCCTAGGTGTGGCGAGGGCCAGCAGCTTCTCTGCAACCAAGGCTGGCGTCTCCGTGCCGTCGAGACCGACCGCTCCGAGGAGAGCATCTGCGCCTCACACAGAGCCCTGAGATCCCCGGTCTCCTACCAGCCGGCTTCGCTTCGCCCAGGTGGGTTGAGCACGCCTGCGCAGCGAGTCGAACCTTCTGCGTCGGCCCGTCGATCTCGAGCAGGAATGTCTGCTCGAAAGGATTCAGGAGCTTGTCCTGGTTCACCGCGATGCCGCAGACGAACATGGCTACGTCGTGCCCGGCGAGGAGTTTCTTGCAGGCGAGATCGACCCCACACCCAACGATGCGATCGAAACCCCTCTGCGTCCGGGCTCGAGTGCCCGCCGGGAGGCGACAGCTCCGTTCGTGTAGCGCGAATGTGTCATTGGACCCTATTGGCTGCATGGGTGCGGCTTCATGCTGATTGCGCCCTTTGAGGCCCTCTTCGTTGGAGGTGGAACATGAGTAAGTTCCGCATGGTCGGCCTTTTCGCGCTGTTCTCGGCCGGAGCAGTCGTCCTCCCCCTCGTGGCGTGTGGCACGACTGCGGTTGCCGCCAATCCGCACTCCGCATCGCCGATCGGAAAGCAGCTGGCGGAGCTGAACGGCTCCGACACCGTCGCCGGCGACGAGTTTGGCTATTCGGTGGCCGTCTCGGGCACGACCGCCATAGTCGGGGCTGAGTATCATGCCTTTGCCGGCGGGGCGTACGTGTTCACGAAGACCCCAACTGGCTGGAAGCAGACGGCCGAGCTGAGTCCTTCCGACGGCGCCACTGCCGGTGACTTCGGCACCTCGGTGGCCATTTCGGGTGCCACCGCCGTCGTGGGTGCGTCGGGCGTGGCGCGAGCGTACATGTTCGCCAAAGGTGCAACCGGCTGGAAGCAGACAGCCGTGCTGAAGGGCTCCTTCTCCTTCGGCGCTTCGGTGGCCGTCTCGGGCAACACCGTCGTCGTGGGTGCCCCGAACGCCGCCAGCGGCGCCGGTCGCGCCTACATCTTCACCACATCCGCGACCGGGTGGAAGCAGGCAGCCGTGCTGAAGGGCTCCGACACCAAGGCCGGCGTCTACCCGGTTGGCGACCAATTCGGAACCTCGGTCGCTATCTCCGGAACCACCGCCGTGATCGGGGCAAACTGCCATGCAAAGAACGCCGGTCGAGCGTACGTTTTCACCAAGACCACAACGGGTTGGAAGCAAGCGGCCGAGCTGAAAGGCTCCGACACGGTGGCCTTCAATTACTTCGGCTGGTCAGTGGCCGTCGCAGGCACGACAGTCGTCGTGGGTGCTGATGATGCTGCTTACGGTGCCGGCCGGGCGTACGTGTTCACCAAGACCGCCAAGGGCTGGAAGCAAGCAGCCGAGCTGAAGGGCTCCGACACCGTCGCCGGCGACTCCTTCGGATACTCGGTGGCCGTCTCGGGCACGACTGCGGTCGTAGGTGCCAACTACCACGCGAACGGTGCCGGCCGGGCGTACGTGTTCACCTTGACCGCCAAGGGCTGGAAGCAAGCAGCCGAGCTGAAGGGCTCCGACACCGTCGCCGGCGACTCGTTCGGATACTCGGCGGCCGTCTCGGGTACGACCGCGGTCGTGGGTGGCAACTGCCACGCCAACTATGCCGGCAGGGCGTACGTCTTCGAGGCATGAGACGACGGGCGGTTCGGCCGGAAGTGAGGATCGCTAAGGCCAGCTTGTGATTGACGTTGCAGGGCGAATTGACCGGCCAGTAAACCCCCCGAGGAATTTGAAGCCCTAGCAAACCGCAGGCTGCAGGTTCATAATCGGAGGTGGTTGAGGTGTGCGGGCAAGGCCCGGTACCTCGGCTTGTGGGTAGACATGGAAGCGCCTCAGAAGAGGTGCCACGGTCCTCCGAACCCTAGGTCGCCCCCGACACCTCCTCCGAGCAACACGGGAAGGGGAGTCATCATGGGCGTGAGAATGTTGCATCGGATGCTTCTTCTGGCGGGAGCGCTTCTCGTGGTGCTCCTCGCCGCCACCATCGTCCTCGTGACCGCATCGCCGGCCCGTGCGGACCGACCTCTGGGTGGCTCCAGCACCGTGCCGACAACGACGACGGCGGCTCCCCGCCTTGTGCAACCGACTCTGACATTCTCCTGGGACGGCCTTCGGTTCACTGACGTCGTGCTCGTGGACATTCCCAAGGCGCCGCTCCCCGGGTTCTTCCTCCGCCTGTCGCCATCCAGTCAGACGATCAAATGCGCAGCTACAGCGTTGGCGAGGTCTCCGAAGTACGACGGTGGTGTCAACAGCTTCAGCGTCGTCTGCGACGCAACCACACTGCCTTCGGCCTATACACCGACGCTCGAAGTGTTCGTGCCCGGCGCACCGTCGACGTTCGTGCCAGTCACGCTCATCAACATTTCACACAGGAACCGGGACCAATCGCTCCCCTTTGTGGTTGGTGCTGTTCTGGCTGTGGTTGCCTTGGCGTGGGTTGTCCTCTGGTTGCGACACAAGGACCGGATGCACTCGGTGATGGACCAAGTCGCCGCGGACGTGTCATGGAGCATCTCCGACAGCTGGGTAACCAATGTCGGGGTTGTTGGAGGCCTATTGACCACGGTGGCTGCAGCGACTTCTGGATCACTGAGCGGAGCGCTCCCTGGCGTGCCGAGTCCACGCATCGAAGTTCTCTCGGTGACGTTCGTGGCCATGTTGGCTCTGGGTCCCCTTATCTACGGCGTTTGTGCGAAGAAGGTGCCGGAGGTTACTGACGCAAGTCAGGTGACGGAGAAGATCAATATTACTATCGAGGATGATGGCACGACAACACCATACAGCACTGAGATTCGTCCGATTAGGGAGGCAATTGATATTACCGTCGGAGGTACGGGTACAACGTCACGGGACAATACCGACACAAGCCAGGCACCGGCAACCACCCGCGGTACCGTCGGGGGTGTCTTCTTGCTGAGTCTTGTGACGCTCATCGCGGTCTTCGGAGAACTGACCACTCTCTGGACTCTGGTCGATCTCTCGACGGCGGATAGTTCCATCCGTGACTTGCTTCAAAGCGGACTCTGGTTAGGTGGCCTCGTCGTTTTCATCTATTCGATCCGCTCGATCACACTCCTCGTCGAAGGGGCCGGGCCACCGAAAGCCGGCGCGGACAAGCCCCGTGGTCGGTCGCTCCTCTCGCACGGCGGTCCCGTAGCCGCGGCGCTCTAGCCAAGCTGCCAGAGCCCGACGGAGGACTCCACCAGACAGCCTGCGGCCTTCTTATGGCTGAGACACCCAGTACAGCTTCAGGAGCCTGCTCACGCGACCCGCGCCGCCGGCAGGCGCAGGTCCTACCGACCGCGAGGCGTGAAGCGGATCGTGAGCGACGCCTTGTAGGAGTGGATGTTCCCGGTGCGTGCCCAGATGCCACCTTCGCCGGGGTTGAACCCTTCGCAGCATGGGGTCGTGAAGTCGAGCTCGACGCTGCGACTGACCGTGAAGGCGCGCCCAGCCCGCATGGCGCTCACTTCCGCCGTCGTGGCTGCGCTCGTCTCCGCCTCGTCGTAGTTGATGCGGTAGCCGACGAGGTTGAGTGGCAGCACGGGCTTGCCGACACCGACGAGGACGAGCGCTCCCACGATCTGGCTCCCACAGCTGCCCGGTGGTAGCTGAGGCCCAGAGTTGGTGATCAGGAACGTGTTGGAGGTTGCCGTCGGGCTCCAGGAGAGGCTGAGGACGACGGGTTTGCCGGTAAAGGTGTGATGACAGTCCGCCGGTTGGGTCGCCTGCCGGAACGTGCCGCCGCCAGGGCACTCGACGATCGGCGAGTCCGGCCCACTGATGAGCGACTCGATCGACTCGGTCGTCTTGCCGAAGGCGCCCCGGACGTCGTCGGCGAACAAACCCTCGATGCGAGGGCTCTGCAAGCGTGAGTAGGTCACGTTCGGGAAGCGGACGGTCAGGTGCTCGATGCGAACGCCAGAGCCGACCTGTGCGTCGCAGATGCCCGTTGTCGAGTCCCACTCGGAGTCGTAGTAGGTCCAGGCGTCGTCGACGACGAGCGACAGGGTGGCGCTGTAGTGGTACGTGGCGTTGCCGTGAGCTCGCGCTGGCCGCGTCGAGCCCCCGATGATGACAACCACGGTGCCGGTGCTGTCGGAGTGCAGGCCGTCGTGGTAGTTGTACTCGCCCGGTGTTGTGAACCGCCGCTGATAGCTCGCCCCGGGGGTGAGCGTCGTGGGCGAGTCAACCTGGCCGGCGAGGCTGTGCGGCTGGGTGCCGTTGTTCTTCCACCGCACCGTTGTCCCGACCACGACGACCACGACGGCCGGCGTGAAGCCCTCCTCGGTGATCGATACCTTGGCGACAGCTGGAGTGGCCGCCACCGCCGGCTCGGCCCTCGTCACGCCGGTGAGCAAGGACGACGCCGTCGCGAGCACGACGCTCACGCACAGCCAGCGGAGCACCGGCCGTTTCCTCGACGCCTTCGCCGTGGATGTCCAAGGGAGTCTCATCGTCGTTGCCGCGTGGGTGTCGCTGTCCACCCCTCAACTCTGGACGTCAAGGCTGGCGGATTGCACGGCCGTGATTGAGACGGTGTTGGCGAGAGTGTTGCCCGTGTTGCCCGCACCCACGCACTTCACCTCAGCGACTCCTGCGGCCGTGATCGTGCCGGCCACGGTCAGCGACATCGCCGCGAAGTTCTCCGGGCTGCTCGTGGACCCGAGCACTCCGACGTCGACGGCATCGGACGCCGTGCCGAGAATCAGCTGGCACTCGACCAGATCAGAGGCATGGCTGGCGCTGATGTCTTGGAGCGACAGATCCGCGTTCACGACGTAGGTGCCGGCGGCGAGCAGGAGGGCTCCGACGGATCCGAGCGTCGCCGGGATGTGCTCGCCCGTCTCGGAGAGGTAGAAGCTGTTGCTTGGGCCGGCGGGGCCGGGTCCTCCGGGCGTTCCCGGCGTTCCCTGCTTGCCCCTCGGTCCCCTCGCCCCCTTCGGGCCGGTCTGGTTCCAGGACACCGCCGACGACCCAGAGCCGCATGCCCGCGCTGTCGTGCCGACCTTCGAGAGCGTGCCGTTCTTCAGGCAGGCGTGAAAGACGGCGCTCGACAGCGAGCCGGTAACGGCCGCCATCGCCGTGCCCACACCGAGGGCGAGCACGAGCACGACAACGGCGGTGGCCACGAGCGGGCGTCCCCGCCGCGATGTCAGGCCCCTCGTCGTCCCGATGAGGTCCCGATGCCCCAGGTCGCCTCGCCAGCTGTGTCGGCCCTTGACGCTCATCGGTGCCCCTTCCTGCTGCGCTTGAGATGCCCGGTCCCGAGGTCTCGCCTCCGCCAGAGTGGATGTCACGGTACGACGGGTGTCGCCGACTCGAAACGGGGATCTCCCTAGTTCTCGGTCGGCGCTCTCATGGCCGGGGCGGCGCAAAGCGGCGAGCGAGCTCGCTCCGAGACCGGAGACCGAGCTTGCGGTAGACGCTGCCGAGGTGGAACTCGATGGTCTTCGTGCTGAGAAACAATGCCGTCGCCGCCTCACGGTTGGAGGCCCCTTCGGCGACAGCGAGGGCGACGCGCAACTCCTGTGGCGTGAGCTGCTCGTCTGCAGATGAGTCACGGCGACGGACGGTCTGGCCAGTGGCGGCGAGCTCCCGCTCCGATCGCTCGATCCATGGGCGGGCGCCGAGAAGCTCAAAGGTCTCCAAGGCGGCTCGCAAGTGTTGTCGTGCCTCTGCCCGTTTCTTGGCGCGTCGAAGTCGCTCGCCGTAGCACAGCTCCGTACGGGCACGCTCGAACGGCAGCGAGACGTGATCGTGCCACCGAAGGGAGTCCTCGAAGGCGGCTTCGAAGCATTCCGCTGTCGCCATGAAACCTCGGCAGCGGGCGGCGGCAGCTTGGCCCCAACTGCTCTCGCTCCTCGTGGCGTGCCCGTCGAAGGTTGCGAGTGCGCTCTCGGCGTCCTCGTCCCGCCCCGATCTCGCCAGCGCCTCGATGCGCTCGGGGGCAGCCCCGAGCAGGCTCGGCTCGCCGACCTGCTCCTCTTCCAGCACCGGCGCAAGGCGGTCGAGATGGACGAGCGTCTCGTCGTAGCGCTGGTCGGCGAACTCGAGTAAGGCGAGGATTTCGTCGGCGGCGATCTCGGCGGCCCTGAGACCCCCGAGCTGGGCAGCCACCGCCAGGCTCTCGGCAATGTGTGCCCGACAGATCTCGGCCT
>Ga0181526_10001853_pt1 | contig 19417 bp, 20 predicted proteins | sample PEATcosm2014_Bin_35_FD_119750 | JGI IMG/M metagenome (GOLD analysis project Ga0181526, IMG submission 119750) | Peatland microbial communities from MTU Mesocosm Facility, Houghton, MI, USA - PEATcosm2014_Bin06_30_metaG | ecosystem: Environmental > Terrestrial > Soil > Wetlands > Peat | place...
AAATCGCCCTGGTAGACCGCCGTGCTCTGGGCGTGCAGGCTCCAATCCTCGATCGCCGGCGAGGCGTCCGGCGCGGGCGCCGGTTCCTGCGCGCGCGCCACGGGGGCGAGCGCCAGGACGGCGCAAAGCGCGGCCGCCGCGATGTCGAAATGCCGGCGCATCGGTCCCCCCGGCGTGAAATCAGCTCTTGGCCGCGCCGGTATGGAATTCCGGCCACAGCCGCCGCACCACCTCGCCGTCGCTTTTGAGGGCGTGGCAGGTGCCGATGATGCGCGGTTGCTCGCTCCTCTTCGCGGACTTCCGCGGCGGCTTTGCGTCCGGGTCGCGCGTCAGGCGATGGCGATAGGGATATATCGTCTGAAAGGCCGTGGTCGCGATCGGCCCCATGAGCTCGACCAGATGGGTGCAGCCCTCGACGCCGCCGAGCAGTTCGCGCACCTTGGAGAAAAACCCGGCGCGGATGTTCAAGCCCATCAGACGCCGGAAATTGGGCGTTATCGCCGGGCAGACCGGAAACGGGCTGTGGTCGGTCGCGGCTTCGATGTCGCGGATGATGAGGGAATCGTCGACCGTGACGCGCACCCACATCTCATGCACCGGCTCGCCCGGCTCGACCATGCCGCGCCATTCGCTCTCGAAGCCGTAGGTCTTGATGTCGATGAGATGGCCCTCGATGTCCCACAGCCCGTCCTCGCGCAGGAAGCCGCGGCATTCGATCTGGCGCGTGTGGATATGCTGGCGCGGCTTGGATTGTGACAGCGGCATGGGGTTCCCCTCGAAAGCCGCGTCTTTTTAATGCGCGCGCGTGGCGGATGCCAGTGTCTTGGTTTGCTGCGACAGGAATTCGCGCAAAGCGGCGTCCGTCACCTCGCGGCTGATGAAGGCCTGGCCGATGTCGTGCGCCAGGATCAGGCTGATGCGCCCGTCCTTGACCTTCTTGTCCCTGCGCATGCGGGCCAAAAGGGAGTCCGCGTCGATCAGGCCGAGTTCGGTCTTCAGCCCCACCTGTTCGAAATGCTGGCGCACCCGGCGCGCGGATTCCTTCGGGCAGAGACCGAGCCTGGCCGAGAGATCGAAAGCCATCAGCATGCCCAGCGCCACCGCCTCGCCGTGCAGCAGGGCTTGGCCGAAGCCGGCCTCGGCCTCGAGCGCGTGGCCGAAGGTGTGGCCGAAATTGAGGAGCGCGCGCTCGCCCGCCTCGCGCTCGTCCGCCGCCACGATCTCCGCCTTGTCGCGGCAGCTCTTGAGCACCGCCTGGCGGCGCAATTCGGCATCGCCCTTCACCAAGGCGGCGCCGTTCTGCTCGAGCCAGTCGAAGAACGCCCGGTCGCGGATCAGGCCGTATTTCACCACCTCGGCATAGCCCGCCAGCAACTCGCGCGGCGGCAATGTGGCCAGCGTGTCGATGTCGGCGATCACCAGCACCGGCTGGTAAAAGGCGCCCACCAGGTTCTTGCCCGCCTTGACGTCGATCGCGGTCTTGCCGCCGACCGAGGAATCGACCTGCGCCAGAAGCGTGGTCGGCACCTGCACGTAATCGAGCCCGCGCAACAGGCTCGCCGCGGCGAAGCCCGCGAGATCGCCGATCACGCCGCCGCCCAAGGCCACCAGCGCGGTCGAGCGCTCAATGCCGAGCGCCAGGATGTCCTCGCACAGTTTCTCGAAATGGGCGAAGTCCTTGGTGCCCTCGCCGGGCGGCAGGATCAGAATCTCCGACGCGATCCCCGCCTTGGCCAAGCCGGAGGCCAGCGTCTTCAAGTGCAGCTTCGCCACATGCGCGTCGGTGACGACGACCACGCGCTTCTGGCGCAGCACCCTCTGCATGAGATCGCCGGCATCGGCCAGCAGGCCCGATCCCGCCACGATGTCGTAGCTCCGGTTGCCCAGTTCGACGCGCAGATGCGCGGAGCCCCCGCTCACGGCGCCGCTCCCGCCGTCACGCCGAGGAACTTCGCCAGCGCCGTCAGCACGCGATCGAGCGACTTGTCGGGCGGGCCGTCCACGCTGTCGACCGTGATGTCGGCCTGGGCGTAAATCGGATAACGTTCGGCGATCTGCTGCTCGAACACCGCGCGCGGCTCCTTGCCTTTGAGCAGCGGCCGGTTGTTGCGCCGCGCCACGCGCGACATCATCAGATCGATATCCGCCTTGAGCCAGATCGAGATCGCGCGCTCGCGGATGAGCGCGCGCGTCTCCTCGTCCAGATAGGCCCCGCCGCCCGTCGCCAGGACGCAGACCGGATCGCCCAGCAGCCGCTTGACGACCTCGCGTTCGCGTGCGCGGAAGAACGGCTCGCCGTGGCGCTCGAAAATCTCCTCGATGGTGACGTTGCCCGCGGCGGCCTCGATCGCGGCGTCGGCGTCGACGAAGGGCAATCCCAGGCGCTGCGCCAGCCGCTTGCCGACGGCGGTCTTGCCCGTGCCCATCAGGCCGACCAAGGCGACGGTTTTCGGCACGCGGAACGCGGGAACATTGATTGAAACGCTCATGGCGCGTCGATAGACTGCTGATATCCCGACATGGGCGCACACTAGCATTAAGCAGGAATAGCTGGGCATGGGAAAATTCATCTTGATCGTCTTCGCGTTGCTGCTGCTCGCCGGAGCGGCGGGCGCGGTCGTGCTCATGTTCTGGGATATCCCGGCTCCGACGGCGCGGGTGGAGCGGATCATTCCCGATGCGCGATTCCCGCGCTGACGATTTTCGTCTCCTGCTGACCGGGCTGGCGGCGGCCCTGCTGTTGGGGTCGGCATATCCGGCGGCGGCGCAGCAGGAAGCTCCGGTCGATATCGTGCCGCCGGTCGATGCTTCGCCCGCTTCCGACGCGGCGCCCGCGCCGCCGCCCGTCACGACTCCACCCGCGCCTTCGCCGCCGCTCGTTACAACCCCGCTGGTACCCGCGCCGCCGGCCGGCCCGACCATGCTCGTGCCGCCGCCGCCCCCGCCGCCGCCGCCGGATAATTCGATTCAAGTCCTGCCGCTGCCGCCGGTCGACGCTTCCTGGATCGGCATCCTGAGCGCGGACAAGGGCGGCTTCCCGCGCGCACTGTGGAACGGCACGGCGCGGGCCGTGGTCGCCGCCGATCTGCCCCGGCTCCAGCCGGCAGCCTCGCCGGAATTGCGGGATTTGACGCGGCGCCTGCTGTTGACCGACGCGGCGGCGCCGCCGGGAGACAGCGAGCCGGGCGGCGCGAGCCTGATCGAGCTCCGGCTCGACCGCCTGATCGCCCTGGGATTCGTCGAGCCGGGTTTGGCGCTGCTGGCGATTCTTCCCGACGGCATGACCAGCGAGGCCACCGACCGCGACGGCATCGAACTGCGCTTCGCCGGCAACGACATCGCCGGGGCCTGCAACGACGTCGCCGCGAAGATGGTGCGTTACCAGGGAATTTGGTGGGACCGCGCGCTGATCGCCTGCCAAGCGCTCGCCGGCGACAACGCCAAGGCCGCGCTCGGCCAGGGCCTGCTCGCCGAGCAGAAGGCGCCGCCCGATCCCGGTTTCAACGCGCTCATCGACCGGCTCGGCGGCCGCAAGGTCGAGATCCGGAAATTGAACGATCCCAATCCGATGAAATTGGCGCTGCTCGCCGCCGCCAAGGCGAAGCTGCCGGCCGACGCGCTCGCTAGCGCCGATCTCGCCTCGCTTTACTTCTGGGCTTCGAACGCCAAGCTGCCGCCGGAAGACCGCCTCGCCGCTTCCGAGCGCGCGGAGCTTTACGGCGCGGTAAGCCCGGAAAGCCTCGCCGCGCTTTACGATCAGATTCCGGCCCCGGCCAAGCCCGCGCAACGCACGGCCGTCTTGAAGTCCAAGAAACCCGCCGCCGAGGCCCGGAGCCGGGCCTTGCTTTATCAGATCGCGCATGGCGCCGACGATCCGGCCCAACGCCGCGACGCGATTTCGGCGCTGCTGGCCGACGCGAAAGAGCGCGGCGCTTTCCCGGCAACGGCGCTGCTGCTGGCGCCGGCGGTGGCCGAATTCCCGCTCGAAGGTGCGCCGCCCGGTTTCGCCGCCGATGCGGCGCGGGTGCTGCTGGCGGCGGGATCGGCCGACAAGGCCGCGCCCTGGATCGCGGCTTCGCAATCGAAAGCGCTCGCGCTGCTCGCCCGTTTCGCCGCCGGCGGAAAGCCGTCGCCGGGCGACGCCACGCTTTTGCCGGACGCGCTGGCCGAGCTGGCCGCGCGCGACCCCGCCGCCTCGCCGCGCCAAGCCGATCTGCTCAACGCGCTGAACGGCGCGCTGGGCGCGCCGGTCTTGTCCACCGCGACCGCGCCCGCCGGCCAGCCGACCGCGGGCCAGAGCCTGGGCGAGACCGTGCTGACGGCGCTGCTCGCTTGCGTCAACGGCGACAAGCTGACTTCCGATCCGGCCGCGCTGGCGCAGGCGGTTTCGGGCTTGCGCGGCGCCGGGCTCGACGCCGATGCGCGCCTTCTCGCGGTCGAAGCCGCGCTCGACGCGGGCATTTGACCGTGGATCGCTCGCTCGAGGCCTTTCTCGAAATGCTCGCGGCCGAGCGGGGATCGGCGGCGCCGACCCTCGCGGCCTATCGCAACGATCTCGACCAGGCGGCGGCTTTTCTCAAGCGCCGGGGGTCCTCGCTCAAATCGGCATCGAGCGACGATCTGCGCCGTTATCTGGCGACCCTGTCCCATTTGGGGCGCAGCGCGCGGACATCGGCGCGGCGGCTTTCGGCGCTCAGACAGTTCTACCGCTTTCTCGCGCTCGAGGGCGTGCGCAAGGACGATCCGGCGGCGGCGCTGGAATCGCCGCGCCTGCCGCGTTCCCTGCCGAAAATCCTGGCCGAGGACGAAGCCGGAAGACTCATCGCCCAGGCGCGAAAAATGAAAGGCCCCGAAGGCGCGCGGCTGCTCTGCCTGATCGAACTGCTTTACGGCGCGGGCTTGCGGGTTTCGGAATTGGTCGGCTTGCCCGTGGCCGCGGCCAAACGCGACCGGCGATTCCTGATCGTGCGCGGCAAGGGCGCCAAGGAGCGCTTGGCACCCTTGAGCCGGCATTCGCGCCGGGCGCTCGACGCTTATCTCGAACTGCGCGCAAAATTCCTCAAAGAGGGCGAGAGTTCGCGCTTTCTCTTCCCCTCGCGCGGGACGGAAGGCCATCTGACGCGGCGACGCTGCGGCCAGTTGTTGAAGGCGCTCGCGCGCGCTTCGGGCATCGACGAAAGGCGGCTTTCGCCCCATGTGCTGCGCCACGCCTTCGCCAGCCACCTGGTCGATGGCGGGGCGGATTTGCGCAGCGTCCAGGAAATGCTCGGCCACGCCGACATCGCCACCACGCAGATCTATACCCACGTGCAAAGCGAGCGCCTCAAGCGGGTGATTATCAATCACCCGCTGGCCCGCAAAAAATAACGGATTAACCGTCCCCGCCCCCGGAACATTGGCGCAACATCCACCGCCCGGGTGGCGCTGTGCCCGCCGCCCGTGCTAGTTGTCGCGCCGCATGCGCCATTTCCTCGAATTCGAAAAGCCGCTCGCCGAGCTCGAAGGCAAGATCGAGGAGCTTCGCCATCTGTCCGACGGCGGCGACCTCAACATCGCCGACGAGGTCGCGAAGCTCGAGGCCAAGGTCGACAAATTCCTGCGCCAGACCTACGCCAAGCTGACGCCGTGGCAGAAGGTCCAGCTGGCGCGCCACCCCGACCGGCCGCACGGCGCGGAGTATCTGAAGCGGCTGATCGCCGGTTTCACGCCCCTGGCGGGCGACCGCGCCTTCGCCGAGGACCGCGCCATCATCGGCGGGCTCGGCCGCTTCAACGGCCTGAGCGTGGTGGCGATCGCGCACGAGAAGGGCGCCGACACCGAAAGCCGGGTGAAGCACAATTTCGGCATGGCGCGGCCCGAGGGCTACCGCAAGGCGCGGCGGCTGATGGAGCTGGCGGCGCGGTTCAAGATGCCGGTGCTGACCTTCGTCGACACCGCCGGGGCCTATCCCGGCATCGACGCCGAGGCGCGCGGCCAGGCCGAGGCGATCGCGCGCGCTGTCGAAACCGGGTTGCAGCTCGAAGTGCCCATGATCGCCACCATCATCGGCGAGGGCGGCTCGGGCGGCGCCATCGCGCTCGCCACCGGCAACGTCGTGCTCATGCTCGAAAACGCGATCTATTCCGTCATCTCGCCGGAAGGCTGCGCCTCGATCCTGTGGCGCTCCGCCGACAACGCGCAGGACGCGGCGGAAGCGCTGCGGTTGACCGCGCAGGATTTGCTGCGCCTCAACGTGATCGACGCGATCGTGCCCGAGCCGCTGGGCGGCGCGCATCGCGCGCACGAGGCGGCGATCAACGCCACCGGCGAGGCGATCGCCAAGGCGTTGCCGCCGCTCCTGAAGCTGGACGGGCCGTCGCTCCGGACGCAGCGGCGCGCCAAATTCCTGCAGATGGGATCGCGCGGGCTTTGAGCCGCCTATTCGTCTAGGCCGCGCGCAAGGTGTAGCCGGTGCCGCGCACCGTGTGCAGCAGCGGAAACTCGAAGCCGCGGTCGATCTTCTGCCGCAAGCGGCTCACATGCACGTCGATGACGTTGGTCTGGGGATCGAAATGATGGTCCCAGACCTTTTCCAGCAGCATGGTGCGCGTGACGATATGCCCGGCATGCCGCATCAGATATTCGAGCAGGCGGAACTCGCGCGGCAACAGGTCGATCGCCTGGCCCGCCCGTGTCACGCTGCGCGCGATCAGGTCCATTTCGAGATCGGCCACCTTGAGCCGGGTGGTCTCGCTGGCGCTGCCGCGGCGGGTGAGCGCCTCGAGCCGGGCCAATAGCTCGGTGAAGGCGAAGGGCTTGCCGAGGTAATCGTCGCCGCCCGCGTGCAGGCCCTCGACGCGGTCCTCGACGTCGCCCATGGCGCTCAGCACCAGAACCGGGGTCTGGTTATTGGCCGCGCGCAGGGCGGCGATGATCGACAACCCGTCCAGGCCCGGCAGCATGCGGTCGATGATCATGGCGTCGAAGCTGCCGTTGCGCGCGCATTCGAGGCCGTGACGGCCTTCGTCGGCGTGGTCCACGCGATGGCCGCTTTCGGCCAGGCCCTTCAGCAGATAGGCCGCGGCCTCGCGGTCGTCCTCGATCAGCAGGATGTGCATGAGCGGCTCCTCTTTCAGCCGTTGTCGTTGCCCGAGATGGACAGCGCGACATACTGGTTGATGCCGTGGCGGTTGATCAGCAACAGCAGGGTCTTGTTGCCGCCTTTCTGCTTGCTGACGGCGTCGAGCTTGGCCGCCGCGTCCTGGGGCGCGGTCACCGGCTGCTGATTGATGGCGACGATAACGTCGCCGGGCTCGACGCCGATATCGGCGAGCGGGCTGTCATCGGCGATGTCGGTCACGATCACGCCCTTGACCCCGGCCGGCACGCCCGCCTGGCGGCGCAAATCGGGCGTCAGCGGCGCGAGCTTCAGCCCCATGGCATGCACGGCCTGGACCTTGCCGCTGTCGCCTTGGGCCGGCGCCTCGGCCTTGGCCATTTTCTGGTCGCTGGGCATGGCCGCGATCACCGGCTGGAGCGTGATCGACGCATCCTTGCGCCAGACCTTGACCTCGACCTTGTCGCCGACCGTGGTCTGCGCCACGGCGATGGGCAGGTCGCGCACCTTGGCGATGTCGCGGCCGTTATAGCTCAGGATCACGTCGCCCTGTTTGAATCCCGCCTTCTCGGCCGGGCCGTCCTTGGTGACGTCGGCCACGAGCGCACCGGACGCGGACGGCAGGCCCAGATTCTTGGCGATGTCGGGCGTCACGTCCTGGATCTGCACGCCGATCCAGCCGCGCTGGACCTTGCCGCTGGCCCGCAACTGATCGATCACCGGCTTGGCCATGTCCGAGGGGATGGCGAAACCGATGCCGACCGAGCCGCCATTGGGCGAATAGATCGCGGTGTTGATGCCGATGACCTGGCCGTTCAGGTTGAAATCCGGGCCGCCCGAATTGCCGCGGTTGATCGAGGCGTCGATCTGGAGGAAATCGTCATAGGGGCCTTCATGGATGTCGCGCGAGCGCCCCGAAATGATGCCGAGGCTGACCGTGCCGCCCAAGCCGAAGGGATTGCCGACCGCCAGTACCCAATCGCCGACCTGGGACTGGTGGCTGTCGCCCCAGGACACGTAGGGCAGCGGCTCCTTGGCGTCGATCTTGATGAGCGCGAGATCGGTCTTGGGATCGCGGCCGATCACCTTCGCCGGATGGCGGCTGTCGTCCTGGAAGATCACCGTCACCTTGTCGGCATGATCGACGACGTGGTTGTTGGTGACGATGTAGCCGGCGGGATCGATGATGAAGCCCGAACCCAGCGCCACCGATTGTCCGTGCGGCATGGAAAAGCCCTGGCCCTGACCCTGGTGCTCCTGGAAGAAGCGGCGCAGGAACTCGTCGAAGGGCGAAGGCGGGAAATTATGCTGGAAGCCCTGGTCCGGACCCGCATCCTGGTCGTCGCTGTCGTCGCTGGCGATCGCGCTCGCCTGCTCGGTGACCGAGATGTTCACCACCGCCGGCATCACCTGCTTGACGATGGGCGAGAAGCTCGGCAGCGCCACGCTGGCGGGATCGGCGTAAGCCAACGGCGCCAGCGCGAGACTGAGCGCCAGGCAGGCCGCGAACGCCGCGGTCCTTTTTCCGGCCGGGCTTTTGACGGGATGGCGGGACAAGGGAGAGAGAGACATGGGATGACCTCTTGGAAAAGCGATGTTTTCTGGCGGGCATCATGGGGCGCGGTTGATTACGCCACCCCTTCCCGGCGATTAAATCGACGTAATGTGGCGGATTATAGGCGGCCGTGGCAGTGCTTGAACTTCTTTCCGGAGCCGCAGGGGCACGGCGCGTTCCGGGGCGTGTTCGCCCAGGGCGAAGGCCCGGCCGGCGCGGCATCGGCATCAGCCGAAGTCGCGGGATCCTGGCGGGTTTCGAGCATCGGGCGCGGCGGCGGCGGCGCTAAATCGCCGGGACGCTCGATCTTCAATTCTACGTGAGCCAGCACGCTGGTCGCCTGTTCGCGCAATCCGACCAGCATGGCCTGGAACAGGTTGAAGGCCTCGCGCTTGTATTCGTTCAAGGGATCGCGCTGCGCATAGGCGCGCAGATTGATGCCCTGGCGCAGATGATCGAGCGAGGACAGGTGATCCTTCCACGACTGGTCGAGCGTCTGCAGCACCAGGCTGCGCTCGGCCATGCGCATGATGTCGGGGCCGTAATTCGCCACCTTCTGCGCCATCTTCGCCTCGACCGCCTGGAGTAGGCGGTCGCGGATCGCGCTGTCGGAGATCCCCTCTTCCTTGGCCCAGGATGCGACAGGCAGGTCGAGATTGAAGATGCGCAGCGCCTCCTCGTGCAACGCGGCCGTGTTCCATTCGTCGGGCAGCGCGTTTTCGGGGATGCAGCGCTCGACCATCGATTCGACCACTTCCTGGCGCATGTCGGCGACCATGGCCGAGACGTCCTGATCGCTCATGATCTCGCGGCGCTGCTGATAGACCACCTTGCGCTGGTCGTTCATCACGTCGTCGTAGCGCAGCAGATGCTTGCGCATCTCGTAGTTGCGCGCCTCGACCTTCTGCTGCGCCTTCTCCAGCGCCTTGTTGATCCAGGAGTGGATGATCGCCTCGCCTTCCTGGAGGCCGAGCTTCTGCAACATGCCGTCCATGCGCTGCGAGCCGAAGATGCGCATGAGATCGTCCTCGAGCGAGACGAAAAACTTCGAGGCGCCGGGATCGCCCTGGCGGCCCGCGCGGCCGCGCAGCTGATTGTCGATGCGGCGGCTTTCATGGCGCTCGCTGCCGATGATGTAGAGCCCGCCGGCCTCGACCACCTCCTCATGCGCGGCCTGGATTTCGGCGCGAATCTCGGCGGCGCGCCGTTCGCGCGATTCTGGATCGTTGATCGCCGGCAGTTCCTGTTTGAGGCGCATGTCGAGATTGCCGCCCAACTGGATGTCGGTGCCGCGGCCCGCCATGTTGGTGGCGACGGTCACCGTGCCCGGCTTGCCGGCCTGGGCGATGATGAAGGCTTCCTGCTCGTGATAGCGGGCGTTCAGCACGTTGTGCTGGATCTTCTTTTTCTTGAACAGGTCGCTGAGCGCCTCGGATTTCTCGATGCTGACGGTGCCGATCAGCACCGGCTGCTTGCGCGCCTGGCATTCCATCACCTGCTTCAGGATGGATTCGTGTTTCTCGCGCGCGGTGCGATAGACCTCGTCGTCGGAATCCTTGCGGATGCAGGGCTCGTTGGTCGGAATCTCGATGACGTCGAGCTTGTAGATGTCCTGGAACTCGGTGGCCTCGGTCATCGCCGTGCCGGTCATGCCAGCCAGCTTGGGGTAGAGGCGGAAATAGTTCTGGAAGGTGATCGAGGCCAGCGTCTGGTTCTCGTTCTGGACGTTGACGCCTTCCTTGGCTTCGAGCGCCTGGTGCAGCCCCTCGGAATAGCGGCGGCCTTCCATCATGCGGCCGGTGAACTCGTCGATGATGACGACCTTGCCGTCGCGCACGATGTAATCGGTGTCGCGGGCGAAGAGCTTGTGCGCCCTGAGCGCCTGGTTGGTGTGATGCACCAGCGCCAGATTGTTGATGTCGTAGAGCGTGCCGGTCTTCATCAGGCCGGATTCGCGCAACAGGGCTTCGAGTTTCTCCACGCCCGCTTCGGTGAGCGTCACCGCGCGCTGCTTTTCGTCCTTCTCGTAATCCTCGGGCGCGAGCTTGGGGATGAGCTTGTCGGCGCCGCGATAAAGTTCGGAGGAATCCTCGGCCGGGCCGGAGATGATCAAGGGCGTGCGCGCCTCGTCGATCAGGATCGAATCGACTTCGTCGACGATGGCGTAGTTGAACGGCCGCTGCGCCATGTCCTCGAGCCGGAACTTCATGTTGTCGCGGAGATAATCGAAGCCGAATTCGTTGTTGGTGCCGTAGGTCACGTCGGCGCCATAGGCCTGGCGGCGCTCGGCGTCGGTGAGCTCGTGCACGATGCAGCCGACCGTCAACCCCAGGAACTTGTAGATCTGGCCCATCCACTCGCTGTCGCGCCGGGCCAGGTAATCGTTCACCGTGACGACATGCACGCCCTTGCCGGCGAGCGCGTTGAGATAGACCGGCAATGTGGCCACCAGCGTCTTGCCTTCGCCGGTCTTCATCTCGGCGATCATGCCCCGGTGCAGCACCACGCCGCCCATCAGCTGAACGTCGAACGGCCGTTGTCCGAGCGTCCGCTTGGCCGCCTCGCGCACCGTGGCGAAGGCCTCGGGCAGCAGCTCTTCGAGCTTTTCGCCGTCTGCTATCCGTTTCTTGAAGACATCGGTGCGCGCGCGCAAATCCGCGTCCGACAGCGCGGCCGTCTCCGCCTCCAACCCGTTGACCTCGTCAACGATGGACTGAAGACCCTTGATATAGCGATCGTTGGCTGAGCCAAAGAGCCGTCGGGCAAGGACGCCGATCATCAAGACCTCAAAAGCATGGCGGGCGGGTAGCCAGCCGCCGCCGCAGCGCGGCAACGTTAAGGGAGATAGATAGGGACATATAATGCGAGTGTTAAAGTAATGCGAGGGTCAATTCGACGCCCCTCCGGCGGCCGAATTTAACCCTTCCGATGCTTGTTCTGGGGGCGATGATATGCTTTATGAGCGGCCTGTGCGCCCTGCGCCCCCATTCGCCGGGCCCGGTTGAAAGGACTCTCCATGATTATGACAGCGCGCCGCGCGATGTTCGCTTGCCTGATCCTTGTCCTGGCGTCCGGCCCGGCCTTGGCGCAATCGGCCGCGCCGGCTCCTGCCGGCAAAGATCCGGTGGTGGCTATCGTCAACGGCGAGGCGCTGCACCGCTCGGACGTGATCATCGCCTTTCAGGCGCTGCCTCCCGAAACCCGGCGGAACTTCACGCTCGAGCAGGCCTATCCCCAGGTGATCGATCAGCTGGTGAGCATGATCGTGATCTCCCAGGCCGCCCGCAAGGCCGGGGTCGCCGGCGATCCCATCGTCAAGCGCCGCATGGCGCTGGCCGACGATCAGATCCTGCAGGACGCCTATTTCAACTCGCTCCTGGGGAAGGACATCACCAAGGACAAGATCCAGGCGGCCTACGACCAATACGCCAAGGACGCGCCCGGCCGCGAAGAGATCAACGCCCGCCACATCCTGGTGGCGAGCGAGGCCGACGCCAATGACGTCATCGCCCAGCTCAAGAAGGGCGCCGATTTCACCACGCTCGCCAAGCAGAAATCCATCGACCCCGCCGACAAGGCCTCGGGCGGCGATCTCGGCTGGTTCGGGCAGGGCGATCTGGACCCGGCCTTCGCCGCCGCCGCCTTCAAGTTGAAGAAGGGCGAATACACGCAAACCCCGGTGCACACCCAGTACGGCTGGCACGTCATCATGGTGGTCGACCGCCGGCCCTTGAAGGTGCTGCCTTACGAGCAGATGGCGCCGCGGCTCGCCCAGCAGATGGCGCAGGGCGTCGTCGGCGCGCGCATCAAGGAACTCGATACCCAGGCCAAGGTCGAGATCTTCGCGCTCGACGGCACCAAGCTGCCCGCGGCGGGGGGGCCGGCGCCGAAATCCTCGGGCGCGCCCAGGCTCACGCCGCCCGTGCAGAATCCGGGCGCGGCGGCGCCGAACACGCCGACGCTGTCGCCCGCGACCGCGCCGGACCAGATCAACAAGCCCTGAGCCCGGCGGGATTGATCCCGCGACGGACATGACCGAGGTTTCGCCGCTCGCGCCGAAGCGCTTTCCCGATCTGCCGCCGGTGAACGGGGTCGCTCTCGCGACGGCGAAATGCGGCATCCGGTACAAGGAGCGCACCGATCTGATGGTGGCGCTGCTCGATCCCGGCACGGAAGTGGCCGGCGTCTTCACCCGTTCGCGCACGGCGGGCGCGCCGGTGGATTGGTGCCGCAAGGCGCTGGCGGCAAAATCCCGGGCGCGCGCCATCGTCGTCAATTCGGGCAACGCCAACGTCTTCACCGGCAAGGCGGGACGCGATGCCACATCCGCGACCGCCAAGGCGATGGCCAAGCTCGTCGGCTGCGATCCGCGCGAGATCTATGTTTCCTCGACCGGCGTGATCGGCGAGGCGCTGCCCTATGAGAGGATCATCGAGGCGCTCCCCGGCGCGGTGGCGCGCGCATCGGGACGGGCCTGGGAAGAGGCCGCGCGGGCGATCATGACCACCGACACTTTCCCCAAGGGTTCGACGCGCACCGTCCGCATCGGCGGCGCGCCGGTCATCATCGGCGGCATCGCCAAGGGCTCGGGCATGATCGCGCCCGACATGGGCACCATGCTCGCCTATGTCTTCACCGACGCGAAGATCCCGGCCAAGGCGCTGCAATCCCTGCTCAAGGACGGCAACGAGCGCGCCTTCAACTCGATCACGGTCGACGGCGACACCTCGACCAGCGACACCCTGCTGCTCTGCGCCACGGGCAAGGCGAAACACGCGCGCGTCGCCTCGGCCGGCGACAAGTTGCTCAAGGATTTCCGCCGGGCGCTCGACGAAGTGCTGGCCGATCTCGCGCAGCAGATCGTGCGCGACGGCGAAGGCGCCGGGAAATTCATCACCATCGATGTTTCGGGCGCGGCCTCGAACCAGGCCGCGAAACGCGTCGGATTGGCCATCGGCAATTCGCCCCTGGTCAAGACCGCGATCGCCGCCGGCGACGCCAATTGGGGCCGCATCGTCATGGCGGTGGGCAAGGCGGGCGAGAAGGCCGACCGCGACCGCCTGGCGATTTCGGTCGGCGGCGTCAAGATCGCGGCCAAGGGCGGCGCGGTGCCGGGCTATGACGAAGCGCCGGTGGCGCGGCACATGGCCGGGCGCGACATCCGGATATCGGTCGATCTCGGCGTGGGCCGGGGGCGCTGGACGGTGTGGAGCTGCGACCTGACGCACCGCTATATCGACATCAATGGCAGCTACCGGAGCTGAAGCCCCTGCTGCGCGCGGCGCCGGCGGCGCCTTGGGCAGCGTCCCGGTCGTTTGCGTCGCGCTGATCGACGCCGATGGCCGCGTGCTGCTGGCCGAGCGGCCGGCGGGCAAACCCATGGCGGGCTTGTGGGAATTTCCCGGCGGCAAGATTGGCGCCGGCGAAACGCCCGAGGCGGCGTTGATCCGCGAACTCAAGGAGGAACTCGGCATCGACGTCGCTGAAGCCTGCCTTTCGCCCTTCGCCTTCGCCTCGCACCGCTACGACGATTTCCACGTCCTGCTGCTGCTTTATCTTTGCCGCCGCTGGCAAGGATTGGCGGCGGCGCGCGAAGGCCAGAAACTGGCCTGGGTGCGGAAGGAAAAGCTGGCCCTTTACGCCATGCCGCCGGCCGACAAGCCGCTGGTGGCGATGCTGCGCGACCTGCTCTAGGCTGATCCCATGAAATCCCGCCGCGCCTTGATCCTCGCCCTGTGGCTCGCCGGCCTGCTCGCCGGTTGCGGCAACTGGGAATACAAGCAAGAGATCACCGTCCTCCGTCAGGACCCGAACGGCATCATCATCCGGGCCGGCAGCGACACCTTCCCGGACAAGGTGGCGACTCTCTATTGCCAGAGCATGCGGAAAGCGATGGTGCCGAAGGGCGCGGACGCCATCGACAACTTCCAGAAGACCTATTACTACGCCTGCCTCTAAAGGCTAGCTGAGCATCTGCACGCTGCCGTCCAAGGCCATGATCCCGGTCTCGACCGCAAGAGCGGGATGATGCGTCAGGATTTGGCGCTTCAGCCGCGCCAGAATCTGGCCGTGAATCTTGGTTTCTTCCGCCGGGTCGCCCGCCAGATCCTTGCCCAGGATGAGTTTGTAGGCGCCGCAATCGCGATGATCGATGACGACCACGCGATGGATGCCGTGGAGCTTGATGGCAAGCGCGAGATGATCGCGAAAGCTTTTTCCCCAGTCGGGATATTCACTGGTCACCGCGCCCAGCGCCGCGCCGGCCAGGATGAACTGGTCATAGTTTTCGGCCAGGCCGCGTCCCGCCATATAGGCCGTGACCTTGTCGGTCAGGCGGTAGTCGATGCAGTTGAGGAGCAGCGCATCGGCGCTGCCCGCGGCGAAGGCGAAACGTGGCAGGACCGGGCCGAGCAGCGCGGCGGCGCCGCCCAACGCGCCGAGCTTGAGGAATTGGCGCCGGTTCGGCGGCGCGAAGGCCGAGCCTCCGGACAAATAGGTTTCGCAGGAACAATTCATGTGTTGCATCGCCGATCCCCTTTTTCGCCGTGCGCCAAGCAGTCTAGCTCCCCGCCCGCGCTCTCGCTAGCCCGGCGCCCAGGCGGTGAGCGAGATCACCTGGAAGCCGGCGCGGATGCGGCCGCCCGGCGCCGGGAAGCGCGCGCGATAGATTTCGCCCGCGCGCGCGAGGGTCGCCCGCCGCGTCAAGCCGCGGCGGCGCTCGATCAGCGCGTTGCTCTCGCCCATGGCGCGCAGATCGCGCATCAGCGCTGGCAGGTCGGGATATGTGACCTCGATGCGGTCGCCGTCCACCACCGGCTCCTTGAAACCCGCGCGCTGGAGCAGGCCGCCCAGATCGCGCAGATCGGCGAAGGGCGAGACGCGCGGCCCCGCGCCGCCTTCCATCTCGAGCTCGGCCTCCATCAGCGTCTGTCCCAGCTCGGTCAGGGTCTCGCCGCCGAACAGCGACGCGAGCAGCAGGCCGCCGGGCTTCAAGGCCAGGCGCAGCTGAATGAGCGCGCCCGGCAGATCGTTGGTCCAATGCAGCACCAGATTGCTCAGCACCAGGTCGAAGGATTGGGGCGCGAAGGGAAGCGCCTCGGCCTCGCAGGCGAGCGCGGGAAGGGGCGCCAATTTCGCGAATTCCGGCGCCGGATCGGCCGAGACCAGGCATTCGATCCCGCCCCTGCCCTTCAAGACGCGCGCCATCGCGCCGTCGCGGCAGCCCAGATCGAGCGCGAAGGGAAAGCGCCGCTTCACGTCGTCGAGCCGGTCGGCCAGCGTTTCCGCCGCCTCCAGCACCAGGAAATCGGGCGGGTCGGGATGCTGGGCCGCGCGCGCCCGGTGGCGGCGCAGCGCCCGCGCGTCGAACAGCTTCATCGGGGATTGCCCGGCCATGCCGCCACTATCGCCGCCGCGCGATCCAATTGACAAGGGCGGGGCGCGGGCCTTGTCATAAGCCCATGCCGGAACCCGTTGCCGTGCTCCATCTGCGCCGCCTCGGCGGCGCGCTGTTGGACCTGCTGCTGCCGCCGCGTTGCCTCAGATGCAACGAGCCGGTAAGCGACCAGGGCGCGCTCTGCGCCCCATGCTGGAACAAGATCGGCTTCATCGGCGCGGCCTGTTGCGACAGCTGCGGCCTGCCCTTCGATCTCGATCTCGGTCCAGGCACGCTCTGCGCCCTGTGCGCGCGCGACCAGCCGCCCTTTGCCCGGGCGCGCTTGGCCATGCGCTACGACGAGGAAAGCCGGCCGCTGGTGTTGGCCTTCAAGCACGGCGACCGGCTGCAACTCGCGCCGTCGCTGGGTCAGTTCATGCGCCGCGCCGGGGCCGCCTTGCTCGCCGAAACCGATGTGATCGTCCCGGTGCCCTTGCATTGGACGCGGCTCTTCACGCGCCGCTACAACCAGGCGGCGGTGCTGGCCCATGCGGTCGGCCGGGCGAGCGGCATCAAGGTGGGCGCCGACTGGTTGCAACGCCGCCGCGCCACCCCGTCGCAGGGACGGCAAAGCCGCGCCGAGCGCAAGCGCAACGTCGCCGGCGCCTTCGCCATGAAGCCGGGCCGCTTGGTTGCGGGCTTGCGCGTGCTGTTGGTCGACGACGTGCTCACCACCGGCGCCACCGCGACGGAATGCGCCCGCGAACTGCTCAAGGCGGGGGCGGCGCGGGTCGAGGTGCTGACCCTGGCGCGCACGGCGCGTCCCGAGAATTGAACCGGAATCATTGATTTGCGGGCGGATTTCGCCCAAATAATGAATGCCATGGCCAAGGTCGAGCTCTACACCACCATGTTCTGTCCCTATTGCGCGCGGGCGCGCAGCCTGTTGGCCAAGAAGGGCGTGGATTACATCGACATCGACGTCATGGCCGATACATCCAAGTTCGACGAGATGCTGGCGCGTTCGGGCGGCCGCCAGACCGTGCCGCAGATCTTCATCGGCGGCCAACACATCGGCGGCTCGGACGAACTGGCGGCGCTCGAACGGCAAGGCAAGCTCGACGCGCTGTTGGGTCTGAACCCATGAGCAAGGTTTTCCGGGCCGCCTGCGTGCAACTGACCTCCGGCCCCGAAATCGCGGCCAATATCGCGGATGCCTCCGCTCTCGTCCGCCGCGCGCGTGCGCAAGGCGCGGATTTCATCCTCACGCCCGAAGTGAGCGACATGATCGAGCCCAAGCGCGATCGCGCCTTGGACAAGGCCAAGCCCGAAAGCGAGCACGCGATGCTGGCCGCGTTCCAGGCATTGGCGCGCGAGACCGGGGCGTGGCTGCTGCTGGGGTCGGCGGTGCTGCGCGACCCGGGCGCCGAGCTTCTATCCAACCGCTCCTTCCTCATCGCGCCCTCGGGCGAGATCGTCCAGCGTTACGACAAGATCCACATGTTCGACGTCGATCTCCAGACCGGCGAAAGCCACCGCGAATCCAAGACCTACCGCGCCGGCGGCCAAGCCGCGCTCGCCGAACTGCCCTGGGGCGTGCTCGGCATGACCGTGTGCTACGATCTGCGCTTCCCGCAGCTCTACCGCGCGCTCGCCAAGGCCGGGGCGGATTTCCTCTCCGTGCCCTCGGCCTTCACCGTGCCCACCGGCAAGGCGCATTGGCACGTGCTGCTGCGCGCCCGCGCCATCGAGACCGGCTGCTTCGTCTTCGCCCCGGCGCAATCCGGCGAGCATGGCGGCGGCAGGCGGACCTACGGCCACAGCCTGATCGTCTCGCCCTGGGGCGAGATCCTGGCCGAAGCCGAGGACGGTCCCGGCTTGATCCTGGCGACGATCGATCCGGCCAAAATCGCCGAAGCGCGCCGCGCCATTGCGGCGCTCACCCACGACCGGCCCTTCGCCGCGCCAAAACGCGGGGCCAAGCAGGGCCCCGCCGCCGCCGAATAGCGGGACGAAAACCCGCCGATCGGGGCCGGGCAAAGCCCGCGGCTCTATGCGATGTCAGTCGGTTCCGCCGAGCAGGCTTTCGCCGGGCGGGGATTCGAGTTGCGCGGCGCGCCGGATCGATTCCTGCTCGAACCCGAGCCAGCGCAGTTTCAGGATAAGCCCGCGATGCTCATGCTCCGTCGTCGGTTGCGTGCGGTCCGGTTCGTGCCGTTCGGAAGGTGGTGCCATCATCAACGCCTCCGTAAACTCGGGTTCCTGTCCGGCGGCAACGGCCGACGGGTGCATCAAGGCCGGCGGCGGCTTGCCGCAGCCGGCGCGCTTGATGTCGTCGCGCGATTCACCGAAGGCTTCTTTTGGACGCCCCACCATGGTACGCGGCATGGCCCGCGACCGTATTCATGCGAAACACCCAACCCACGGCCGAAACCACCGTAACCGCGCCATCTTCATCCGGAAATGAGGCTTTTTTTCGATGCCCCGGATAAAAACGGTTTTAGATCGCAAAAATTTCGGCAGGCCATGCCTTTTGCGGGCGGACAATCGGGCAAAACTCGACTATGAATTGCCATCGGCCTGTAAGGATTCTGCAATGCCGGTCCTGTTAGCCCGCGATATCATGACCAAGGCGGTGGTGACCGCTTCGCCCGACGCGCCGGCGACCGAGATCGCGCGCTTGCTGCTCGAACACCATATCAGCGCGCTGCCGATCGTCGATGCCGGCGGCGCGCCGGTGGGCATCGTCAGCGAGGGCGACATCATCGGCCGCAGCCAGCCCGATCGCGTGGCGCGGCGCGATTGGTGGCTGGAGATGCTGGCGGAGGGCGAGGAACTCAGTCCCGATTTCCTGGCGAACCTGCGCGCGCCGGTCCGCCGCGCGCGCGACATCATGTCGAGCCCGGTCATCGCCGTCGGCGACGACACCGATGCTGGCGCGATCGCCCGCCTGCTCATTCAATACGGCATCAAACGCGTGCCGGTGGTGCATGAGGGGCGGATCGTGGGGATCGTCAGCCGCGCGAATCTGCTGCCGCTGGTGGCGGAGATGGGCGAAGCGAAGCCGTCGCCCGAGAAGGCGGGAGCCGCCATCTATGGATTGTTGACCGGCGTGATCGCCGGGATCGACCGGCATTTCCAGTCACCCCGCGGCCAGCCGGCCGCGCTCGCGCCGGGCGCGGGGCACGTCGCGCCGGCCGAATCGGGCTTCACCGTGGCCGATTTCCGCGGGCTGGTCGGCGACTCCAAGCAGCAAGCGGCGGCGCGCGAAAGCGCCGCCGGCCGCGAAGCCGCCGAACGCCGGCGCGCGCGCGTCCAGGAGCTGGTGAGCGTGCATATCGACGACGATTCCTGGCAAAGGCTGTTGCAGGGCGCCCGCGAGGCGGCGGAG
>Ga0181526_10001854_pt1 | contig 19381 bp, 15 predicted proteins | sample PEATcosm2014_Bin_35_FD_119750 | JGI IMG/M metagenome (GOLD analysis project Ga0181526, IMG submission 119750) | Peatland microbial communities from MTU Mesocosm Facility, Houghton, MI, USA - PEATcosm2014_Bin06_30_metaG | ecosystem: Environmental > Terrestrial > Soil > Wetlands > Peat | place...
GGCACCGTCGCTCAGGTGCCAGAGGGGATCGTAGGCCTCCGGTACAACAAGGACACCGGGGCGTGGCAGCCGGGCGGAGAGCTGGAACGACTCCGCCCCGGTCTGGCGGGCAGCCACAGCGACGGGGGCGAATTGCCTCGGCATCCTCGGTGCCAGCACGTAGACGCGACACGTCGCGAGCTGAGCGAGGGGCGATCGGAGCACGAGGGCGGTGGCGCCGCGCCGTACGACGGCCGGTGCGGCCACACCGGAACACCCCGGCCCGAGCACGACCCGCCGTGCCGTGTCGGCGCCACGCAGGGGCAGGGCGAGGACTGCCGAGCGCACCTGGGCGGAGACGCCGACGTCGCTCAGGCCGATCGTTCCGCTCTCGGCCTTCGAGACCGTGGCGAGGCGAATCAGGCTGACGTCGGACCAGCTGAAGGAGGCGCCGACGTCGCTGGCGGCGTTCTCGGCCAGCGCCACGCTGTGCCAACCAGGCGTGCCGGAGAGCAGGAACGTGGCGCTCTGGCTCGCCGCCGGGCCCCCGCCGAGGACGAGCTGGTACGGCTGAGCCGATCCGCTCGTGTAGTACGTGAGGTAGAGGTAGGGGCGGTTGCTCCAGTCGGCGGCGGGACCGGAGTGGTACACGAGGGCGTGGAAGCGCTCCGGCGTGGCGCTGTAGCGGAAGGCCGGAACCGGTGTGCCGCCCGGCGCCGTCAGGCTGGCCGACCGCGTCAGCGACTCCGCTCTCCAGTAGTCGGGCGTCACGCTCGGTTGCGCCGGCGCCGTCAGTCCCAAGCGCCCGAACGTCGACCACGTGAGCGCGCTCGAGAGGTCGAAGGCATACATCGTGCGGTCGCTGGCGGCGGAGACGTCGGCGTCGAGGCGAGCCGCCGAAGCGCCGGCGGCTTTCGGCTCGAGGAGCCGGACCTCGTCCACCTCGTAGTCGTCGCCCCACGTGGTCGCTGCGGCCGAGACCGTCACCTCATGGGCGCCCGCAGGCAGTTTCACCCGCCCAAGGTCGACCCAGCTGAAAGCGCCGGAGTCGAGAGCGAGCGGTGTCAGGTGGCCGACGGGGCGGCCGTCCACGTCGAGGTCGATGCGTGCGGCGTCGGGGCTGTAGCGGACATGGGCCCACGCCTCCAGCGTCGTCGCGGTGGCGAGCGAGAACGCCTGCGTCTTGCTCGTCGATTGCGGTTGCGGCGCCGGCAGCGACTCGTTCGTGAGTGCGCCTTGCTCGATGCTTCGGTCCGAAATGAGGTTCTCGCTGAGACGAGCGAGCTGGGGGTCGCTCGTGATGCCCACCATGTCCGCCACGGCCGGGGTGCCAAGGACGGCGATGTCGAGGAGCCGCTCGTCGGCGATCTCGACGAGCGTGGAGCTGTCGATCTCCCGCCCGAGCTGGGTGATACCACCGGCGGCGAGAGCGTCGGACGCCGTCAGGGTCGCCCAGTCGGTGAAGTCGATGCCCTTCAGGTCAGCGAGCTCGGCGAGCCCCTCGTCGCCGCCGAGCACGACGGCCGAGTCGAACTTGACGTTGAACGGGCTCTGGGTGTTGGCGATCGAATACAGCGTGCCGGCGCCGTTTGTCGTGGCCGCTGTCAGGCCGGCAGCATGGCTCGCCTCTGCCTGCTGGAAGTAACTGCCGCGCTCAAGCGCCAGGAATTGCGGCTCGCTGAGAGGCTGGTTGAGGCTCAACAACGACGACACGCCGGCATTTGCCAACAGCCTGACGAAGGCTGGATCGCCGTTGGCGAGCAGGCTCGCCGTGAAGTTCGTGAAGTTCGCCGTCCGCTGGTTCCAACCCCCGCCCGTGCCGAGCACGCGCCGCCCGGTGTAGAGCACGCTCTCCAAGCCGAGGCTGTGCTCCCAGCCCTGGTAGGAGCCGTCCGTCACGTAGGCGTAGCTCTCGTCGTAGGGGACGGTGGCGACGAGGCCCGGTGACGGCGCCGTCCGCGTGGCGCTCAGGAGGGCGAACTGTGATGGCGTCGGTGACCACGCCAGCAAGCCCGTCGTGAGCGTCGGCCCGACGCCGAGCAGGCCGACGAGCACGACGACGAGAGGAAGACCCAGGCTAAGGGCACGCGTGCGCGCCAGCGCACGCCACCGCTGCCATCTGGCGGCCGCCATCTCGACGAGCTTGTCGATGGCGAGAGCGGCCAGCACGGCATAGGCGAGCGCCTGGATCACGAGCCACCGCGTGGGGTCGCGCAGGTCGCCGAGCACCGGTATGTGCTGGATGACGTAGAGGTACCCGGAGCCGAGCGGTGGCCGCACGCCGGGGGCGAGCAACGAGGCGATGATGGCTGCCAGGGCCAGGAAGAGGGCGCCCGCGTTGCGGTACCAGCGCAGGGCCGTGAAGGCCAGGACGGGAACCACCGTGGACACGGCGTAGTACGCCCACAGCGGCATCCACGGGTGGTAGTCCCACGTCTGTTGCCCGCTGAAGAGGAAGTAGCCGATCTCGCGGGCAAAGCCGAGGAAGCTGGGGTAGAGGCCGAGACTCCGGATGCGGAGGGCATTCGGGTCGAAGAGGCTGCCGAGGGTGACGTAGCCGGAGTGGATGCCCGCCAGCGTCGGGATGATCCAGTAGAGGCCCACAGCCGTCAGGGCGACGCCGGTGGCCACGACGGCCTTGGCGGCTTCCCGCACGACCCGGGACGGCTGCGGCGAGGCGACGGCCGCCACGACGACGTAGAGCAGGAAGAACGGCATGACGTAGAGGATGAGATCGATGCGGACGAGGATGACGCCGGCCGACAACAGCGCGAAGACGAGCACACGGCTCCAGGAGAAGCCCGTCACGCAGCGGCTCCAGGCCAGGATGAGGAGCGGCGTGACGGCCGCCACGATGGCGACGTTGAAGTGGCCGACGCCGCGGAGGCTGAGGGAGGACTGCGAGCACATGAACAGCAGCCCGGCGATCGTGGCGACCCTGCGCCGTTCGCTGAGGCTCCAGGCCAAGGCGTAGGCCGAGACGGCCGTGGCGACGAGGACGAGGAAGTCGAGGGCCTTCACGAGCACGAACGGGCTCCGCACGATCAGCGTCAAGAGCCCGAGGACGTTGTCGAGATTGATGGTTCGCGTGCTGCCGAGCGACTGAGGGTCCCAGGTGTTGAGCAGCTGTGACCAGCTGGCGTTCTGTTCCGCCCGCGAGATGAAGCCGAGCATGTCGGTACCGGCGGGCAGTTGCGAGCTGAACAGGAAGCGGTGGCAGAGCCAGACGGCGACGAGGGCGAACACGGCGCTCGGCAGGCCGTGGCGGCTGAGCACCGGCCCGAGGCGGCCGGCTCGCTCCGGATGCGACGCTGCTTCGGGAGCGGGGCGAGGGGGCGCCTCCTCGAGGGCCAGGACGGTCGTATCGCTCAGTGTGCTCACAGCAGCCCTCGGTGACCTTCGACAGACATGGCGTCAGTTGCTAGCAGACGTCGGCGCGTCGGCGATGTCGTTCGCCTCGACGGAGCGCCGACCGCCAGCTCCGGCAACTACGGCGTTGAACAGCTCGAGGCTCGCTTCCACGTGCTTGTCGAGCACGAAACGCTCGTCGACGAGGGCGCGTCCGGCCACTCCCATCGACCGGCGCAGCAGCTCGTCGGAGATGACACGGTCGAGCGCGGCGGCCGCCGCCCGGGCATCTCCGTACGGCACGACGAGCCCGGCGCCCGCCGCCCCGGCGGTGACGGCTAGGGCGACGCCGTCGCTCATCACGACCGGGAGCTCGTAGCTCCAGGCCTCGATCGTGGCTCGCGAGAACTGCTCGTAGAGCGACGGCACGAAGAGCACGTCGGCGCTTCGATAGGCGCTCTCGAGCACCTCGTCGGAGCACCACCCCGCCGCCACGACTCCCGGCTCGTGGGCGAGTGGCCCGGCGTCGCCGCCGCCGACGACGAGGACCCTCGCGGCCGGATGCCGCCGCCGCAGGTGCCGCATCGTCTCGGCCGCAAACGACATTCCCTTTCGCCGCGGACTGTGAGCCGCCACCATGAGGATGAGCGGTTCGGCGGCGAGGCCGTGGCGGCGGCGAGCCGCCAGGCGAGCCTCGCCCTGCAACGGATGACCGCCCGCGCCGGCGACGAGCGGGATGACGCGGGTGCGGCGGGCCCCCATCTTCTCGAAGTACGCCGCCTCCTCCTCGGTGGCGGCGCTGACGCCGTCGACAAGGCGGGCGATGTGCGGCGCCAGGCGGTCGAACACCTCCATGAGGCGGTAGGCGCCGGCCCCCTTCCAGACCTCCCGGCGGCGTGGATGAAAGACCGGCGTCCACACGAGGCGACACGACGGCCGTGCCGCCATGGCCATCGCCAGGAGGGTCTTCGGCGACGGCAGGCAGCCGTAGACGTCGAGGATGGACTCCTTGGCGCCGGTTCGCCTCCACACCTCGCGGAGCGAACCGGTGGCCGTGACGGCGACGCCGCGACCCAGCAGCCCCGACTCGAGAAGCCGAACGTCCGGGCTGATGCCGCCGCGGGCGTCGAGCCCGCTGAAGAAGAGGGTGACGTTCATGCGACGATACCGACGAGCGGATGGGCACACTCCCACTCGGTCGTGACGACGTGGCGCACCGCCTGCCAGTCGATCCCGGCCGGCCGCAGGCTGGCGGGGATGGCGGCGGCGGCGCGGCGAAGCTGAGCGACGTCGATGCCGCCCGTGGCGTCGGGATCGAGCGAGGCGAGCAAGAGGACGCTGCTTCGCGCCAGGGCCCCCTCGACCGACCGGCCACTCAGCGCCAGCTGCAGGCGGTTGCGGCCGCGCAGCGCCGACAGGAGGACGAATTGCAGGTTGCGAAGCACACCGCGACGATCGGACAGAGCGACGGGCACGGGGCCGAGGGCATCGAGGAGGCGTCGTCGCAGCGCCAGGAACGACTCGAGGTCTCCACAGCGCTCGGCGCATCGTCGCAGCTCCTCGTCACCAAGGCGCTCGAGCGCCCGTCCGCGGTCCGACTCGTAGGCGCCCCTCGCCAGGAGAAACGCCTGCACGACCTGCACGGTGGCCTTTCGCACCGCCCGCGCAGCGGTCTCCGGCAGCTCGGCCGTCGTCACCTGGAGCGGCTCGAGGCCCAGCACGAGCACGTGCACGGCGCTCAAGAGGTACGAGGTGAGGGCGCCGGCGCACGCCGCTCCCCCGCTCCATCCTCCTCGCTCGTCCGACGGTTGCTCACCGCAGAGGACGACTCCCTCGAGGCGCACCTTCGTGGCGTACAAATTGGCGCCCGGCTGCCGGTACCGCCTCCGCGGGAGGGGGTTCATGCTGACCTCGACGCCGGTCAGCTCGGAGGCGGCCGTGGCGGCCCGCTTCAGCCCTGCCGCCACGAAGGGGATCTTCCAGGACGGCACGACGACGCTGACGTCGCAGTCGGAGGACGAGGTGGCGTCACCCACGGCGCGTGAACCCGTGAGGACGACGGTGGCGCCCCGCACGGCGCCGGCGGCGGCCGCACAGATCTCCGCCGCCCAGTCGTCGGGCAGGACGGGCGCCCCGCCGCCGCTGTCGCCGCCCGCCCGGCAGTACGGCGCCCGCCCGGCGCGGCCATGTCGGCTGACGGTCCTCATAACAGCTCGATGCTCATGGGGGCGGGAGTGAGCTCCTGTGCCGACCTCTCATGGGAGTGGGCGACCAACCACAGGCAACCGACGAGGGCGACGGCGAATGCCACCGCCAGGTCGCGAAGGAAGTCCCCGATCGTGCGATGGAACAGGCCGAGCCCCCCGAGCTGGCACACGACGGCGGCGACGAGCACGACACTCACCCCACTCCGCCGCCGTGCCAGCAGATACGTCACGAGCAGGTACGCCAGCGCGTAGAGGGTGAAGACCGCAGCCATCCACGGCAGGTAGCCCTCGTGCTGACGGAACTTCGCACCGAGGAGCGTGTCGACGACGAGGGCGGGCACGGCGAGGTACACGACGATGAGGGCGCCGCTCACCGCCAGGACGGGCAGCACGGAGACCTTGAGCCATCGCAGGGTGTCCTCACCGGCGTCATGGCGCGCCGAGAAGAGGGGGAAGAGGAAAGCCGTCAGTGCCGTCGTGGCGAAAAAGACGATCTTTCCCGTGAGCGAGATGCCCGAATACAGCCCTGCGACGTAGGGCGGCAGGAAACGACGGGCGGCCATCGTGTCGACCGACAGCAGGATGGCGAGAAGGCTGAAGACGGCGAAGGTGGTCGTCGAGTACCGCAACGGATGCGAAGCCGGGCGCACGTGGCGCGTCGGCCGCGGCCAGTGGCGCAGGAGGAGGACGTTGACGGCGAGCCCGACGAAGGCGCTGACGGCGACGGCCGTCATGCCTGCCATGGGCGTCCGCCAGAGGAAGCCCAGCCACAGCACGGCGAAGGCCAACTTCGCCGTGCCCTCCGCCGCCGTGCCGAGGGAGTAACGGCCGAAGCGACGCGTGCCCTGGTGCACGCCACGGACGAGCACGCTCGAGATCGTGATGGGAATCGCAATGGCGAACACGACGACCAGCATGGGGGAACCGAGGTGGAGGATCGATGAGATGACGGGGCTGAGAAGCCCGACGAGGACGGCGATGACGCAGGCGCCGACGCCGATCCTTGCCATGTAGTAGCGGACGAGGCCGCGGATCTCTGAACCGTCCTCCGACACGGTGATCCTCGTCGCCTCCCGGCTGGCAGCCGTCTGCACAGCGGTCACGAGGGGGCTGAGCAGGTAGAGCATGCCGGCCGCCGATGCAAGGATGCCGTACTGGGCGGGGCCGAGCGTGTGAGCTCCGATGGCATTGAAGCCGAAGTTGGACAACTGCCAGAGGAAGGTCGCCGCGAACACCAGCGTGCCTCCCATCCACAGCGATCTCCCCGCCGGACGTTCCCCCGTCACGGCTGTGCGGGCTCCCCGCCGATGGCACCGAGGACGAGCTCGGTCACTTCCGGGAGGCTGACGGGGTCCGAGACTGCCGAGGCGGACCGGCGCGGTCCGAGGAAAATCCCCCACTGGTCGCGGTCGGTCGGCTCGTAGGCGTGCATCGCCTTCGGCTTTATGTAGGAGTGGAAGTTGGGGAAGATGGCGATCCCCGGGTCGAGCAGGAACATCTCGTCTCCGTAGAGCCGGCCGTCGAACTGCAAGTGGTAGGTCTCGAGATCCTGCGGCGTCAAGAAGCGGCCCGGGTAGCGCGCCGCCACCCGCTCGCGCAGCTCGTCGCGCAAGGCGGCGTCCTCGTCGAGGTACCAGAGGCGGACCATGGTGGCGTCGAGGGCGACGAAGAAGCGCTCCGGGAAGCCGGGGTGGCTGGTGAGCTCCGGGATGCCGATCTGGCGCAGCAGCACCGACATGCCGTGATCGGAGAACACGATCGTCTCGAGGTCGCCGAAGCGCCGCCGCGCCCGCGTGAGGATCTGACCGAAGAGGGCGTCGGTCGACCGGACGCGGCGCCAGAACATCGACGACGAGATGCCGAAGAGGTGCGCCGCCATGTCGACCTGGTGCAGGTACACGAAGATGAGGCCGACGTCGGCCGGCACCGTGTCGAGCTGGGCGAGCAGCTCGGCTCCGCTGCGCACCTTGGAGGCGTCGAGGTAGACCCACGGGCGGCCGGCGGCGGAGCAGGCGTCGAAGATGCTCGGATGACCGAGTGCCTTCGGCGCCGTCATCGGCTCGTGCAACGTGAAGTCGAATTTGTCCAGGGCGGCGAACGGCATGTTGCGCAAGTCGAGATGAGGGACGTGCCGGCGGCGCGCCAGGGCGCGCATCGCCGTCATGGACGTCCCCATCTTGAGGGCGCGCAGCGCCAGGTCGCTCGGGAAGGCGTCGAGGGGGGAGAATCGTGCCGCCCCCTGCCAGGGACTCGACTCCGGCCGGTAGCAGTACTCCATCCAGTAACCCGTCTCGTCCGGATAGCGCCCCGTGAAGAACGTCGCCCGGATGGCGTCGCTGTAGCCGAGGATGGGCTGCAGGGCACGCCTCGTCCCGGCGGCGGCGAAGGCCGCCAGGTTCGGGGTGACGTCCTCGGCGAGAAAGTCGTGCCGGAAGGCGTCGACGAGGAAGACAAGTACGGGTGGCCGTGCCTCAGGCATGGCGATCCCCCGCTGCCAGATCGCCCGCTGCCAGATCGCCCGCTGCCCGGCGCCTCGGCTGGCTCGATTGCGCCGGACTGGCGAACGAGGAGCCGGTCTCGACGCTCGGCACCGTCAGGTTCGTCTTGATGACCGCCGAGGCGTCCCGAAGCCGCGGCGACACCCGTGCCTCGAAATGGGCCCGGTAAACGGCGTGCAGCTGCTCGACGGCAGCCGGCCAGGGGATCACGGCGGCCGAGCTCGTGGCGGCGGCGTTGCGGGCGAGCAGCTCCCGCAAGGCGTCGTCGCTCGCCAGACGGGAGAGGCCGGCGACGAGGCTCGCCAAGCTCCCCGGCACGACGAGGAGGCCGTTCTCGCCGTCTCGCACGATCGACTGCACGCCCGGGATGTGGGTCGAGAGCACGGGCGTGCCGAAGGACAGCGCTTCGATCGCCACGAGAGCCGCCGACTCCGACACGGAGGGGAGCACGAGGAAGTCGGCTTCCTCGTAGTAGCGGGTGACGTCGCGCGGCTCGATGGATCCCGTGAACACGACACGATCGCCCAGGCGGAACCGCTGCACGAGGCGCTCGAGCTCGCTTCGCATCGGGCCGCCCCCGACCAGGATGCAGGGGATGTCGACCTCGCGGAGGGCACGGATGAGGAGATCGGGCGCCTTCCGGTCGATGAGGGCTCCGACAAAGAGGCAGTAGCGATCCAGCCCGTGCGCCTCCTTCGGACTCGTCGCCACCTTCTGTGTGCTCGGGCGGTAGTCGTCGAAGCCGTTCGGAACGACGGCAAAGCGGCTCGGCGGGAGCCCTGACCGCTGCGCCAGCTCGCCGGCGAGCGCATGGTGGTTCGTGACCACGGTCGTGGCCGACCTGCAGGCTCTCAGGTTGATCATCCGGTAGACGGCACGCCGCGTCTCTCGTTCGGCGAGCCGGCGATGCGGGCAGGTCCACGGCGTGGCGTCGTGCTCGGAGTAGATGAGCGGGATCCGATGGCCCTTCTGGCGCAGGGCCAGGAGCACGAGCACGGTGGCAAGGGCGCCGTGCAGGTGGATGACGTCGAAGGCGGGCCGCGAGGCGTCGCCCAAGAGCCGGTGCACGCGGCGGGCCGCCCTCAGGTTGCCGACGAGGTGCTGCAACAGCCACCTCGGGAAGGCGAAGGGGATGCGGCGGACCTGCTTGGCGATGCCCCGGTCGCTTCGCAACCGCTCCACGGTCATGGCGATGGAATCGCCTTCGAACATGGCGAGGTCGACGTCGCCGATGAACACGACGTCGTCGCCGCGCTGGGCCAGGTGGCGGGCCATCTGAAAGGCCACGAACTCAGCCCCGCCCGACTTGCGCCCCACTGCGACCACACCCCGGCTCACCATGAGCACGCGCAACCGAAACCCCTCTCCGCCCAGGTGGGTTTGCCCTCCCCCGAGAACCCGCTGCTCAGACCCTACATCACCCGTTGTGCACGGGAAATTAACCCGTCGTTCACGCGGTGTGCCAGCTGCCGGCCCGCCCCACGCACAATTTGCCCCGAGGGCGGAGCAGATGCGTCCTTTCGGGCCGGCTTGATACTACTGACAGTGATATTTCAGCCGCTCTCAGTGTTAGCATGTCCGCCATGGCGTCGGGTCGGCTCATCGCTGCCCACCTGCACCGGCGGGCCGGCTTCGGTGCGCTCCCTCACGAGCTCGACGAGCTGGAGCATTGGAGCTTCGATCGTCTCGTCACGTCGCTGATCGCCGGCTTGGGGGAGGTTGACAAGGCGGGCAACGCCGTCCCCCCTCCGCATCTGACAGCCGTGCCGGTGGCTGCTGCGGATCCCGACGCCTACGAGGGACGCGAACACGGCGAGCTCGTCGCCCTCACGAGCTGGTGGGTGAGTCGGATGATCGTCACCGACACCCCGTTGCACGAGAAGCTGACGCTGTTCCTGCACGAGCAGTTTCCGACGGGCTACGACAAGGTTCGCTACATCGAATTCATGTACCGCCAGAACCAGCTCTTCCGCTCCCTCGGCGCCGGGGCCTTCGACGTGCTGACGAAGGCAGCGGCGGCGGATCCCGCCATGCTCCTGTGGCTCGACGCCGCCGTCAGCATCAAGAAGAGCCCGAACGAGAACTTCGCCCGCGAGCTCATGGAACGCTTCACGATGGGGATCGGCAACTACAGCGAGACGGACGTGAGCGAGGCGGCGCGCGCCTTCACCGGCTGGGAGATCGACTACGCCACGGGCGAAGCCCGCCTCGACGCTCTCAACCACGACGGCGGCGTCAAGCACGTCCTCGGTCATGTCGGCGATCTCAGCGGCGACGACGTCGTCGAGATCGTCACCCATACCAAGGCATCCGCCCGCTGGGTGACTTCGAGAATCTGGTCGCTCTTGGCTTTTCCCGTCTCCGCCTCGGCGCCGGTCGTCGGCGACCTCAGCCCCGTCTACGCCAAGCACCTCGACATGACGGAGCTGTTGGAGGCGATCCTCCGGCACCCTGCCTTCGTCTCGGCGCAGTCCGTTCACGCCCTCGTGAAGCAGCCCGTCGAGTTCGTCGTCGGAACGATGCGCCTTCTCGGGCTGTCGGCCGCCTCCTTCGGCGCAAGCACCCTGCAGCGCTGGCTCGCCGATCTCGGCCAGGAGCTCTTCGCGCCGCCGAATGTCGGCGGATGGGGGCAGAACGCCTACTGGGTGTCCACCGCCGCCAGCGCGCAACAGCTGGAGTTCGCCTACGAGGCCGCCCAGGCCGCCGACCTGTCGGCTATCGCCTCGCTGACGGGGCGTGCGTCGCAGCAGGTCGCCGCCGTGCAGCGACTGCTGGCGATCGACTCCTTCAGCGCAGGTACCTACAAGGCCCTCTGGGATGTCGCCGATGCCAAAGGAGCCGAGGCGGCGCGCAATCTCGTCGTTCTCGGCCTCGTTTCGCCCGAGTACCTCCTGAACTGAACGGACGAACGATGCCGGCCTCCTTCTCGAGACGCGATTTCCTGATCGGCAGCCTGGCCGCCGGCACGACGTCCGCCCTGCAGCTGCGGCTCGGCCGCAGCCCGCGGTTGCGTCGCTCCCTCGCCCGCGTCGCCGCCTCGCGCACGGCGCCGTCGCCCAAGACGGACCGGTCCCTCGTGCTGTGCACCCTGAGCGGAGGCAGCGACGGCCTCAACGTCGTCGTCCCCTACGAGGAGAGTGCCTACTACGCCAATCGGGGCGGCCTTGCCATCCAACCCGACGCCGTCCTCGAGATCGGGGCGGCCGACGGTGTGCAGCTTGGCCTCCATCCGGCACTCGTCGGCATCCAGGAGCTCTTCCAGGCCGGCCAGGTCGCCATCGTGATGGGTGTCGGCTACCCCAACCCCAGCTTCAGCCACTTCCAGTCCATGGACATCTGGCAGACAGGCGATCCGAGCGGGAACGTCTCGTCCGGCTGGCTCGGCCGCTGGCTCGACACCGGGTCCGACATCCTGCGAGCGCTCTCGGTCGGTGTCAGTTGCCCGACCGCCTTCTCCGGTGCGCGGCAGTCCGCAGGGACCCTCGCCGACACCCTCTCGGCCACCGGGCAGGGCTTGAGCGGCGATCGACCGTTCGTTTCCGGGTACACCGCGATGCAGACGGCAACGCCCGGTGAGGCGCTGTTGGCGGCCGAGCTCGCCACCGGGGGGGCGAACTTTGTCACCCTCGGCTCGGTCGTGGAACCGGTGCTCGAATCCACTCGACTCCCTCCGCCGGCGACCGCTCGACCCGCTGGCGACATCGGGACACAGCTCGACCTCGTGGCCGAGCTCATGAACGGCGGCCTGCCGACGCTCGCCTACGGAGTCCTGCAGGCGAGCTACGACACCCACGCCGACCAGCTGGCGACGCACGCCCTCCTGCTCGCCCAACTCGACGCCGCCGTCACGAATTTCTTTGCGGCGACCGCAGCGGGGTCGGGGCCGAGCCCTGTCATGGTGGTCTACAGCGAGTTCGGGCGCCGCGTGCCCGCCAACGCCAGTGCCGGCACGGACCACGGCACGGCGAACAACGTCCTCGTCATCGGTCCGGACGTGAAGGGCGGCTTCTACGGAGCCCTGCCGAGCCTCGCATCGCTCGACAGCGGCAACCTCCGCCCCACGACCGACTACCGAAGCGTCTACGCCACCCTCATTCCCGAGATCCTCGGCATCGATGCGAAGGACATCCTCGGCGGCACCTTCCCGAGCCTCGGGTTCCTCGCTTAGCTCGCCGGCCACCGAGTGCTGCGGCCCGCCGCCGTGACCACCAGGTCGCCGCCGCTGCCCTAGCGTGAAGGCCATGCGGGTGGAGAAGGTTCTCTTGGCAGAGCCACGGGGTTTCTGTGCCGGTGTCGAGATGGCGATCAAAGCCCTCGACTGGATGGTCCGCGTCTTCGAGCCGCCCGTCTACTGCTACCACGAGATCGTCCACAACCGCATCGTCGTGCGGGAGTTCGAGCGACGGGGCGTCGTGTTCGTCGACGACGTGGCCTGCGTGCCGGCCGGGTCAGCCGTCATGCTGTCGGCCCACGGCTCGGCGCCGGAGGTGGAGGCGGCAGCCGCCGAGAACAGTCGGATCGTCGTGAACGCCTGCTGCCCGCTCGTGACGAAGGTGCACCACGAGATGAAGGTTCGGGCTCGCAAGGGCTACACCGTGTTGTACGTCGGGCACGAGGGTCACGAGGAGGCCATCGGGACCATGGCCGTGGCCCCGGCGTCGGTGCGCCTCGTCGAGCATCAGGAGGATCTGGCCCAAGCGGCCGCTCAGGTGCCCGCCGGCTCGCCCGTGGCGCTCTTGGCGCAGACGACGCTGGCGCACGAGGAGTGGTCCGACATCGTCGACGCAGCCCGCGAGCGCTTCCCCGATCTCTGGATGGCCAACCGGTCGGACCTCTGCTACGCCACGACGAACCGGCAGGCGGCCGTGCGGGCGCTCGCCCCCCTCTGCGATGCCGTCGTCGTGGTGGGATCATCGAACTCCTCCAACACGCTGGCTCTCGCCAAAGTGGCATCGGGTTCCTGCGGGCGGGTGGTTCGCGTGAATTCGCCCGATGAGGTGCCGGACGACTTGAGCGGCGTCGTCGGCGTCACGGCCGGCGCATCGGCGCCGGACTGGCTCGTGCAGGAGATCGTCAAACGCCTGCAGCCCGCCGGCGGCGTCGAGCCCGTGCACTTCACGGACGAGGACGAGTACTTCCCTCCCCCTCCGGAGTTGCGCGACCTCCTCCGAGCGGCGGCCTCCGCCCTCTCCATGTCCTTCGGCGCCTCGCTCGACGAGAGCGGCCCCACGGCCGGCGACCGGGCAATCTCGGCTGCAGAGGTGCTGCGGGCGCTCGCCTGAGAGGCTCGCCGGGCCGACCGCGGCGGCCTCAGCTCAAGCCGGCGCCCCTCGCCGAGCGCGGCACCTCCTCGGCCGGTCCCGCCGGCCCTTGCGCCAAGCGCCCGGGAACGCCGCGCCACAGAGGCCACAGGAGGGCGACGCCGAGGAAGATCACCGCACCCGAACCCACAAAGGGCAGCCAGGGATGGATGGCGAAGAGCGTCCCGGCCACGGTGGCAGCGACGGCGGTGGCAGCCGTCTGGGCGGAGGCAGCGGCGCCTTGGGCACGCCCGAATTCGCTCTCGGGAACCGACTGGGCAAGCTGCGCCGACTCGGCGGGAGCCCCGAGGGCGACGAGGACCGCCTCCACGCAGCCGAGCCCGATGACGACGGCGACGCTGCGCACGAAGGGATACGTCATGGCGAAGGCGGCAGACCCGGCCATGGCGACGGCGACGAGATAGCGGCGGTCGAAGTGGTCGACGAGCCAGCCAGCCGGGAACGACATGAGGGCGAAGGGCAGGGCGAACAGCGTCCACGAGAAACCGATCTCCCAGGCCGTGGCTCCCTTCACCTGCAGCAGAAGGCTCCAGCAGACCTCGTAGGCGCCGATGACGAGACCGACCGTGACGAAGGCGACGGCAACGCCGGCAAAGGCACGGTTGCGCCACAGGGCCGTGCGGACAAAGCCGACGGCGGCCGGCACGACCGCCCGGCGCCGCGCCGGCAGGAAGAGCACGACCGGCACGATGGCGACGAGGGCAGCGCCGGCGGCGAGGAGGAACACCCATCGCATGCCGCCGACTCCGGCCAGCCCGCCGATGAACGGCCCGATGGCCATGGCGACGTTGCGGGAGCCGTAGAACGATCCGAACGCCCGGCCGCGGTGGGACTCCGGCACGACCTCGGCGATCGTGGCGGCGTTGGCGACGTCGACGACGCCCGCCCCGCAGCCCTGCAGGGCGCGAAACACCAACGCCAAAAGGGGCGTGCCGATGAAGGCGAACAGCACGCTGGCGATGGCGTAGGTCGACAAACCGGCCACCTGGATCTTGCGCCGCCCGATGCGGTCCGAGAGCCGCCCGAGCGGGTACTGCACGAGGAGAGCGGCCGCGAAGAAAGCCGCCATCGTGACCCCGACGAGGGTGGTGGAGGCCCCTCGGTGACGCAGGTAGAGGGGCAGCAGGGGCAGGACGGCCGTCGCCCCGCACCACTCGGCGAAGGCGGAAGCCGACAGGGCGAGCACGACGCGCCGGACGGCCCGCGACTCCGTGGCGCCCATCGTCGAGGAGCGTCTCATGAGGCGCCCGACCGCTCGATGAGGGCGCGCATCTCGTCGCCGACCGCCTGCCGGTGCTCCTCGGTCACCGGTGCGAGACCGAAGAGGTCGCAGAACCACATGCCGTCGGCGGCAAAGCGGACGACGGTGGCGATCGAGGGTTCGACGCCGTCCCGCTCGATCGCCGACTGCCAGGCCAGCCAGCGCTGCCGCAGCGGCGCCAGCAATTCCGGATCGGACGCCACCCCGGCGAGCAGAGCGCTGCCGAGACGGCGTGCCCGGGCGTCCCCGGCCTCGGCCGGCACCAGCGTCGCCTCGACGTAGGCGCGGATGAAGTCCCCGGCTCGACCCCCGTAGGCGCCGAAGCGCTCGAGGTCGGCATCGAAGCTCACGACGAAACGCTCCACCATGGCGGCGACGAGGGCCGCCCGGCTCGGAAAGTGGTAGAGGACGCCGCCCTTGCTGACGCCGGCTTCCGCGGCGGCCGACTCGAGCGTGAGGCGAGCGACACCCTCGCGGATGACGACGTCCTCGGCGGCGCACACGATGCGCTCCCGCGTGTCGCGCGCCCTCGGCATCCGGACACTGTACCGTCCAGACGGTATAGTTTCGACCCCCGCGACCGGGGCTCAGGGCAGCTTCACACCGGCCCGCCGCTGCGCCTCGTCGAAGACGGCCTGCATGCCGGCGGCAATCTCCTCCGAGAACTCCTTGGTGGCTCGCCGCGACACCCGCCCCGTCTTGCGGCGGCTGGCGGGCTCGCTCGCATCGGCCCCCTCACCGGGCTCGGAAGCGCCCTCCGAAGCAACCGGCCTGTCGCCCGCCGCGGTGGCGGCGGGCTCGGCGCCGGCGGCCGTGCCGGTTGCAGGCGGCGTGCTCGGCGGCCAGATGGGCCTGCCGATGACGACCTCGACGCGGTGCGGCCGCGGGATGGCCGAGCCGCGGGGCATCGCCTTCTCGCTTCCCCCGATGCCGATCGGCACGACGGGAACGCCGGCGCGCAAGGCCAGATAGGCGACGCCTTCGCGCAGGTCGCTCACGAGGGGCCCCGAGCGGCGCGTGCCCTCCGGGAACATGACGAGGGGCTCACCGCCGGCGAGCACCTCGCGGCAGCGCTCCAGAGCCTCCCGGTCGGCTCCCGAGCGGTTGACGGGAAAGACGCCGAGCGTCTCGAGAATGCGCCCGACGATCTTCGACCGCCAGATCTCCGCCTTGGCGATGAAGCGCATGCGCCTCCGCCCGGTCACCCGCCCCACGATGAGCCAGTCCACGTAGGAGCGGTGCACGGGAGCCAGGAGATAGGCACCGGTGGCCGGCAGGTTCTCCCGCCCGACGACTCGGCCGGGCAGGTAGAGACGGGAGATGCCGACCGCAAAGGCCCGCGCCGCCTTGTAGAGCAGCAGCTCTCCCCTGCTGGGAGGCCCCGGCGTCGCCGGCGCCGGACGCTGGGTCTCGCTCACAGGTATGACAGCACCTCCTCGACGACTTCGTCGACGGATCGTCCGGTCGAGTCCACCACGATTGCACCATCGGCCACCCTGAGCGGGGATGCCAGTCGCGACGTGTCGAGGTCGTCGCGCCGCGAGAGGGAGGCGGCCGTCTGGCCGGCCGTCGACGTCTCGCCGTCACTGCCCCAGGGGGCCAGCTGTTGCAGGCGCCGGCGGGCACGCTCGGCCGCCGTGGCCGTCAGGTACACCTTCAGTCGTGCCCCCGGGAAGACAACGCTTCCGATGTCGCGGCCCTCGACGACCGCACCGCCGTCCTCGTGCGCCCAGGTCCGCTGTCGCCGCACGAGGTTGGCACGAACCGCCGGGTTGGCCGCCACGACCGAGACGGCCGCATCCACCTCGGGCGTCCGGATCTGCGAGGTGACGTCCTCCCCGTTCAGCACGACGGTCCCGTTCACCTCGAGCGACATCTCCTCCGCCAGCTTCAGGGTTGCCACCGGGTCGTCGAGGGCGCCGGCTCGCAGAGCCAGCAACGTCACGGCCCGGTACATGGCGCCCGTGTCGAGATGCCGCCAGCCGAGCCGACCCGCCACGGCGCGGGCGACGGTGGACTTGCCCGACCCGCCGGGCCCGTCGATGGCGATCACCGTCGCCGGCTTCGCCGGGTCGGCCGTCACGACGACGACGTCCACGAGACGCGAAACCCGCGAGCCCGCAGCGGGCTCACGACCGTCTCCGCCAGGCTGGCGTCGATGACGAGCACGAGAACACCCCGCGGCCCCTCCGCCGAGTGAGCGATCTCGAGGTCGTAGATGTTGACGCCGAGCTCGCCGGCCAGTGTCGTCACCTCGGCGAGGACGCCCGGACGGTCCGGCACGAGGACTCGCAGCTCGGCCACCGCCGCCGGCCGCACGCCTCGGGCTGGCAGGTTCTGGCGGGCGCTGCGCGCCCGCTCGAGCAGGGACGACAGCGCCGCCCGGTCCCCCTCGGCGACGATGCGGCGCACCTCTGTCAGCTGATCGATCAATCGGTCGAGCACCGGCACGATGGCGCCGGCGTTGTCCCGGCAGATGTCCGGCCAGATCGCCGGCGAGCCGGCGGCGATGCGAGTCATGTCGCGGAAACCTCCCGCCGCCAGGCGCATGAGGGCCGCATGGTCGACAGGCGACTCTCCGGCCAGGCTCATCAGGGTCGCCGAGGTGAGGTGGGGGACGTGCGAGATGACGGCCACGAGCTCGTCGTGGCGGTCGGGAGCCAGCGCCACCACGTCGGCCCCGAGTGAGGCGATGACCGACTGCAGGGCCGTGAAGGCAGCGGGATCGGTCTCGTCGGTGGGCGTCAGCACCCAGGTCGCCCCGACGAAGAGCTCCGGATCCGCCCCGTCGGGTCCCTCCTGCTCCGAGCCGGCCATCGGGTGCCCGGCGACAAAGCGCGGGTACGCCAGCCGCGAGACGATGGGGCCCTTCACGCCGGCGACGTCCGTCACGATCAGTTCGGGCACCTCGCTGGCTGCGAAGAGGGCGCTGACAACGGGTACGACGGCCGACGCCGGCGTCGCCACGAAGGCGATCTCGGCGCCGGCGTCACTGCCCACGGCGTCGACGACGCCGAGGGCGGCGGCTCGCGCCGCGCGGGCTTCGTCGAGATCGGATCCGGTGACGTGCCAGCCGCGTGCCCGCAGGGCGCCGGCGATGGACGATCCGACGAGGCCGAGCCCGACCACTTGAGCGCGCGGTGTCATCGGCGCGGTGTCATCGGCGTCGTGTCATCGGCGTCGTGTCGTGAGCGGGCGCTGCTGGCCCGGGCCGCTCGGACATGGCGCCGCGCTGGGGCTCATTGCGGGAAGCTCACTCCGGCGGCCGGCATGGCCGCGGAGCCTACCGGTTCGCCCTGGAAGGACCAGACTTCTTGAGGCGCGGATGAGCGATCGCCGCCTCCGAGAGCCGTCGCACCTCGTCGCTGTCGAGCTGCCGCCAGGAGCCGGGCGCCAGCTGGCGATCGGCGAGGGTTCCGATGCGGGTGCGAATGAGGCGCACGACGGGGTGGCCGACGGCTTCGCACATGCGGCGGACCTGTCGGTTTCTTCCCTCGTGGATCACGATGCGGAGCACGCCGGGCGCTACGAGCGAGACTTTGGCCGGGCTCGTCGGCCCGTCTTCGAGGACGATGCCCTCGCGAAGGGCGCGCACGGCGGCCGGCGCCGGGTGGCCGTCGACTTCGGCCAGGTACTCCTTTTCGACGCCGTGGCTCGGGTGCGACAGCAGCTGGGTGAGGACGCCGTCGTTCGTGAGGATGAGGAGACCCTCCGTGGCGGCATCGAGCCGCCCGACGGCGAAGACGCGCGGCGTCGCCGGCACGAGCTCGACGACCGTGGGCCGCCCTTCCGGGTCCGACGCCGTCGTCACGACGCCGGCCGGCTTGTTGAGCAGGTAGTAGACGAGGCCCGGGAGGACGCCAACGGGCGTGCCGTCCACGGCGACGGCGTCGTGCTGCACGTCCACCCGCCGCCCGAGCTCGGCGATCTCGCCGTTGACGGTGACGCGGCCGTCCTCGACGAGGTTCTCGCAGACCCTCCGGCTCCCGAACCCCGCCCTTGCCAACACCTTCTGCAGCCGCTCGCCCTCCGGCAGCGGAGCAGCGGGCATCGCCTCGCCTACGTCCCGGGCTCGGGTCGAAGGGCTTGCTCGAGCATCTCGACGGTCGTGGCGGGAGGCACGAACTCCGCCAGGGGCGGGAGGTCGGCGAGGGAGTCGATGCCGAGGCGCTCGAGGAAGCCTTCCGTCGTCCCGAAGAGCACGGCCTGCCCCGGGCCGGAGTCTCGGCCGACTTCGGCGACGTAGCCGCGGGCTGCCAGCAGACGCAGGACGCCGTCGGCGTTCACGCCGCGGATGGCCGAGACCTGGGTGCGAGACACCGGCTGCTTGTAGGCGACGACCGCCAGCGTCTCGAGGGCGGCGGCGGAGAGCTTCGTCGGGGAGCCGTCGAGCACGAAGCGCTCCACGTGACCGGCATAGGCCTCGTGGCTCTGCAGGCGGTAGCCGCCGGCCACGCGGGCGAGCTTGAAGCCGCGACCCTCCCGCTCGTAGCTCGCCGCCAGCTCTGCACAGAGCGCCTCGACGCGGTCGACGCTCAGCTCGAGCAGCTCGGCGAGCAGGCCGGGTGGAACCGGATCGGTCGCCACCGTGAGGACGGCTTCGACGGCCGCCTCGGCGGCGCGGTCCGGCTCGGCGGCGCCGTCCGGCTCGGCGGCGTCGCCCGAGAAGCCCTCTTCCTGCAGCTCAGCAGACGATCCGAGATCGCTCATCCCCGGTACTCCATGTCGGTCATGTTGCCACCGAAGTACGCCGAGGTGACGAGGTCA
>Ga0181526_10001857_pt1 | contig 19367 bp, 10 predicted proteins | sample PEATcosm2014_Bin_35_FD_119750 | JGI IMG/M metagenome (GOLD analysis project Ga0181526, IMG submission 119750) | Peatland microbial communities from MTU Mesocosm Facility, Houghton, MI, USA - PEATcosm2014_Bin06_30_metaG | ecosystem: Environmental > Terrestrial > Soil > Wetlands > Peat | place...
GGATCGCCGGGATCCGAGAACCGCGCCGGGTCGTCCACATTCGGGCGGGGGCGCCCCCAGTGGCTCTTTCCCCCGTCGATGACCGGCTTCGCCTCCTCGTCCACCTCCTTGATGAGGGCCTCGAGCTGGGGATACCGGCCGGGCTTCAGATTCGGTCCAATCGCGGGAGCAAACGCGAACAGGGTCACCTTGTGCTCGGCCTTCCCGCGGGCGACGTCGTCGGGGGTTCGGGCGCTGTAGATGCGAAAGGTGGCGTCGCGGTCGGCGACATCCTCGGTGCTATGCAGGGCCGGCGGCGGCGGCAGGAGCGCGATCGGATCGAAGCCGTGCAGATACGGGCCCGCTGCCTGGACCGTGGAGACTACCAATACAAAGAAAGAGGCGGCGGAGAGCGCCGACGCCCGGAAAGGCCGAAGTTTTGTCATGGGAGGATATGGATTCTGTCCGGCCCGGATTACAATTCAGGGGCGAACCCGTTACAATTCCGGGACACCGCACTGTGGAGACGGATCGGAGGCCGATTTCAAGGCTTCCCTGCAAGGCGGGATGAAACGGGGGCACCCTCACCTCGCCCCGGCCTCAAAGGCGCCGTCGCCCTGGTCGAGGTAGCGCACGCCGTTCACCTCGCTCACCTCCAGGTACTGCCGCCAGACCCCGCCCGCCGTGGCACGGGACGCCATCAGGCGCCGGATCTCGTAGCCGCGCAGCGGCGGCGCGTCGATGGCCAGCGCCTCCCCGAGGACGCGGCCGTCCATCCGGGCCGCGTCGTCCCTGAGCCCGAGGATCCACAGGGCCGTGGGGGCGAGGTCCGTGTTTCCGGAGGGGAGCGTGTCCACGACTCCGCGGCGCAGGTCGGGCCCAGCGGCCACAAGGGTGTTGTGCATATCGTAGGGACTGAGGCTCGCATGGTTGCCGACCTTCTTGGCGGAGGGAGCCAGATCCGAGGTCTGCAGGCCCGGGGCGCCCGTCTCGCTTCTCCCGTGCGTCCAGTGAAGCGAGACAACCAGGTCGGGGGCCTCCGGCGAATCGATGCGCGCCTCCGCGAGGGGAAAGGTCCCGTCGATGGCCGCCTTCGAGAAGACGACGCCGGTCCAGTCCTGTATCTCGAGGTAGGCCGCCAATCGGCGGCAGACATCGGGGTCGTGGCCGCCCACGTAGAGGAGCGAGGTGCCCCCCTCGCTGACCACCATCACGTCGCCCGGCTTCAACCCCCCAAGGGCCACACGCTCGGTGTGGAAGCCGGCCGTGGAGAGCTCGGCCGCCACGTCGACCTTCCAGGCAATCGTCGAGAATCCGTGGTCCGAGACCACGAATATGTCGGTGGTTTCCCGAAGGCCCCTCTTGTCCAGGTAGGCGATGACCCGCCCGAGGTTGGCGTCGCTGCTCCGGACGGCGGCAAGCGACTGGGCCGCGCCGGGGCCGGTCGCGTGCTGGGAGAAATCAGGCTCCGAGAGCCAGAGGAGCGTGTAGGGGGGAACGCCCCACTTCCAGAGACAGTCGAGGAGCGCCCCCGTGGTCCAGGCGTCGCGGGCGACCTTGTCCTGGTCGGCCGGTATCGGCGGAAAGTCGCCCATCGCCTTGCCGATGGGCCCCTCGAGCGACGGCGGCAGCGCCGCCCCCTCGTAGAGCACGGGCGAGGCCCCGGGATCGTTGGGACGCCTCGCCCTGTCGTGCAGGAGCGCGACCTGCTTTGATCCCGCGATCACCGTGCCCCATCCGCGCGCGTGGAGGATCTCGGCGACCGTGGGCGCGTCTATGTAGCGGCCGCCGCTCACCTCGTCGCCCTTCCTTATAGTGGCGGGCACCTCGACGTTGATCGGAAGCTGCCCGTCGATCCGCGGTCGGTAGTCGACGTTGGCGATCACCGTGCTGCGGGCCGGATAGGCGCCCGTCGCCAGTGCCGTGCCGTTCACCTCGGTCGAGCTGACGTAGACCGGATGGTGGTGGGCGAAAAGGACGCCGCTTTCCGCGAGCTTCACGAGGTTCGGGGTGTTCTCGGCCGAGATGAAATCCGGGCGCATCCCGTCAAACACGACCACGACCACGCGGTGCGCCGGTAGCGCCCCCTGCGCCCCCGCACCGGGAGCGAATGAAAGGAGAAGGGCGGCCGCGATGGAGGCGGCCCGCGGGCATGGATTCGGCTTCATCGGATTCAATGGCCTGGAAAGGAAACCCCGGGGATCCGCCGCGCCGCGGCTTGCGGCCGGGCGGAACCCCGGGGGCCGCCTATCTAGCATCCGAGCCTAGAACTCGGTTGAAACGGTCAGGAAGTAGTTCGTCGTCGGCAGCACGTTGTAGCCGTTGCTGGCGGGGGTGGCCCCCACCGAGCTGAGCGTCAGCACCTTGCGGTCGAGCGCGTTGTCAATCTGGAGCTTGACCTTGACCGAGTGGATGAAGCTCCCGGCGGGCAGCCTGAAGGCGTAGCCCCCCGCCAGGTCCAGCATGGCGAAGCCGGGGCTGTAGCCCAGCTGGACCGGAACATTGGCCCCTCCCGGCTGCCCGGTCGCGGTCTGTCCATACAGCCCGAGGTCCGGGTTCACGAGCGCGCTTGAATAGATGACGTAGCGCCCGACATACTTGTCCGCGATTGAGGCAAACCAGCCCGAGTGGTTGAACACCGCGCCCAGGGACGCCGTCGAGTTCGGCACTCCGTTGGCTCCGAAGGCGCCCAGGGACGCGACGTTGAACGACGGGACCCCGGGATCGGTCTTGAAGGTCGCCCTGTTCAGGGAGCCGTTCGCGTAGACGCTCAGCCCGCCGCCGACGTAGTATGTACCCTCGGCCTCAAGGCCGCTGACCCACGCCCCCTTGGACTGGAAATAGAGCGTGTTGGTGGGGTCGTTGGGATCCGTCACCGACGAGACGAGATTGTTGATGTCGATAAGGTAGACGTCGGCGTCCGCGTTGAACGCGTCCGTCTTGTAGACGGTGCCGATCTGGTAGTTTATCGTCTGCTCCTCCTTCAGGTTGCCGGGGTTGTATGTGAGGCCCCCCGTGTCCTTCGCATCGTTGGGCACGTTCTCCTCGTCGGTCACGATTGGGTACGCGATGCCCTTCGCCAGCTGCGCATAGACCGACCAGTCCTGCGTGATCAGGTAATTGGCCGAAAGGTGGGGCTCCCAGTTCGTGTAGGTGTAGTTGGCGAAATCCGGCTGCTTCGTGCCCTGGTTGAGCGGCGCCTCGAGGTCGATCGTGAAGTTCGAATCCTTGATGCCGGCCTCGATCGTCAGGTTCGGGATCGGCTTCCAGATCACGTCGGCATAGGGCTGAAACGTCTTGTTGTAGACATGCATGTACCACTGGTAGCCCGGCTTGAAGGCGGTGGTGAACCCCTTGGCGATCGAACCCGAGTTCGCCAGGTCGATGGCGCCAAACGTATAGTTGTCGGCGGGATTGGCCGCGGCGTAGGCCGGGCTGTAATCGAGATAGTAGGCGTAGCGGTCCGCGGCGACATACTCGCCCCAGACGCCGAGCTGCTCCTCCAGGGAGGTGTCCTGGCCGTGGATCAGGGCCAGGTAGTCGCCGAGCGCCCGGTAGGCATTGACCTTGATGCGGCCGCCCGGGTCGTCGTCGTTGGTTATCCCGGAGGCCGCGGTCTGGCCGTCGCCCGTGTTGGGCAGGGTGTTGAACGAGCTGTTGACGTAGGCCGGGCCCGTGTACGCGGTCCCCGGGTACTTCGTCACGGCCGCGCCGGCGATCGGGTCGACGGAGCTCTCGTGGCTGTCGTTGTTGTAGGCGTACGTGTACGCCTTGTCGACGAGGCCGATGTCGTCGGCGAACTTCGTCTTGAGGGCGATGTATTCAAAGTCCGCCTGCTTCTGCTGGTAATTGTACGGGTAGTAGTTGTCGTTCGGGTCGAAGGGGTTGTCGTCCAGGCCGTAGTTGCGGCCGAACTGGGCGATCTGCGCCAGGGTCGCCGTCCCGGGGTTGTTGAACTTGATGTTGTTGAAGTTGCCGACAAAGGTCAGCGTCGTGTTCTGGCCGATCGGCTGGACGTACTTCAGGTAATAGGTGTTCCTCTGGAGGTATGAGAATGTCCGATACCCATCGGAGCTCATGTACTGGTAGGTCATGACGGCCGACGCGTTGTTGAGCTTCGGCATCTCGCCGGTGTTCACCTCGATGTTCCCGAGGAAGGTGTCCCACGAGCCGTCGGACAGCGTCAGGACGGCCGCCTGGTCCGCGCGGGGGTCCTTGGAGAGGAGCCCGATCGTCCCGCCGAAGGTGTTCTCGCCGATGTCCGCCGCCGTTCCCGGGCCGCGGTCGATGATTTCGCCTCCCAGCACCTTTGCCGGAAAGTAGCTCGTCGTGTGGTGGGTCTCGCCGTTGGCGTCACCGAACGGAATGCCGTCGTAGGTCACGTTGAACTGGCCGTCCTGGAAGCCGCGCATCGAGAGCATCTTCGACTCGCTGAGCCCGGGCCCCTCGGTCTCGATGTTGACGATGCTGGGGGCGATGTTGGCGATGGTCGCATAGTCGTCCGTGGGCGCCATCGTGTTGTTGATCGTCTGGGCGCTGATGATCGAGGTGGGCTGCATGGCTTCCAGCTTGCCCTCCACCGGCGCCTCGGTCATCGCGGAAACCTTTCCCTCGTTCACCTCGACCTCGGTCAGGCGCACGGCCTGCTCCGAGCTCGCGGCGGAGGTTGACGTGGGTGCCGACGAGTCGGCGGCCGACGCCGAGGCCGGGGGCGGCGTGGACGACTGGCCCGCCAATGGCAGGGCCGGAATCAATGAGAAGGCCGCAAGCGCCAACGATAGGTTACGGAGCGATCCGATCCGGATCAGGTTCAGGTGTGGATTTAGGTTCACTGGCCCCCACATTGAATCGGAAAGGATACAAATCCGTCGCGATCGGGTTACAACGGCGAAAAATTCTTAGCTTTGGGGCCGGTAAGCCGGATTCTGTTCCGCGCCTCGCGGCGCTTCGGTCGTCATTTCTCTCGCGCCCTTTCGGGCCCGCCCGCCCGCCCTCCCCCGCGGCGGGGCCGCGGGGCGACGGACGGATGCGACATACCCGAGACTCTAGGGCGGGCCGCCCAGTCTCCTATTTTGTCTTGCACCGGATGGGGTTTTTCGTGCCGCCCGCCTCGCGGCGGGCGCGGTGGGCTCTTACCCCACCTTTTCACCCTTGCCCGGCGGCCGCGGGGGCCGCCTGGCGGTCTGTTTTCTGTGACACTGTCCGTCGCCGCGGCTTGAACCGCGGCGCCTGCGCTTGCCTTTCGGCTCGAGCAGCATCCTGCCCGGTGGTGTCCGGACTTTCCTCTCCAAACTTCTATCGGGCGCGGCGTTACCCGCGCCTTGGGATCAAAGAACTTGGAGCGACGACCAGGCCCCAAAGCTAAGGGGCCGATCTTGTGCAATCTCGCGCGGGTCGGCAAGACCCATTAGGCGGTTGCGGCGCACCGGGGGATTTGCTTGAGGTAGCCGGTGCTGAAGGCAGCCCCCCGGTCAAACAGCTTTGGCACCCTCGTGCCCGGCGCGCTGATCCTCTGCGCGACCGCCCTCGCGTACCTGCCCGCTCTGCGCGGCGGCTTCATCTGGAATGACAGCGACTACGTGACCCGGCCGGCGCTGCGCTCCCTGGGCGGCCTGGCCCTGATCTGGACCCGGGTGGGGGCGACCGAGCAATACTATCCCCTCCTCCACAGCGCATTCTGGGTGCAGCACCTGCTCTGGGGGGACCACCCGCTTGGCTACCATGTCGCGACCCTGCTCCTGCACGCGGGCTCGGCGGTGTTGTTCGCGCTCGTCCTGCGCAGGCTGTTCGACGGGGCCGAGGCGAGCCCGGCGGCCGGCGCCGAATGGCTGGCGGCGCTGCTCTTCGCGCTGCACCCGGTGCACGTCGAGTCCGTCGCGTGGATATCGGAGGAGAAGAACACGACCTCGACCGCGCTCTACCTCGCCTCGGCCCTCGTCTACCTGCGCTTCGACCGGACAAGGCGGCCGGGGGCCTATTTTGCCGCACTCGCCCTCTTCCTCGGCGCCCTGGCGTGCAAGACCGTGACGGCGTCCCTCCCGGCCGCGCTGCTGGTGGCGTTCTGGTGGAAGCGCGGGCGTCTGGACGCGAGGAGGGACGTGGCCCCCCTCGCGCCCTGGCTCGCCATCGGGGCGGCCGCCGGCCTCTTCAGCGGCTGGGTCGAGCGCCATTACGGCGGCGCCCAGGGGGCGGATTTCGACATCCCGGCCGGCGCGCGCGCCCTCGTCGCGGGCCGAGCCGTATGGGCCTACCTTGCCCACCTTGCCTGGCCCTCCGGCCTCAACTTCATCTACCCGCGCTGGGCGGTCGACCCGGCGGCCCTGGGGCAGTGGCTCTACCCGCTCGGCGTCCTCGCCGCCGCGGCCGCGCTTTGGGCGATCCGGGGGCGCTCGCGAGGCCCGCTCGCGGCCTACCTCTTCTTCGTCGGGACGCTTTTCCCAGCCCTGGGGTTCGTCAACCTCTACGGGGCCCGCTATTCGTGGGTGTGGGACCACTGGCAGTACCTCCCGGACCTGGGCCCGATGGCGCTCGCGGGCGCCGCCCTGGCGGCCTGCTGGCGGGACGCCGCCAACTTTGCCAGGCTCGGCGGCGGGCTGGCCTGGGCGCTCGCCCTCCTGCTCGGCGCGCTCACCTGGTCCCATTGCGGGATGTTCCACGACGACGTCACGCTCTACGAGACGACGATCGCGAGGAACCCGGACAGCTGGTTTGCGCACTACAACCTGGGCATCGCCCTCGGGAAGATTCCCGGGCGCACGAACGACTCGATCGCCCAGTACGAGGAGGCCCTGCGCGCGAAGCCGGACCTCGCCGACGCGCACTTCAATTTGGGCGTGGTCCTCGAGAAGGTCCCCGGGCGCACCCCCGAAGCGATCGCGCAATACGAGCAGGCCCTGCGCGACGACCCGGGGATGGCCCAGGCGCACAACAACCTGGGAATCCTGCTGGCGCAGGACCCTGCGCGCCTGGGGGAGGCGATCGCCCAGTATGAGGAGGCCCTCAGCCTGAAGCCGGACGACGCCGACGTGCACGTCAACCTGGGCATCGCCCTGGCGCATGTTCCCGGCCGCCTGGACGACGCAAATGCCCAGTACGAGGCTGCCCTGCGGCTCAAGCCCGGGTCGGCCGTTGTCCACAACGACCTTGGCCTCGCCCTGATGCAGCAGCCCGGGAGGCTCGGGGACGCGGTCGCCCATTTCGAGGAGGCGACCCGGCTGGACCCCGGCTTTGCCCAGGCGCACAACAACCTGGGAATCGCCCTTGCGCTGACTCCCGGCCGGATGGACGACGCAATCGCCCAGTTTCAGGAGGCCGTCCGCCTCAGTCCCGACCTGGCCGACGCGCATGACAACCTGGGCCACGCGCTTTCGGAGATCCCCGGGAGGCTCGGCGACGCCGTCGTCCAGTATCGGGAGGCGCTGCGACTGGAGCCGGGCAACGCCACGGATTGGCACCACCTCGGGGTCTGCCTGCTGAACCTCGGGAGCCTGGGGGAGGCGGAGGCGGCCTTCAGGCAGGAGCTGCGCCTGTCTCCCGGCAGCGACTCGGGCCAGCAGGCGCTGGCCGCCGTGCTTCAGCAGGAGGCCGGGGGCCGCTGAGGCAAGACCGTCGCGCCCGGTCAACCCGGCGCCCCGTCAGTAAACGAAGGGTATCAGCCGGTACGTCCGCCCGGAGTACCTTCGGTACTCGTCGCCGAAGAACTCGGTCAGCGCCCGCTCCTCCACGGCAATGCGATAGCACATGGCGAACACGGGGGGGACCAGGATGACGGCGAGCGAGATCCAGTTGGCCATGCAGATGCCCAGGCCGAGGATCGCAAGCAGTGCGCCGGTATAGCTCGGATGGCGCAGGAACCGGTACGGCCCCCTCTCGACTATGTGGTGATCCGGGCTGATCGAGACCTTGACCGTGAAGAACCGGCCGAGCACGAGTATCGACCACCAGCGCAGGCAGACGCCCGCCGCAAAGATCGCGACGCCCGCCGGGTAGAACCTGCCGGCGTGGTGAATGTGCGCAAACCCGAGCGCGGACTGGGCCGCGATCGAAAGCGCCACGCACGTCCATGCCACCAGGTTCAGCACGAGGAAGGACGATCGGTCCTTCTCCCTGTCACCGGCGGCGGGGCGCCGGGCCCTTGTGAGAACTATCTCCGAAATGCCAAATATCGAGCCGAGCATCCAGACGGGCGGGAAATTCATGGCGGAATACCTCGGGGCCCCGCCTCAGCTCCCGACCTCGAGGATCGTGAACGAGTCGGGCACCATCTGCATCCGCTCCCTCCGCGGCGCGGGCGCCGCCTCTCCGCCGGCCGCGGGGGCGGCGACGGGAGTCGGGCTCGGCGCCGGCGGGGCGGGCACGCGGTCCGCGGTGATGAGGAATATGTGGCCCGTCTTCGCGTCCAGCGTGGACGTCCTTGCTCCGGACTTTGTCGCCACCGTCTGCTCCACCGCGAACTGGGACGGCCCGGTCTCCTTGATCACCGTCAGCGTGCCGTCGCCCTGGGAGCTGAAGGCCTCGCCCGTCGCGGGATTGAACTCCGCCGCGTCCACCCCCTTGCCGATCGGCAGCGTGGAGAGGATGCGCCCGTCATTGGCGTCGAGGATCACCGCGACGGCGGGGTCGTGGCAGTAGGAGAAGAGGACGTGGTTCTTGATGTCGAGCGCCAGGGCGCCGGGACCCCCGCCCTTTCCCGCCAGGTCGTAATGGGCCGTCACCTGGAGCGTCTTGGCGTCGACCACGGCGACGGTGTCCTTGTCCTCGATGTCGATGTACACGCGGCCCGCGCCGTCGCTGGCCGCCTGCTCCGGCGAGCCCCCGAGGTCGATCGTGCCGACCAGGTCCCCGCTCTTGGCGTCGACCACGGTCACGTTCGGGGCCCGGTGGCTGAGCACGTAGACCCGCTCGGTGGCCGGCTCGAACAGGATCCCGTCGGGCCTGCCCTGCACCGCTATTGTCTTCACGACCGCCAGGGTCTGGGAATCCCACATCACGAGCGGCTGGCTGCTGCTGAATGCGTGGTGCGACGCGGGGTCCACGGCGACCCCGTGGACCGAGCTTGTCCCGGGAATCGTCGCGGCAAGGGCCAAGGAATCGATGTCGAACACGCTGATGTGGTCGCCCCTCGGGACGTACAGCCTTCCATTGTCCGGGTCCGCCAGCACGTAGTCCCAGCCGCCCGGTCCCCCGACCTTCGCGGATCGGACGACCCTGTAGGGCGAGGTGGAGGCGTCCGACTGGGCGCTTGCGGAACAGACGGCGCCAAGGGTGGCCGCCGAGAACAGGGCGAAGAGGATCGGGGTTTTCATGGATGAGGAAAGGGCTTCGCGGGACGCCGACAGCCCGGGAGGCTAGAAGGCCTCAGGGCAAAATCGAGGCCCGTTTTGCAACAATTGCCGTTCACCGGCGGGCGCGGCGCCCGGGGCGCTCCCCGATTAGGCGGTTGCGGCGCCCCGCAAGATTTGCTCTTGGTATCCGGTGCCGTCGGCAGCCCCCCGGTCATTAAGCTTCGGGACCATCGCTCCCGTGGCGCTCGCCTTTGGCGCGACGCTGGCCGCGTACGTCCCGGCGATGCGCGGCGGGCTGCTCTGGGATGACGCCGCCCACGTGACCAAGCCCGCGCTGCAGTCCCTCGACGGCCTGAGGCGCATCTGGCTCGAGCCCGGCGCCACGCAGCAGTACTACCCGCTGCTTCACTCGGCATTCTGGGTGGAGCACCGGCTCTGGGGGGACGCGGTCCTCGGCTACCACCTCCTGAACATCCTGCTCCACGCGACGGCCGCCTGCCTGGTCATGGCGATCATGCGCCGGCTCGCGCTTCCCGGGGCCTGGCTTGCGGGCCTCATCTTCGCCCTCCACCCGGTGAACGTGGAGTCCGTCGCTTGGATCTCGGAGCAGAAGAACACGCTCTCGGCCGTCTTCTGCCTGGGCTCGGCCTACGCCTACCTCGGCTTCGACCGGGACCGGCGGGGCGCGCAGTATGCGCTGGCGCTCGGCCTCTTCGTCCTCGCGCTCCTCACGAAGACGGTCACCTCGACGCTGCCCGCGGCGCTCCTGGTCGTCCTCTGCTGGAAGCGGGGCCGGCTGGACTGGAGGAGGGACGTCCTGCCGCTCCTTCCCTGGCTCGCCCTTGGCGCGGCCGCCGGGCTCTTCACCGCCTGGGTGGAGAAGGCCCTCGTGGGGGCGCAGGGGGCGGGATACGCGCTCACGTGGCCCGACCGCTTCCTCCTGGCCGGCCGGGTGGTCTGGTTCTACCTCTCAAAGCTCCTGTGGCCCGCGGACCTGATGTTCATCTACCCGCACTGGAAGGTGAACTCCTCCGAGGGGTGGCAGTACCTCTTCCCGATCGCCGCGCTGGCCCTCGCGGCCGGGCTCACCCTCGCGGCCATGCGGGCCCGTCCGCCCGCCAGGCGCCTCGCGGCGGGGGCCCTTGCGGGCTTCCTCATCTTCGCCGGGACGCTGTTCCCGGCCATGGGATTCTTCGACGTGTTCCCGTTCGTCTACTCCTACGTCGCCGACCACTTCCAGTACCTCGCGAGCCTGGGGGTCATTGTCCCCTTGTCCTGCGGGCTCGCGCTGGCCGCCAGGCCCCTGCTGGAGAGCGCCGCCTCCCGGCTGGTCCCCGTGGTCGGCGCCGCCGCCCTCCTTGCGACGCTCGGCGCCCTAACGTGGCTCCAGTGCGGCATCTACCGCGACGTCCAGACGCTCTACCTTGCCACGATCGCCAGCAACCCCGGCTGCTGGATGGCGCACGCGAACCTCGGCGTCGCCTATTCCCTGATACCCGGCCGGATGGGCGACGCGGTCGCCGAGTACCAGGAGGCGCTGCGCCTGAACCCGGACGACGCCGAGGCCCGCAACAACCTCGGTGTCGCGTGGTCGGTGATTCCCGGGCGCCTGGACGACGCGATCGCCCAGTACCGGGAGGCGCTCCGCATAAAGCCGAATTTCGCGGGGGCCCACAACAACCTGGGGCACGCCCTTTCGCAGGTGCCGGGACGCCTGGACGAGGCGATCGCCCAGTACCAGGAGGCCCTGCGGCTCCAGCCCGCCGACGCCGAGACGCACAACAACCTCGCGAACGCGTGGCTGCGGGTCCCGGCCAGGCTGGACGACGCGGTCGCCCAGTGCCGGGAGGCGATCCGCCTGGACCCGGGCCTCGCCATCGCGCACTACAACCTGGGAATCGCGTACTCGAGGATGCAGGGGCGCCTGGGCGACGCGGTCGCCGAGTACCGGGAGGCGATCCGGCTCAAGCCCGACTACGCCCAGGCGCACAACAACCTGGGCAACGCCCTGGAGCAGATGCCCGGAAGGCTGGACGACGCGCTCGGCGAGTACCGGGAGGCGATCCGCCTGCAGCCGGACAATGCCGAGGCGCACTACAACCTGGGGCTCGCCCTGGCGGCGGCGGGGCGCGTGGACGACGCGGTCGCCCAGTACCAGGAGGCGATCCGCCTGAAACCCGACTACGTCGAGGCCCATGACAACCTGGGGGCCGCCCTCTCGGCGATCCCCGGGCGGGCGGACGACGCGGTCGCCGAGTACCGGGAGGCGCTGCGCCTCGACCCGGGTTTCGCGCCGGCCTGGCGCAACCTGGGGGCCGCCTGGTTCAACAGAGGGAACGTCGCGGAGGCCGTCGAGGCTTTCCAGGAGGCCCTGCGCCTCACACCCGGCTCGGCCGACGCGCACACCACGCTCGGCCTCGCGCTGGCGAGGTCGCCGGGACGCCTGGATGACGCGATCGCCCAGTACCGGGAGGCGCTCCGCCTCGCGCCCGGCTATCCCGCGGCCCAGAGGGCGCTGGATGCCGCGCTGGCCCGGGCCGGGGACCGCTGACCGGCGCCTTTCCCCGACTTAAGCGGTTGCCGGGCGCGGCCGGATTTGCTCGTGTCGGCGGGTGGCGAACGCATCCCCATGGGAGAAGGCCGCCCCCGGGCGCGACACATCGGGAGATTTCGGGCGCGCGGCGCTGGTCCTCGGGGCCACCATCCTCGCGTACCTGCCGGCGCTTGCCGGAGGCTTCATCTGGAACGACAGCGACTACGTGACCGCGCCGGCGCTGCGCTCACCCGGCGGCCTGGCCCGGATCTGGACCGAGGTCGGGGTGACCCAGCAGTACTACCCGCTCCTGCACAGCTTTTTCTGGGTCCAGCACGCGGTCTTCGGGGACAACCCGCTCGGCTACCACATTGTCAACATCCTCCTTCACGCGGGCTCGGCCGTGCTGTTCGCGCTCGTGCTGCGCCGGCTCTTTGCCGGGGCCTTCGCCGGGGCCGAATGGCTGGCGGCGCTGCTCTTCGCGCTGCACCCGGCGCACGTCGAGTCGGTGGCCTGGATCACGGAGCAGAAGAACACGGCCTCGCTCGCCTTCTACCTGGCCTCCGCGCTCCTCTACCTGCGGTTCGACGACACCCGGCGCCCCGGGGCCTATGCGGGCGCCCTCGCCCTCTTCGCCTGCTCCCTCGCGTGCAAGACCGTCACGGCCTCCCTTCCCGCGGCGCTCCTCGTGGCGTTCTGGTGGAAAAGGGGCCGGCTCGACTGGCGCCGGGACGTGGCCCCGCTCGCCCCGTGGCTGGCCCTGGGCGCCGCGGCGGGGCTCTTCAGCGGGTGGGTGGAGCGGCACTACGTCGGCGCGCAGGGAACCGAGTTCGACATTCCTGCGGCCGCCCGGGCGCTCGTCGCCGGCCGGGCCGTCTGGTTCTACCTGGGAACGCTCGCCTGGCCGGCCGGGCTCAACTTCGTCTACCCGCGCTGGGATGTGGACCCGTCGGCCGCGTGGCAGTGGCTGTTCCCGATCGGCATCCTCGGCCTCTGCGCCGCGCTCTGGGCGCTGCGCCGGCGCAGCCGGGGCCCGCTCGCGGCCTTCCTGTTCTTCACGGGGTCCCTCTTCCCCGCGCTCGGCTTCGTGAACCTCTACGGCGCGCGTTATTCGTGGGTGTGGGACCACTGGCAGTACCTGCCGGACCTCGGCCCCATCGCTCTCGCCGCCGCGGCCCTGGTTGCCGGATGGCGCCGATTTGCGCCGGGCCGCCCCCGGCTGGGCGCGGGGCTCGCGGCGGCGCTTGCCGCGCTCCTCGGCGCGCTCACCTGGGCGCATTGCGGGATGTTCCACGACGACGAGAGGCTCTACCGCGAGACGATCCGCAGGAACCCGGACACCTGGCTCGCGCACAACAACCTGGGAATCCTGCTTTCGAACATGCCCGGCCGGATGAATGACGCGATCGCCCAGTATGACGAGGCCCTGCGCCTTCGCCCCGACTACGCCATGACCCACTACAACCTGGGGGTCGCCCTGGCGACGCTCCCGGGCAGGCTGGATGACGCGGTCGCCGAGTACCAGGCGGCGCTTCGACTGAAGCCCGACTATGCCGAGGCGCACAACAACCTCGCCAACGCCTGGTCGGCGATGCCCGGGCGCCTCGACGACGCCATCTCCGAGTACCGGGAGACGCTGCGCCTGACGCCGGGCAACGCCGAGGCGCACTACAACCTGGGGCTCGCCCTATCGAGGGAGCCCGGAAGGCTGGACGAGGCGGTCGCCCAGTACCGGGAGGCGATCCGGCTGAAACCGGGCTATGTCGAGGCGCACGACGACCTGGGAGCGGCACTTTCGGCGATGCCGGGGAGGACGGACGACGCGATCGCCGAGTACAGGGAGGCGCTGCGCCTTGACCCGGCTTTTGCCCCGGGCTGGCGCAACCTCGGGGCGGCCTGGTTCAACCTGGGGAAGATACCGGCGGCCGTGGACGCCTTCCGGGAGGTCCTGCGGCTGAAGCCGGACTCGGCCGACGCCCACTACGTCCTCGGCCTCGCTCTCTCGCGCACGCCGGGGGGGCTTGAGGAGGCGATCGCCCAGTACCGGGAGGCGCTGCGCCTCGCCCCGGGTGATCCCGGGGCGCAGAAGGCGCTGGCCGCGGCCCTGGCGCGGGCGGGGACTCCCTAGGGGTCGGGCCTCTCCCCCCTCAGGATTCCCAGTAGACCATCTTGCCGCACTGGTCGCAGAGCGCGAATTCCGTGTCCGCGGCCCTTCCGCGCGCGGCGGACTCGACCTCGCTCGACACCTTCAGGTGGCAGCCGCCGCACTTGCCGCCCCGGATGGCGACGACCGCCGGTAGCCCCCGGCCGGCGGCCCGGTCGTAGGCCTGCAGGGCCGGCTCCGACAAGGGGGCCCGCGCCGCAACGGCGTCGGCCTCGGCCGCCTTCAGGTCGGCGGAGAAGGCCTTGTCCCGCTCCCTCATGGTCGCGATCCGCGCCTCGTGGCCGGAGATGTTCGCCTTGAGCGTGGCCTCCGCGCCCGCGAACCGCTTGCGCGCCTCGTCTATCGCGTACATCGCCTCGAGCTCCCTGACCTCGAGCTCGTCGATCTGCCTCTGGACCGTGTCGATCTCGTGGCCCAGCGCCTGGTACTCGTCGTTCTTCTTCACGGCGAGCTGCTGGGTCCGGTACTTGCCGAGCTGGGCCTCGGCGGAGCCGATCTCGGTCTCAAGGGTCTTCTTCCTCGCCTCGAGCTCCCTGAGCTCGCCCTTGGCGGCGTCGATCGCAGCCCTTTCCGCCGAGATCCGCTGCTCCACGGCCGCGATCTCCCTGGGGACGGCCTTGAGCTGGGCCTCGATGCTGTGCCTCCGGGTGTCGCGATCCTGCAGGATGAGAAGCAGTTCGATCGTCGGGCTCGGCATGGACCCCCCAATCTGCCCCCGCAAAAACGCCGGTCAACCCCCAACCGGGGGGCAAAAGGGCCCCCCGGGGCGCCTTTTTCGCCCCCGGCCGGGGGCTAACCCGCGGGGGGGATAGCGGGTCCATGCGGAGCGGGCCGGGGAGGCCAGTTAAATCGCCTTTTTGGGCCTCTTTTTTCCCAAAAAAACCCTCGCGTGCCCGGCCGTTTCCGGAACAGAATTTTCCTTTCATTTCCGTCCCCTTAAGACCCGTTCATGGCCGACACACCCGACCCGAAAACCCCCTCCAATTCCCAGGTCGGCGCCGAGTCCTACGACGCCTCCAAGATACAGAAGCTCGAGGGCCTGGAGGGCGTGCGCAAGCGCCCGGACATGTACATCGGCGACACGAACGAGCGCGGCCTGCACCACTGCGTCTTCGAGGTCGTCGACAACTCCGTTGACGAGGCGCTCGCCGGGTTCGCGACGGCGATCAAGGTCACGATCCACCTCGACGGCTCGTGCTCGGTCGAGGACGACGGGCGCGGGATACCGGTCGACACGCACCCGGTCTACAAGATGCCCGCCCTTGAGCTCGTGCTCACGAACCTCCACGCGGGCGGCAAGTTCGGCAAGGGCGCCTACCAGGTCTCGGGCGGCCTCCACGGCGTGGGGGCGAAGTGCGTCAACGCCGTCTCGGAATGGCTCGAGGCGGAGGTGCGCCGCGGCGGCAAGGCCTACCAGATGCGCTTCGAGCAGGGAAAGACGACGAAGAAGATGTCGGTCATCGGCGACACGAGGAAGACCGGCACGAAGATCACCTTCAAGCCCGACCCGGAGATCTTCCTGACGACCCGGGAGTTCCAGTACGACATACTGGCCCGGCGGCTGCGGGAGCTGGCGTTCCTGAACCCGGGGATAAAGATCGAGCTCGCCGACGAGCGCTCCCAGAAGGGCGACGTCTTCTTCTTCAAGGACGGGATCGCGGAGTTCGTGCGGTTCCTGAACCAGAACAAGAACGTGGTGCACGACAAGCCGATCACCTTCTCCGACTCGGCACCGAACGAGGACCCGTCCAAGGCGGCGACGGTAGTCGACGTGTCGCTGCAGTACAACGACGGCTACAACGACCAGGTCTTCGCGTACGCGAACTCCATCTACAACCTCGAGGGAGGCACGCACCTGTCGGGATTCCGCACGGCGCTGACCCGCGTCATCAACAACTTCGCCAAGGCGAACAACCTGCTGAAGGAGAAGGACCCCCCGATCACGGGCGACGACGTGCGCGAGGGGCTGGTCGCGGTCGTCTCCGTGAAGGTGCCCGACCCGAGGTTCGAGGGCCAGACGAAGACCAAGCTCTCCAACTCGGAGGTGGACGGGATCGTGCAGAAGGTCGTCGGGGAGAAGCTCAAGTTCTTCCTCGAGGCCAACACCGCGATCGCCAAGCGGATCATCGACAAGACGCTCAACGCGGCGCGCGCCCGGGAGGCCGCGCGCAAGGCGCGCGAGACCGTGCGCAAGGGGGCCCTCTCGGGCGGGGGGCTGCCCGGCAAGCTCGCCGACTGCTCCGAGAGGGACCCGGCGCTCGGCGAGCTCTACATCGTCGAGGGCGACTCGGCCGGGGGTTCCGCCAAGCAGGGGCGCGACAGGCGCTACCAGGCCATCCTGCCGCTGCGCGGCAAGCTCATCAACACCGAGAAGGCCCGCCTGGACAAGGTGCTCTCGAACGAGGAGATCCGCACGCTCATAACGGCGATCGGCACGGGCATCGGGGACACCGAGGGCGAGGGGGCCTTCAACGTGGAGAAGGCCCGCTACCACAAGGTCATCATCATGACCGACGCCGACGTGGACGGCTCCCACATCCGGACGCTGCTCCTCACCTTCCTCTACCGGCAGATGCGCGGCCTCCTGGACCGCGGCTACGTCTACATAGCCCAGCCGCCCCTCTACAGGATCAAGCGCAAGAAGCGCGAGCAGTACATCGACAATGACGAGCAGCTCAACCGCATCCTGCTCGAGCTGGGCTCCGAGGACGTGGTCCTCACCCGCCTCTCCGACCGCCACGCCTTCTCGCCCCAGCAGGTCGACCGGATCGTGGAATACCTCGCGGCCCTCGAGAAGCTGGGGGCCGGCGTGACCCGCTACGGGGCGCAGCTCTCCGAGTACCTCGACCTCCACGACGCCCAGACGCACGCGCTCCCCCGCTACGTGGCCCGGATCCGCGAGGGCAACAGGGAGTCCCACGAGTTCCTCGCGGACGAGGTCGACCGCGCGAGGTTCGCCCAGGAGCACGGGCTCGACGCCGACCTCTTCGAGCAGCCCGAGGCCGCGGCCGCGAGGCAGGACGGCAAGCCGGCGGCGGCCCCCAGGCGGATCACGCTCCACGAGGTCTTCGAGAGCACCGAGATGTCCAAGATACTGAAGGGGGTCGCGGCGGTCGGCCTCGACATAAAGAGGTTCAGCCCCACCGAGGCCGCGCGCTACACGATCACCGAGAACCCCGGCCAGAAGTCCGAGTCGAGGACCGAGCTCAGGGCCCCGCTCGACATCGTCGCCCAGATCCGCGCGAACGGGCGCAAGGGGCTCACGATCCAGCGCTACAAGGGCCTGGGCGAGATGAACCCGAAGCAGCTCTTCGAGACCACGATGGACCCCGAGAAGCGGCGCCTGCTCAAGGTGGCCGTCAACGACGCCGCAAAGGCCGACGCCCTGTTCACGCTGCTGATGGGCGACGAGGTGCCCCCCCGCAGGCAGTTCATCGAGGACAACGCCCTGAACGTGCAGTACCTCGACGTCTGACGGGCCCCCTCCCCTCCCAGCCCCCAAAAAACCCTTGTACACCGGATCCGAGAAGCTCCTGTCGGCAAACATCACCGACATCATGCAGACGGCCTACATCGACTACTCGATGTCGGTCATCATCGCGCGCGCGCTCCCGGACGCCCGCGACGGGCTGAAACCCGTGCAGCGCCGGATCCTCTACGCCATGCTTCGCGAGGGCCTCCTCCACAACCGGCCCTACGACAAGTGCGCCGGCGTGGTGGGCGAGGTCCTGAAGAACTACCACCCCCACGGCGACGCCTCCGTGTACGACACGCTCGTGCGCCTCGCGCAGACCTGGGTGATGCGCTACCCCTTGATCGACCCCCAGGGCAACTTCGGCTCCGTGGACGGCGACCCGCCGGCCGCCTACCGCTACACGGAGTGCCGGCTCAACCAGGCCGCCGAGGACCTCTTGCGCGACATCGACGAGGAGACGGTCGACTTCACGGCCAACTACAAGGAGTCGACCACGGAGCCGACGGTGCTGCCGGCCGCACTCCCCAACCTCCTCATGAACGGCTCGACGGGTATCGCGGTCGGGATGGCGACCAACATTCCCCCGCACAACCTGACCGAGATCATCGACGCGGCGTGCGCGATCCTGGACAGGCCCTCGGTGACCGTGGACGAGATCTGCGGCATCATCCAGGGCCCGGACTTCCCGACGGGCGGCGTCATCTCCGGGCGCGAGGCGATCCTGAGCTACCTGAAGACCGGCAAGGGGATCGTGCGGATCCGCGGCAAGGCCCACTCCGAGGAGCTGAAGGGCGGGATGGAGCAGATCGTCATCACCGAGATCCCCTACAACGTGAACCGGGCGAACCTGGTGACGCGCATCGCCGAGCTCGTGTCCGAGAAGGAGATCGACGGCATCCGGGACCTGCGGGACGAGTCGGACGAGAACACGCGCATCGTGGTCGAGCTCAAGCGCGGCGAACAGGCCAAGGTCGTGATCAACCAGCTCTTCCAGAAGACCGCCCTCGAGTCCTCGTTCGGCGTCACGCTCCTCGCCCTGGACCGCAAGCGGCCCAAGCAGATGAACATCAAGGAGCTGATCGAGTGCTACATCGAGCACAGGAGGGACGTCGTCACCCGCCGCACGCGCTTCCGCCTGCGCGAGGCCGAGGACAGGGCCCACATCCTCGAGGGCTACATCATCGCCCTCGATAACCTGGACGACTTCGTGAGGATCATACGCGGCTCGTCCAACCGCGACGAGGCCAAGCTGAGGCTGATGGCGAAGTACCCGCTCTCGGAGCGCCAGACGGACGCGATCCTCGAGCTGCGCCTCTACCAGCTGACCGGGCTTGAGCGCGGCAAAATTGAGGCGGAGTACCTGGGGCTCATGAAGCTCATCGAGGAGCTCCGCGGGATCCTCGACTCGGAGGCCAAGCTCCTTGCGCTCATCAAGGCCGAGCTCCTGGAAATGAAGGAGAAGTACGCCTCCGTCCGCAGGACCGAGATCGTCGCCGCCGCCGGGGAGTTCCGGATGGAGGACGTGATCCCGAACGAGGGGTGCGTCATCACGGTCTCGCACCTGGGGTTCATCAAGAGGACGCGCGTCGCCGACTACCGCTCGCAGAAGCGCGGCGGCAAGGGCATCATCGGGACCGAGACCTACGACGAGGACTTCGTCGAGCACCTGTTCACCGCGAGCACGCACGACTACATCCTCTTCCTGACGAACACCGGCCAGTGCCACGCCAAGAAGGTCTACGACGTCCCCGAGGGGACCCGCGCCTCCAAGGGGAAGTCCGTCTCGAGCTTCCTGAGGCTGGCCGAGGGGGAGAAGATCGCGGCCATGATCTGCGTGAAGGACTTCGAGGGGACGAGCCACCTCGTCATGGCCACGAGGGCGGGGGTCACAAAGAAGACCAACCTCTCCGACTACACGAACGCCACCCGCGA
>Ga0181526_10001864_pt1 | contig 19309 bp, 18 predicted proteins | sample PEATcosm2014_Bin_35_FD_119750 | JGI IMG/M metagenome (GOLD analysis project Ga0181526, IMG submission 119750) | Peatland microbial communities from MTU Mesocosm Facility, Houghton, MI, USA - PEATcosm2014_Bin06_30_metaG | ecosystem: Environmental > Terrestrial > Soil > Wetlands > Peat | place...
CCGAATCGCGCCGCACGAGCAGCGGCATCGCGACGTTTTCGAGCGCGGAGAATTCCGGCAGCAGGTGATGGAACTGGTAGACGAAGCCGATGCTGCGATTGCGCAGCGCGCCGCGCTCGCTCTCGCCGAGCGCGTGGATGTCGCGCCCATCCACCAGCACCTGGCCCGCGTCGGGCCGATCCAGGCCGCCGAGAATCTGCAGCAGCGTCGTCTTGCCCGAGCCCGAGGCGCCGATCACCGCCAGACGCTCCCCGCGCGGGACTTCGAGCTCGACGCCCGTGAGCACCTCGAGGATCGCCGAGCCTTCACGGAAGCTGCGCCGCACGGCGTGCGCCGCCAGTACGCTCTCAGTCATGGCGCAGTGCCTCCGCGGGCTGCGTGCCGGCCGCGCGCCAGGCCGGATACAGCGTCGCCACCGCGCACAGCGCAAAGGCCACGGCGCAGATGCGCAGCACATCGCCCCATTCCGCATAGGCTGGCAGGTCGCTCATGAAGTACACCTTCGCGTCCAGAAAATGTGTGCCGAGCAGTCGCTCGAGCCCGTGCACGAGCGCTTCCAGATTGGCCGACAGCAGCAGCCCGAGTGTCGCACCGGCGAGCGTCCCGGCCAGTCCGATGAAGGCCCCCTGGATCGTGAAGATCGCCAGAATGCTGCGCGGGGTGGCGCCGATCGTGCGCAGAATGGCGATGTCGCCGCGCTTGTCCTTCACCACCATCACCAGCGCCGCCACGATGTTGAATGCCGCAACCGCCACCACCAGCAGCAGGATCACGAACAGCATCGACTTCGTGATCTCGATGGAGCGGAAGAAATTGGCGTGGTTTCGCGTCCAGTCGCTGACGTAATAGCCTCCGCCGAGCGTCACGGCCAGGTTGCGCACCACGCGCGGCGCGGTGAACGGATCGCGCAGTGCCAGGCGCAGCCCGCTCACGCGGTCGCCGAACTGGTAGAGGCGCGCCGCATCCGCAATGTTCACCAGCGCCAGCCCGCGATCGTATTCGTACATTCCGGAGTGGAAGATGCCGGCGACGTGAAAGCGTCGCATGCGCGGCTGGATGCCGGCCGGCGTCACATCACCCTTGGGTGCGATCAGCACCAGGTCATCGCCCACGCGCGCAGCGAGCGCATCGGCCAGCGCATCGCCGAGCACGATGCCGTAGCTGCCGTCGGTCAGATCCTCGATGCGTCCGCCCTGGATGCGATCGGCCAGGCCGACGGCGCGCCGCTCCTGCGCCGGATCCACGCCGCGCACGCTGGTGCCTGCCGTGTGATCGCCGTGCATCAGCAGCGCCTGCGCCTCCACGTACGGGGCCGCGGCGAGCACCTCCGGCATTTTCATCGCCTGGGCCTGGTCGGCGTGCCAATCCTCGAGCAGCCCGTTGAGGCCCATCAGCGTCGCGTGCGAGGTCACGCTCAGGATGCGGCCCTTGAGCTCGCGCTCGAAGCCATTCATGACCGACAGCACGACGATCAGCACGGCGACGCCGATCGCAAGGCCGAGCACCGATACCACCGTGATGAAGGACAGAAAGCCGCGTCCCTGCGTGTTGCGCAGGTAGCGCGTGCCGACCAGCCATTCGAAGGGGCGCGCCATGCTATTCGTAGCGCAGCGCGTCGGCCGGCGGCGTGCGCGCCGCCCGCAGCGCGGGGTAGATGGTCGAGAGCAGCGTCAGCGCGAAGGCCGCGGCGGCAATGCGCAGCACATCGCGCGGGTGCACCTCGGAGGGAATCGTCGTGATGTAGTACACCTGCGCATCCAGGAAGTGAAAGCCGAACAGCCGCTCGAGCACCGGCACGATGGTGCCGACGTGCAGCGCGACCAGCACGCCGAGCACGAGGCCGCCGGCGACGCCGAACCAGCCGATGGCGATGCCCTGCGTCATGAACACGCGCAGCACCGTGCCGGGCGATGTGCCGAAGGTGCGCAGAATCGCGATGTCGGTGCGCTTGTCGTTGACGACCATGACCAGCATCGCCACGGTATTGAAGGCCGCGACCGTCACGATCAGCAGCAGGATCAGCGCCATCATGGTCTTCTCGATGCGAATGGCGCGAAAGTAGCTGGCGTTGTCCTGCGTCCAGTCGCTGCTGCGAAACCCGGGCGGCAGCGCGGCGCGCACCGCGGGCATGAAGCGCGCGACCTCGAGCGCATCGGTGAAGCGCAGGCGCAGGCCGCTCGAGCCTTGCGCGCGCGGCGCGAACGCGCGCACGTCCGCGAGCTGCGCCATCAGCAGCGAATTGTCGAGCTCCTCCAGCCCGGCCTGGAACACCCCGCCGACCGTGAACTGGCGCAGCCGCGGCTCCGGCAGACCCGAGCCGGTCGCCATCGGCACCAGCAGCGTGATCGGATCGCCGACGCGCAGGCCGAGCTGGTCGGCGATGTCGCGGCCGACGATCAGGCTGTTGCTGCCCGGCTTGAGCACCGAGAGATCGCCCTCGACCAGCAGCGAGCGCACATCCGACACCCCCTGCTCGAGCGCAGGCTCGATGCCGCGCAGCTGCACGGGCACCATGTCCGGCCAGTGGACCGCGAGCGCGGTGAGCTCGATATAGGGCGATACGCCGATGACGCCCGGCAGCGTCTGCAGCCGCTGCTGCAGCGCCTGCTCGCCGTCGGGCGACGGCACGCCCTCATCGACCACGTGCGCCTGGGCGCCGAGCGCCAGCAGCCGGTCGCGCAGCTCGCCCTCGAAGCCGTTCATGACCGAAAGAATCACGATCAGGGCGGCCACGCCGAGCGAGACCCCGGACAGCGACACCCAGGTGATCAGGGAGACGAAGAATTTGTGTTGCCGCGACCGCACATAGCGCAGGCCGATGAACACAGGCAACGGCTGAAACATCGGCCGGCATTTAAGCACAGGCCACCCGGAAACAGGACCTGGATCACAGAATCGGCCCGGTGGCGACCGCCCCGCTGCGGCGCGCTGCGCGGCCGGTGTTATAGTTCAATACCATGGAAGGCAGAGCGGGAAGGTGCGCCATGATCCGAGCACGCGTATCAAGAGTCCCGGCATTGACGCCGTTGCGTCTGGCGGCCCTCGCCGCCGCGCTCGCCGCGCTCTACTGCGGCACCCTGCGTGCCGAGACCATCGCCGTCGACGATCAGGTGGCGGTGCGTGCATCGGACGTCAATCGGCCCGATCGCGGCATGACCATGAAGACGGTCGAGGCCAAGTTCGGGGCGCCGCAGGAGCGGCATCCGGCCGTGGGCAAGCCGGCGATCACGCGCTGGGACTATCCCGGCTTCTCGGTGTTCTTCGAGAACGAGTACGTGATCCACGCGGTGGTCAACCCGGCCTCCTGAGGCCCGCGCTCAGGGGTTATAGCTCGCGCAGTCCGGCCGTGACCGGCTGCCGTGCGGCGCGCAGCGCCGGAAACAGGCCACCGATGAAGCCGATCACGAGCGCCCACTTCAGTCCCGTCCAGAGCAGCGCGGGCGAGACCTCGAAGGCGAACACGACCTGGCTGAAGTTCTGACCCAGCGTCGAGGCGGTGTAGTGATCGAAGATCAGCCAGGCGAGGCCTGCGCCGATCACCCCGCCGAGCAGTCCGAGCAGCATCGTCTCGAGCAGCACCGAGACGATCACCGGTGTGCCGCGAAAGCCGATGGCGCGCAGCGTCGCGATCTCGCGCGTGCGCGCGGCCACTGCGGCATACATGGTGTTGAGGGCACCGAACACCGCGCCGATCGCCATGATCGAGCCGATGGTGATGCCGAGGATGTTGATGAATCTCGTCAGGCGCGAGGATTGATCGCTGTAGTAGGCGCGCGTGGTCTTGGCATCCACCTTGAGCCGCGGATCGCTTGCCAGAGCCGCCTTGAAGGCATCGAACGCGGACGCATCGTTGAGCCGCACGAGCACCGAGGTGGTGCTGCTGCCGCGGCGATAGGTCGGGCCGACGATCTCCGCATCGCCCCAGATCTCGCTGTCGTAGGCGTCGCCGGATTCGAAGATCCCAACCACGGTCCAGCTCTGGCGGTTGAGCTGAATGCTCGAGCCGATGTCCACGTGCGCGAACTGCGAGCGCGCACCCTTGCCCACGATCAGCTCGCGCAGGCCGGTCTGGAACCTGCGGCCCGCCGTGAGCTTCAGCGCCGGCCGCAACTCCCAGGCGTGCTCGCCGACGCCACGCAGCTCGACGTTGGCATCCAATCCGGTGCTCTTCTTCGGTAACGAGGTCACGACCACGAGCTCGGGCGATGCGATCGGCACGCCCTGCGCATCGCGCATCACCTGCGGCATCTGCGAAACCAGCGTCGCGGTGTCGTGATCGAGCACCGAGTTGAGCTCGGTCTGCGCGCCGGCGCGCATGACGATGGCCGTGTCCTCGCTGCCGGTCTGCTTGAGGGTGGCGGCAAAGCCCGCGCCCATGGCGAGCACGGCGACCAGCACGCCGACCACCCCGGCAATGCCGACCACCACGACCAGCGAGGAGCCGAGCCGCTGCGGAATGGTCAGGATCCCCACCTGCGTCACTGACCAGGCCTGGCGCCCCGAGCGCGTGGTCAGCAGCCAGAGCAGCAACAGCAGCAGCAGGATGCCGGTGATCATGGCAGCTTGTGCTCAGCGTCCGGCGAGCGCATCGACGATGCGCAGTCGCATGCCGCGTCGTGCCGGCAGCGATCCGACCACGAGGCCGATCAGCAGCATCAGCGCCAGTCCGCGCAGCCAGATATCGGCGCCGACCGGCAGCATGGGCAGCGCGCCGCCGATGTTCGCGCTCAGGGCGCTCACGGCAACGCCGGCGAGCGCCAGTCCCGCGGCGCCGCCGAGCACGATCAGCAGAATCGATTCCGACAACAGCAGCAGCAGCACGCTGCGGTTGGAGAAGCCGATGGTCTTGAGCACGGCCAGCTCCGGGATGCGCTCGCGCACCGCCTGCGCCATGGTATTGCCGGTCAGCAGCACCAGCGTAAAGAACACCGCACCCATGATGAAGGCCACGATCATGCCGATGTCGCCGAACTGGCTGATGAAGCTTGCCTGAAAGGCCTGCTCGGTCTGCGTCTTGGTCTCGTGGTCCGAGTCGGCCGACAGCGTATCGATGGCCTGGGCCACGCGGCCCGCGAGCTTGCGGTCGGACACGCGCGACACGTACCAACCCACATCGCCGTTGCCGAACGCGCGCGCCTCGTCAAAGTAGTCCCAATTGAAGAACAGCACCTGTTCCTCATCCTTCTGCTTGGGATCGATCTCGTGGAAGATTCCCACCAGATCGAAGGTCCAGGTGTTGCTGCCGCCCTTCTGCGGAAAGATCGTGGCCTCCAGCGGTATCTTGTCGCCGAGCTTCCAGTGGAACTGGCTGGCGAGCCGCTCGCCCACGACCGTGCCGGTGCGCGTCTTGCGGAACGCCTCGCGCTCGGCCGCGCTGAGCTGCCACTCGGGGTACAGATCCAGAAAATTCGGCGCCACCGCCTCGTTGGCGAAGAAGTTCTTCGGATCCTGATAGATGCCGCCGAACCAGTTGGCGTAGCTGACCTCCGCCACGCCGGGCGTGGCGGCGATGCGATCCAGCAGGCTCTTGGGCAGGGACAGCGTGAAGGAGATGCGCGATACGGTGATCAGCCGATCCACGCCCGCGATGTCGTTGCCGGCGCTGGCGAAGGCGCTGCGCACCGAGTCGAGCAGGCCGAACAGCAGAAACGCCGCCAGCACCGACAGCAGCGTGAAGATCGTGCGGGTCTTGCGGCGAAACAGCGCGCTCAGGATCAGATGCAGGTATTTCACGGCGGCGGGCGCTTCATGCCGGCTGCAGCGCGCCCTGCTCGACCAGGCTCCCCTTGTCCAGATGCAGCGTGTGGCTCGCATACTCGGCGGCCTTCGGATCGTGCGTGACCATGATGATGGTCTTGCCGTGCTCGCGGTTGAGTCGCTGCAGCAGACTCAAGACTTCGACGGCCGACTGGCGATCCAGATCGCCGGTGGGCTCATCGCACACCAGCAGCACCGGATCGGAGACGATGGCGCGTGCGATGGCCACGCGCTGCTGCTGTCCGCCCGAGAGCTCGCCCGGCTTGTGCGCGGAGCGATCGCGCAGCCCCACCAGCTCGAGCGCGATGTCGGCATTGCGGCGCCGCTGCGCGCCCGACAGGCGCGTCAGCAGCAGCGGCAACTCGACGTTGCGCCGCGCCGAGAGCACCGGCAGCAGATTGTAGAACTGGAACACGAAGCCGACGTTCGCGGCGCGCCAGCGCGCCAGCGCGCTCTCCGACAGGCGATCGATGCGCTCGCCGCCGACCGTGATGCTGCCCTCGGTGGGCGAATCCAGACCGCCGATCAGGTTCAGCAGCGTGGTCTTGCCCGAGCCGGAAGGTCCCATGAGCGCCACGAAGTCGCGCGCCTGGATTTCCAGATCCAGGTGATGCAGCACCTCGATCTTCTGCCGACCGCGCTCGTAGACTTTGCTGACGTGACTGATCTCAACCAGAGCGCTCATGTCGATCCTCGAAGACGCAGATCTCAGTTCCTGCGCACGCTGATCGCGGCGCCGTCGCGCAGGCCCGCTGGCGGCGCCCGCACCACCTGTGTGCCGCTGGCAAGTCCGCCGATCAGCCGCAGCTCGCCGTAGGAGCCCGCGACGCTGACCGGTTGCAAGTGCGCCCGCCCACTATCGATGGCGAATATTACACTGCGACCGTCGCGCTCCACGATCGCGCTGGCCGGAATCAGCGCCCCGGCGGGCACGCGCTCCGGCGCTGCGCTGCCTGCCGACGGGCTCGCATCCAGGAAGGACACGCGCACGCCCATGTCGGGCAGGATGCGCGGATCCTTCTGGTCGATGGCGATGCGCACCTTGACGGTGGCCTTGCTGCGATCGGCGGTCGGGATGATGGCGATCACGTGCGCGGGGATGGTCCAATCCGGATAGGCATCGAGCACGGCCTGCGCGCCCTGATGCGGCTGCACGCGATTGATATAGGCCTCGTTGACGTCGACCTCGATCTCGAGCGAGTCCATGTCGACGATGGTGCCGACACCGGTGCGCGTGAAGCCGCCGCCGGCCGAGATCGGCGAGACGATCTCACCGGCCTGTGCCGCCTTGGCGACGATGACGCCCGTGAAGGGGGCACGGACGACGGTGTAGCCGAGCTGCACCTGCGCGCCGTCGATCTGCGCCTGCGCCAGCTCCTCCTGCTTCCTCTGCGCCAGAACTTGCGCGACCAGCGTGTCGACCTGCAACTGCGCCTGCTCGGCGGTCTGCTGCGATACCGCGTCGGCCTCGACCAGTTGTTGATTGCGCTTCAGTTCCCGCCGCGCCTGCTCGAGCTGCGCCTCGTACTGCTGCCGCAGGGCCGCATTCGCCTTGAGCTGCGCCTGCGCCTGCGCGAGGCTCGCCCGCTGCGCGGTGTCGTCCAGGCGCGCCAGCACCTGTCCGGCCTTCACCTGCTCGCCCTCCTCGATGAGCACCTGCGTCAGCGTACCGGTGATCTGCGCCGAAACGGTCGCCTCGCGGCGCGCGGTCACATAGCCGGTCGCCTGCAGCACCGGGGAGCTGCTGCGATTCGTGGCCGCCGGGGCCGCGGCGGTGGCCACCTCGACCTCGAAGCGCTGACCCCGCAACGCCCAGTACGCCGCGCCGGCGCCGAGCAGCAGCAGCACGCCGAGCACTATCAATGCCATGCGCAGGCCACGCGACATGCCCGCGGGTTGCTCGCGCTGCGTGCTGTCGAGCCGCAGCGCGCGCAGCAGCTCACTCTGGTCCCCGTCGCTAGCCATTCAGCGGCTCAACCGGTCTTGGTGCATGCACTTAACATTCCCGTGCCTCAAAAATCAATCGCGCGGCTGCGCTTGAATTCGCGCCGCGGCAGTTTAAGCTCGCGCGCTCCGCTGCGCGCGCGCAGCCTCGAATCGTATGCCGATGTCCGCTCTGCTGCGCCCACCACTGCCCGACTCTGCCGTGCGCCGGTGGCGCTGGCGCGGCCTGCACGGCAGTGCGCGCGCGCTGGCGCTGGCCGAGGCGGCAGCCGCCGATGCGCGGCCGTGGGTGTTCATTGCCTCCGATACGCGCGAGCTCGAGCAGCTCGCCGCGGAGCTGCGCTTCTTTGGCGGCGAGGCGCTCGAGATCCTGACGCTGCCGGACTGGGAGGTGCTGCCGTACGACATCTTCTCGCCGCACCCGGACATCGTCTCCGATCGGCTGCGCACGCTCGCGCGCCTGCCGGAGCTGCGCCGGGGCATCCTGCTGCTCGCCGCCGAGAGCCTGCTGACGCGCCTGCCGCCGGTCGCCTACGTGCAGGCGCGCAGCTTCGAGCTCAAAATCGGCGAGTCGCTGGCGCTCGAGCCGCTGCGGCTGCGACTCGCGCAGTCCGGCTATGCGAGCGTCGGTCAGGTACGCGGCCCGGGCGAGTTCGCGCTGCGCGGCTCACTGTTCGACATCTATCCGATGGGCGCACCGGCACCGGTGCGCGTGGATCTGCTCGATGAGCGCATCGATACGATCCGCCGCTTCGATCCCGATTCGCAGCGCTCGCTCGAGAGCATCGCGCAGCTGCGCTTGCTGCCGGCGCGCGAGCTGCCGCTGGATGCGGACTCGGTCCGCGCCTTCCGCCGGCGCTTTCGTGCGCGCTTCGAGGGCGACATCACGCGCATGAGCATCTATCGCGGGGTCAGTGAGGGCATCGCCCCGCCCGGCATCGAGTTCTACCTGCCGCTGTTCTTCGACACCACCGCCCAGATCACCGATTACCTGCCGGCCGATGCCGTGTTGGCCGCCGATGCGGACGTCGAGGTCTCGCTCGATCGCGCCTGGGAGGGCATCGGCGCGCGCTACGAGGATCGACGGCACGACATCGAGCGTCCGCTGCTGCCGCCGGAGGAGGCCTTCCTGCCGCCCGCGGCGCTGCGCGCGGCCATCGAGTCGCGCCCCGGCGTCGCGCTCGAGCGCTTCGCCGGCAGCGAGGGCGAAGGGCCGACCGATGCGCGTCTGTTTGCGACCACGGCACCGCCGGACTTTCGCCTCGATGCGCGCGCGGCACAGCCGCTCGCGCCGCTGACGAGCTTTCTCGCCAGTTACGCGGGCCGCGTGCTGATTGCGGCCGATTCACCTGGCCGTCGGGAGGTCATCGCCGAGATGCTCGCGGCGCACGGCCGCCGACCGCGCGCGGTGCAGTCCTGGCAGCAATTCGCCGACGGCGATGCGCAGCTCGCGATCCTGGTCGCCGAGGATGTGGCCGGCCTGGCGCTGGCGCAGCCGGCGCTGCTGCTGCTGAGCGAATCGCAGCTCTTCGGCGCGCGCGCGCGCCAGGAGCGCCGCCGCCGGCGCGCGGCCGCGTCCGATCCGGCGGCCATCCTGCGCGATCTGCAGAGCCTCGAGCCCGGCGCCCCGGTGGTGCACGACACCTATGGCGTCGGCCGCTACGTCGGCCTCCAGTCCATGGAGATCGACGGCCAGGTCAATGAGTTCCTGGTGCTCGAGTACCGCGACGGCGATCGTGTCTACGTGCCCGTGCACGCGCTGCATCTGGTCACACGCTACACCGGCGGGGCGCCCGAGAGTGCCCCGCTGCACAAGCTCGGCACCGATCAGTGGGCACGTGCGCGTCGGCGCGCGGCCGAGGCGGTGCGCGATGTCGCCGCGGAGCTGCTCGATCTGCACGCGCGGCGCGCCGCGCACCACGCCACGCCGCTCAAGGCGCGCGAGCTCGAGTACCAGACCTTCGCCAACGGCTTTCCGTTCGAGGAGACCGCCGATCAGGCCGAGGCGATCCGCCAGGTGCTCAACGACATGCAGTCCGAGCGGCCGATGGATCGCGTGGTGTGCGGCGATGTCGGCTTCGGCAAAACCGAGGTCGCGATGCGCGCGGCCTTCGTGGCGGTGCAGGCCGGGCGGCAGGTGGCGATGCTGGTGCCCACGACGCTGCTGGCGCAGCAGCACCTGCAGAGTTTCCGCGATCGCTTCGCCGACTGGCCGGTGCGCATCGAGGCGCTGTCGCGCTTCCGCTCGGGCGCCGAGACCACGGCGGTGCTGCAGGGACTGGAGCGCGGCACGGTCGATATCGTCATCGCAACCCACCGGCTGCTGCACGCCGATGCACGCTTCAAGAGCCTCGGGCTCATCGTCGTCGACGAGGAGCACCGCTTCGGCGTGCGCGACAAGGAGCGGCTGAAGACGCTGCGCGCGGAGGTGCACGTGCTCACGCTCACGGCCACGCCGATTCCGCGCACGCTCAACATGGCGCTCGGCGGGCTGCGCAATCTCTCGCTGATCACCACGCCGCCGGCGGCGCGGCTGGCCATCAGGACCTTCGTCATCGAATGGCATGCGCCGACACTGCGCGAGGCGGTGCTGCGCGAGCTGCGGCGCGGCGGCCAGGTGTACTTCGTGCACAACGAGATCCAGAGCATCGAGAAGGCCGCCGCCGACATCGCGCGGCTGGTGCCCGAGGCGGACGTGCGCATCGGTCACGGCCAGATGCGCGAGCGCGAGCTCGAGCAGCTCATGGTCGACTTCTATCATCGGCGCTTCAATCTGCTGGCGTGCACGACCATCATTGAAAGCGGCATCGATGTGCCGAGCGCCAACACCATCATGATCGATCGCGCCGACCGCCTGGGGCTCGCGCAGCTGCACCAGCTGCGCGGCCGCGTCGGCCGCTCGCACCACCGCGCCTACGCCTATCTGATCGTGCCCTCGCGCAAGCACCTGCAGGGCGATGCCGCCAAGCGCCTGGAGGCCATCGAGTCGCTCGAGGAGCTCGGCGCGGGCTTCGTGCTCGCGACCCACGATCTGGAGATCCGCGGCGCGGGAGAATTCCTCGGTGAGAAGCAGACCGGCGAGCTCAGCGAGGTGGGCCTGAGCATGTACCTCGACATGCTCGAGCAGGCCGTGCGCGCGATGCGCGAGGGCCGGGCACCGATGCTGGATCGGCCGCTCGCGGCGGTCAGCGAGATCGAGCTGCACGTGCCGGCGCTGCTGCCCGAGGACTACGTCAGCGACGTGCACCTGCGCCTGGCGCTCTACCAGCGCATCGCCGCGGCCGATGCGCTCAGCCTGCAGGACATGACCGCCGAGCTCATCGACCGCTTCGGCGCATTGCCTGCGCCCGCGTCGCATCTGCTGCAGCTCGCGGCGCTGCGGCTGCGGGCGCGCGAGCTCGGCATCCGCCGGCTCGAGCTCGGTCCGGCCGGCGGCAGCATTCAGTTCGAGGAGCAGAACCGGATCGATGCCGCGCGCCTGATCGGACTGATCCAGCGCCAGGCTCAGGAGTATCGGCTCGAGGGACCGCTGAAGCTGCGCATCACGCGCGCGCTGCCGCAGCCCGAGCAGCGCTTCGTGCGCGCCGATGCGCTGCTGACGCACCTCGCGGGCGGTTGAGCGGGGCGCCCTGCTACCATAGGCGCATGAATGCAATCGCCCGTGTCGGGCGCCGCGCACGGCGCGCGGCGCTCGCAGTTCTGATGGCTTTGACCGTGCTCGCAGGTTCGCCGCCGGCGAGCGCGCAGCAGTCCGGCGGCTCGCTCTACATGGTCGAGATCATCGTCTTTCGCACCTCGAGCGTGACCGCCAACGAGGATTTCAGCGCCGTTCCGACCGGGCGCGGCTTCGGCAACGAGCGCACCAGCGGCGGCACGCCGCAGGTGGTGCGCGTGCTCGCGCCGGCCGACTACCGGCTCGCCTCGGTCGAGTCCACGCTGCGCACCAGCGGCGCATGGCATCCGATCGCGCATGCAGCCTGGCTGCAGACGGCCGCGAACTGGGGCACGCATATCGGCATCGCGCTGTCGGATCTGGGCGTCAACGCACCGGGCCTGTCCGGCAGCGTCTATCTGGAGCGCGCCACCTACCTGCACCTGGGCGTTGATCTCGCCTTGAGCAACGGCGGGGTCACCTACGCCATCAAGGAGATGCGCAGCGTCAAGTACAACGAGCGCCAGTACTTCGATCACCCGGCCTTCGGTGCGATCGCGATGGTCTCGCCGGTGTCGGCCGCCGCAGCGGGAGCCGCCGCGGGAGCCGCAGCGGGGGCCGCCGCCCACTAACTCCCGGAACGCCGTTGCCTTCGCCCGCTGCGAGATTCGAGCTGCTCGATGCCGTGACGCCGGCGCAGGTGGCGAGCGTGCGCACGCTGATCCGCGAGTACGCCAGCTGGATCAATGTCGATCTGTGCTTCCAGGAAATCGATGCCGAAATCGACGGCCTGCCCGGCAAGTACGCGGCCGCGCACGGCGGCGTGCTGCTGCTGGCCGAGCGTGCGCGTGAGGCCGCGGGCTGCATCGCGCTGCGCGCACTCGAGCAAGGGGTTTGCGAGATGAAGCGGCTGTGGGTGCGCGAGCCGTTTCGCGGCGAAGGCTTGGGCGAGCTGCTGGCGCGCACGCTGCTCGAGCGGGCCAGCGCCTTGAGTTACCGCAGCATCCGGCTCGATACGCTCCCGCACATGGGCCGCGCGCAGCGGCTGTATGCGCAGCTCGGCTTCCACGAGATCCCGGCCTACTACGCCAATCCGATTCCGGGAACGATCTATCTCGAGAAGACGCTCAATGCGCCGACAGATCGAGCGATGCGCCGCTGAAGCGCGTCCAGACCTGCGTGCGGCCGAGCAGCGAGAAGCCAATGAAGCCGCGCACCTTGAGCCGGTCATGATCGAGCAGCTCGATGCGGCACTTGTAGGTGCGGCCGGTGTCGGGCTCGTAGATCGTACCGCCCGCAAGGCTGCCCTCACCCTCGGCGTGCATGTCCTTCAGGATCACCTGGCCGAGCAGCAGCGTCTGCCGCCGGCTCGGATCAGGGTTGTGCTCATCCAGCCGATGCGGCGCATTGCCGCCGATGATCGTGCCCTGGTAGCTGCCATCCGCGCCGCGCGTGATCTCGATGATGCCGTCGCGCGGCTCGGTGAGCCAGCGCCCGAGAATCCCGGCCGAGGACGCCTGGGCCGCGGGCGTCGCCTGCGCATGCAGCGTCGGCGCGGCGCCGCCGAGGGTGAGCGCCAATGCCAGCGCGATGAGCGGCTGCCTAACCCACATCGGCCTTGCCCACATCCTCGGGACGCAGTACGGCGATCGGGGCATCGTGATCTTCCTTGGCGCGCGAGAGCGCCTTCATGGCCGCCTGCACCAGCGCATCGGCGCTCTGCTCTCCGGTCGGGTGCAGACTGGCAGCACCGACGCTGACGGAGACGAACTTCTGCCGCCGGGCGGCTCGCGGGTGATGAATGTGCTGGCCGAGCACCTTCTGCGCCACCGCGGCCGCAAAGGTCGGCACGATCTCCAGATCCGGATTGCGCACCAGCGCGACGATGCGACCGCCTTCCCAGCGTGCCACCACGTCGGCGCCGCGCCGGAAGGCCGTGCCGATCACGCCCGCGACGCGGCGGATGCAGGCATCGCCGGCCGCGCGGCCGAAGGTGTCGTTGTAGCTGGTCAGATCGTCGATGTCGAACACGATCATCGTCACCAGACGCGCCTCGCGCGCGCCGATCTGCCAGTCATGCTGCAGCAGCTCCTCGAAGTACGCGCGCGAGCACAGGCCCGAGAGTCGGTCCTCACGCAACCAGGTCGGCAGACCGCTGCTCCGCCGCAGGCCCGAGCGCTCGCGCTCGGTGACATCGCGATGGAAGCCGACGAAGTGCGTGACGTTGCCCTCGGCCCCGCGCAGCGGCTGCACCAGCATCTCGTTCCAGAACTGACTGCCATCCTTGCGATAGTTCCGCAGCAGCACGCGGCAGGTCTCGCCCTGTGCGATGGCGGCGCGCAGTTGATTGCGTCCATCCTGGTCGCGGTCCCAGGACTGCAGCCGGCGCAGGTCGTGGCCGATCAGCTCCTGGGCGCTGTAGCCGCTCATGCGCTCGAAGGCGGAGTTGGCGTAGACGACCGGCTGGTGCTCGCTGCTCGATTCACAGACGACGATGCCCTCCGGCGATGCATCGAGCACCCCGCGCAGGAAATCGGCCGTCCATTGCCCGTTGGCTGTCAAATGCCCTTGCTCTCCGCGTCGCCGGGTTCGAACCTCAATTCCGGCTTTGCCGCACTGCGTTCCAGCCATTCTCGCGCGCTTCGCCAGGCCGCGGAAGCCACCAGCGTCTCAAAACCGGGCGACTTGCGGCCACGCATGCGGATCAAACGCAGCGGCGAAGCCGGATCGATGCGCGGCTTGAACTGCTCCAGCAGGCGCTCGACACCGGGGCGGTCGTTGCAAACGGGTAGTACGTCACAACCGGCCGCCAGGGCGCGGCCCGCGCGCTCGGGCAGATCCCCGACCGAGGCCGCCCCCGCCATCGTCAGATCATCGGCGAACACCAGGCCCGCAAAGGACAGCCCCTGCCGCAGCTCCTGCGCAATCCAGCGCTGCGAGAAGCTCGCCGGCAGCGCATCGACCGCCGGGAACAGCACGTGTGCCACCATGATGGCCGGCAGCCCATTGAGGATCAGGCGCCGATAGGGTTGCAGGTCCTCGTCCATGTCCACCAGCTCCCGGCGGTCCACCGGCAGGGCCAGGTGCGAATCGGCCACCACTGCGCCATGACCGGGATAGTGCTTGGCCGTGGCCGCCATGCCGGCATCGCGCATGCCGTGCATGTAGGCCACTGCCAGCGTCGAGACGACACTGGCGCGAGCGTGGAACGAGCGGTCGCCGATGATCTCGGAGAGTCCGTAGTCGAGATCGACGCAGGGTGCGAACGAGAAATCCAGCCCGCAGGCGAGCAGCTCCGCGGCCATCAGCCAGCCCAGCGCGCGCGCCATCGCAAGCCCGGACTGCGGATCGGTCTCGTAGGCATGGCCGATGCGGCGCAGCGGCGGCAGCTCCGAGAACCCCTTGCGAAAGCGCTGTACGCGTCCGCCCTCGTGATCCACCGCGACCAGCAGCGCGGGGCTGCGCACGGCATGGATCTGCTCGATGAGCGCACGCAGCTGGGGGGGATCGACGTAGTTGCGTGTGAACAGGATCACGCTGCCGACCAGCGGGTGCGCGAGGATCTCGCGATCGGCAGCGGTGAGCTGCGTGCCGGCAACATCGACCATCAGCGGCCCGAGCGTCATGGCAGCTGCCGCTCGCGATCGGGCCATTGTCGATAGGGTTGCTGACTCAGGCGGAAGTTGTAATAGCGCTGATCGTCGGTGACCTCCGCGCCGAGCCACTCGGGACGCGCGAAGGCCTGCTGCTCGGAGTCCAGCTCGAGCTCGGCGATGACGAGCCCGGCGTTCTCGCCCAGGAACTCATCGATCTCCCAGCGATCGCCGTCGTGCGCGACGATGTGGCGCCATTTCTCGATGAGCGGCCCCTCGCACAGTTGCGTCAGCATCTCGTTGGCATCGGCCGCGGCAATGCCCGCTTCGTACTCCGCGCGCGCCCGTCCGGGCGTCATCGCCTTGACCGAGAGCCAGGCGTCCTCGCCGGCCACGCGCACTCGGATCGAGGCCCGCGCCGTGTTGGCGAGATACCCCTGGCGCAGCAGCGTGCTGCTGCACACGCCGGAGCGCCAGCCGTCGTTGATGACCCGGAATTTGCGTTCGATCTCGATGGCCATTCTCAGAGCTTCCGCGGCGCTGCGCGCAGCAGCGCCAGTGATTCCACGTGCGCGGTATGTGCAAACATATCCACCACGCCCGCCGCCAGCAATTCAAATCCGTGCTCATGCACCAGCAGCCCCAGATCGCGCGCCAGCGTGCCGGGGTGGCAGGACACGTACAGCAGGCGCTGCGGGGCCAGGCGCGCAATCGAGGGCAGCAGCTCGCGCGCCCCGATGCGCGGCGGATCGAGCAGCACATGCGTATAGGGGCGTCGCAGCCACGGCGCGGCCGACAGGTCTGCGGCCGACAGATCGGCCTTGAAGAACTCGGCGTTGCCGATGCCGTTGCGGCGCGCGTTCGAGCGCGCGCGCTCGATGAGGGCCGCATCGCCCTCCACGCCGACCACGCTGCCCGCGCGACGCGCGAGCGCCAGGGAGAAGTTGCCGAGCCCGCAGAACAGATCGAGCAACGTGGCATCGCCCGTCAGCTCCAGCAGCTGCGCCGCGGCGGCCACGAGCGCGCGGTTGGCCTCGGCATTGACCTGGATGAAATCGGTCGGCGCGAATTCCAGCTCGACGCCGGATTCGGGCAGCGCATACGAGAGGCTGGCAGCAGACCCGGACAGCCCCCCGGAGAGCGCTCGCACGCTCTCGAGCCCGCCGGTCTGCAGGAAGAGCCTCGTGCCGTGCTGCGACTCGAACTCGCGCAGCAGCGCAAGGTCCGCATCCGAGGGCGTCGCCAGCACGCGCAGCACCAGCGCCGCGGCGGCATCGCCCACGGCCACCTCGATCTGCGGCAGCTGCTCGCGGATCGAGAGCCGCTCGATGAGCGCCGCGAGCGGGGCGATCAGCTCCCCGACCGGCGCCGCGAGCACCTCGCAGCGCTCAAGACTGGCAATGAAGTGCGAGCTGCGTTCGCGAAACCCCACCAGCACGCGCCCCTTGCGCGTGACGTACTTGACCCCGAGGCGCGCGCGGCGCCGATAGCCCCATGCGGCGCTGCGGATCGGCTCGAGCCAGCGCGGCGGGGTCACGCGTCCGATGCGCTCGAGGCTCTCGGCGAGCTGGCGCTGCTTGAGGGCGAGCTGTGCGCCGCCCTCGAGGTGCTGCAGCGCGCAGCCGCCGCAGATCTCGAAGTGCGCGCAGCGCGGCGCGACGCGCTCTGCAGCGGGTGAGAGCACCGCCTCGAGCCGGGCCTCATCGTATTGGCGGTGGCGGCGCACACGGCGGAAGCGGACGGTCTCGCCCGGCAAGGCGCCGGCCACGTGCGCGGTCTTGCCCTCGCGCACGACGCCCGCGCCCTCGTGGCTGAAGCCCACCACGACGCCGGTCTCACCGGCCTGCGCCGCGAGGGCGGCGTGCCGGCTCACGGCGCGCCTCGCCAGGCTGCCAGGAATTGCGCATGATGGGGCTCGCCCGAGCCGGCCAGCAGCGCGCGCAGACGCTCGCACTCCGCCTCGAGCGCGGCCCGGTCGAGCCGCGCACGCAGCAACTGGAAGCGCAGGTAGATGAGGTAGGTGTTGAGCGCATCGGTCTCGCAATAGCGGCGGATGGCCAGCAGCTCACCGGCAAGGTAGGCGTCCCAGACCTGATCGCCCGAGAAGCCGAGCTTGCCTGGAAAGCCCAGCAGTGCCGCGACGTCGGCGAGCTTGGCGCGCGCCCGGGGCTGGAAGCCTGCCAGCACGTCCATCAGATCGAGGTGCCGCCAGTGGTAGCGGCTCAAGTAATTGTTGTAGCGGAAGGAGGTGTCCTCATCCCCGGTCTCCCAGTAATGCGGCGCCTGGATGCCGGCCTTCAGCGAGCGATAGTGCAGCACTGGCAGATCGAAGCCGCCGCCGTTCCAGGACACCAGATCGGGCAGGTACTTCTCGATGCCGTCGAAGAAGCGCGCGAGCAGCTCCGGCTCACCGGCCGTCAGATCGCCGAGGCTCCAGATCCGCAGCTGATCGCGCGCGCGCAGCACGCAGGCGATCGCCACCACGCGCTGCTGCACGTGCGGCAGGAATTCCGATCCGGCGCGCGCGCGCTGCTGCGCGAACATGGCCTTGGCCACGGCCGCATCGTCCAGCCCCTGGAGGCCATAGAGCTCGCGTCCGAGCTCGACGTCGGGCACGGTCTCGATGTCGAACACCAGCACGTTCATGAGGCGCGCATCAGCACGGCGACCGCGACCACGAGGCCGGCCTCATCGGTGAGCGTGACGTGCCCCTCCCCCACCCCCAAGCGCTGGCGCAATTCATCGCCGCGCTCGGAGTAGACGACCTCGGGCTTGCCCCACTGGTTCTGCACCACGCCGACGTCACGGATCCAGATGCCGTGCGCGAAGCCGGTGCCCATGGCCTTGACGATGGCCTCCTTGGCCGCGAAGTGCATGGCCAGGAAGCGCTGCGGTCGCTGCGTGCGCTCGAACTGCGCGCGCTCCTGCGGCATCAGCAGTCGCTCGACCAGGTGCGCACCAAAGCGGGCGAAGGTCGCATCGATGCGCTTGGCCTCCAGCACGTCGATGCCGATGCCGAAGATCATGCCCGTGCGGCGAGCAGCAGCCGTTTCATCTCGCGCACCGCGCCGGCGAGCCCATCGAACAGCGCCCGCGCGACGATCGAGTGCCCGATGTTGAGCTCGACGATCTCCGGGATGGCTGCGATCGGGGAGACATTGCTGTAGTTGAGTCCATGTCCGGCGTGCACGATCAGTCCGAGGCCCGCGGCGAAGCGCGCCGTGCGCCGCAGCCGCTCGAGCTCGCGCGCCTGCGTGGCGCCCTCGGCATCGGCGTAGGCGCCCGTGTGCAGCTCGATCATCGGCACGCGCGCCTGCGCGGCGGCCCCGATCTGCGCCTCATCCGGGTCGATGAACAGCGCCACGCGGATCCCGGCCTCTGCGAGCTGCGCACAGCGGGCGCGCAGCGCCTCGCCCCCGGCGATGACATCCAGCCCGCCCTCGGTCGTGAGCTCGGCGCGACGCTCCGGCACCAGGCAGCAGTCGGCGGGCCGGATGGCGCGCGCAAATTCGACCATCTCGGGAGTGACCGCCATCTCGAGGTTCATGCGCGTGGCGAGCAGATCGCGCAGCAGCCGCACGTCGCGCTCCTGGATGTGGCGGCGATCCTCGCGCAGGTGCAGCGTGATGTTGTCGGCGCCGGCCTGCTCGGCCACCAGCGCGGCCTGCACCGGTTCCGGGTAACGCGTGTGGCGCTGCTGGCGCAGCGTCGCCACGTGGTCGATGTTCACGCCCAGATCGATTGCGGCAGCCATCAGGCTCTCTGCTCCTTGCGCGGGTAGCCCGCCAGCGATCGCGCCACGGTGCGCGTGCGCAGCTCCCGTCCCTCGAGACAATGATCGATCGCCGCGCGCATGAGCGCGCGCGCCTGGCGAAGATCCGCCTCGACGCTCAGATCGCTCGCCGCGGCGAGCTGCTGCAGCACGTGGCCGGCGATCGCGCCCTCGCCGGGCCCGTCCGAGCGCACCACCCCGTGCACGCCCGGGCGGTAGTGATAGTGCGCCTCGGCGAGCACCGGCCGGCCCGTATCCGCCTCGGCCGTGAGATTCAGGCCATAGCCGATGAAATCGAGCAGCCGTGCCTCGAACCGCCGCAGCAGCGCATCGGCCTGCGTACCGCGGCAGAGCTGCGCGAGCGTCAGCGCGTACTGATCGAACAGCTCGGGATGCGGATCGTGCCGCGTGGTCAACGTCAGCAGCAGCTCGTTGAGATAAAAGGCGCTCAGCAGCTGCACCGAGGGCAGCGGCGCGCTCAAGCCCTCGGCGATCTCGGCCCCGGTGAGCTGCGGCGCCTCGCCGCGGCCGCTCCAGGAGAGCAGCAGCGCCTGGAACGGCTGCAGCGCCGCGAAGCGTGAGCGCGGCCCG
>Ga0181526_10001866_pt1 | contig 19291 bp, 12 predicted proteins | sample PEATcosm2014_Bin_35_FD_119750 | JGI IMG/M metagenome (GOLD analysis project Ga0181526, IMG submission 119750) | Peatland microbial communities from MTU Mesocosm Facility, Houghton, MI, USA - PEATcosm2014_Bin06_30_metaG | ecosystem: Environmental > Terrestrial > Soil > Wetlands > Peat | place...
ACCCCAGCAAGGACACCACCGCATGCAGCTTGTTCGGACCCAGATGCGCGTATCGTCTTGTCATCGTCAAACTCTTGTGCCCCAGCAAATCTGCTATGTCTTCGAGCGGAGCACCTTTCATCCGCAGCCGGCTTGCAAACGTATGTCGCAAGTCGTGCCAGCGAAAATTCTTGATCTCAGCCTCGAGCATTGCGTCGTCGAACCAATGCCGCCCGTTTCTGAGCGGCTCACCCGTCTTCTCCGATTGGAACACACGGCCCTTCCCGTCGCCCCGGTCGTGCGCAACCCTCAAGGCGGCAACCGCAGCATCATTTAACGGGACGTGTATGGGTTCTTCGTTCTTCGTCCGCGGGATGTTCAACATCCGACCTCTAAAGTCTACCATGTCCCATGTCAGGCTGTACTGACTGCCCTTCCGCAATCCGGTGTTGATTGCAAGGTCAAACTCACAAAGGTGTGAAGCCCACTTGGCATCGATAACCTTTCGGAGTTTCTGTTCCTCTTCAATCGTCAGAAACCGAACGCGACTATTATCCTCTCGGCGATGCGTTACAGAACGAACAGGGTTTACCGTAACTTTCCGATTCTGAATTCCCAGGCGATAGCTCAGCGACATCAGTGAGCGAAAGTGATTGAAAGTAGAGGGTGCCCACTTCCGCTTCTCAGCCACCCGCGCCAAAGTGCTTTCAATTTCTTTGGGGGTCAGTTCTTCTGCAGGGTGAACGCCGAACCACTCCTTTAGGCTAACAAATCGAGGGACGTCCGTCTGGTAGGATCGTTTGTTCCTCTTTGAGTAGGCGACGGCGTCCTCAATCAATTGGCCAAAATTGATCGACGGCTTACGGAAGAGCTCGGGCAGCTTCTTCCCTTCTAGCACCTGTTGCTTGCGTTTCCCGTAGAGCCTGATCGCGACGCTCTTTGTGCCTGCTTTTTCTCGCCTTTTCTTGCCAAACTGGTCGAAGTAGCGGATCCACCAAACTCCCGAACCCGGAACTTTCTCAAAGACTCCTCTTTGGCTCATGGTTTCTCCTTCTTGGGTTTCGGAGGGCGACCCGCACCAGATTCTTTTGACCATTTGCGGAAGGTTTCTGTATTGTATTTCTTTGCGCGCGCCTTTCCGCCCTTGCTCCCGATCTTCCGAAGGAAATCGCGGACTTCGTCTCCCGGCGTGTCTTTCGTAGCCACACCCAGAATGTATAATTTAGCTGCTAGATTATCAAGCGGATTTCGTCGGATGGTCAGATCTGAGAAGGCCTAGAAGGTTATTCCGTGGAATCAGCACGCGACGTCCCAGCCGTCGCACGGGCAACTGTTTCAGGGCAATAAGCCGGTCGACCGTCCGGAGGCTCACGCCCAGCATTCGAGCCGCTTCCAACTTACTCAAGGCCAATGCTCCCGGAACTCGTTCCAAATATGGCGTATCTGTAGCCATTGTGATCCCTCCGTTATTGATTGATGCCCGTCGTGTCCAAGCCGCGGGAGACAGCCGCAGCCTCATCAGGGCAGATAACGTCACCGAACTTAGCTGCCATCACCAGTTTGGTCCAATACTTTGTACGCTGAGCCCAATAGCTACGGCCTATAGGCTTGAGGCGGTACCAATAAAGTCTTGGAGCTGTGGCGATTTGTCTTTCCTCAGAAGCGAAGATCAGTCTCTGCTCGTAAGCCTTCGCCGTCCTTCAGACTCCGCGCCCGGTACTCGCACAGTATCGTTCCCTCCGCCGAGTGTCCAATAGTTCGGTCCAGCTCAACCGGTCGATGCAACATCATCCAATGAGTTGATTCGACAGTACTTCCCCGGAAGGACTGAACATCTTGTATTGACCCAAGCAAGGCAATCGGCGGAAATCCGGGAGAGTCGTTTCCAGCGGATCTTCCGCGCCGAATTCACTGCTGGGCGTGTAGCTCAAATATGAAGTCACTCTAAGCTACTGATTCGACGCCACTAACACCCGCCTGATGATCTTCAAATAACCCAGACCTTGGACCCAACTTTGGTCCCAAGTGGACCCAAACTGGAGCTCTGCACAAAAAAGCGCTGTTTAATCCACCTTTTTCACTTCACAAGTGTCCACATTCAGTTGCAGTCGCGATTCCTTTCATCACAAACCGGGGATTTGTTTATCCCCGAGAAGGGTCAACCATGAACGAATGCGCTCGTAGATTGCTCATTCTTGCCCGGCTCGTGTACGTGCTGATTCGGGCGATCCGCAAGAAGCAGTAACAAGGAAGATTTTCCCTATAGCCGACCCTCGGCGACGGACCCTCACTGGTATAAGACTTCGCGCTGCCGGCAGGTCGTTTTAGCTTCCGACCTCTTATTTCAATAATGAAGAGATAAGGGAGCAACGCACTATCATGATCGTGCGCGAGGCTTGTTTCTCACACATACTTTCGCAATCTTTCCAGCAGCTTGACCAGCGCAAGGGTGTCGTGCTTACAGTATTCAAGCAAGGCCTTCTTAAGGTGCGCCTTCTGTTTCGCTGGAGTAGCGGAGTCGATGAACTGGGCCCACACAAGACCAGCTGCTGTGCCCTCAGCAACTTCTAAATCTTCATAAGTCATCTCCGGCAAAAACGCTGGGACGACCAATTTCAAAGAGAACGAACCGCAAAATGCCGGGTGATAAACAGTCCGGCGAATAACCCGCAGCAAGTCCCATAATTTCACCTTCACCTTCTTGATTTGTGATGCGTACGGCGGTAGCCAACGAGCAAGATCATCGAGACGAGAATATTCGAAACTCTCGTTGTAGACGATAATATTGCCTGCACCTGAGACTGTCTCGCACAAGGACTTCGTGAATGGGACGCGAGGATCGGAACTGTTTTCAGCCAGGAATTCAAAATGCTCGAGGCGTGCACCAGGTTTTTCCAGACGGTGAACTGACCACTGAAAAGGAACGTGATCATAGGGGGCCATGCCCGCGAACCTAGGAAGTGCCGGGGACACAGTTTCGAAGTCCATGAAGCACAGCGGGTGTTTCAGCCCGTCTAGCTCTTCAGCCAATTCGTTAGCTATAAATGGCTTGCTGGTTTTTACGGATTCTACAGCCCATCGCTGTCTCTCTGTCAGGGGAAAGTCAGCAGGAATCTTTTTGATCGAGCAGATCCCCGCGGCTAAGAGTTTCTGGACCTTGGCCTCTCCGATGCTGGGTACCAGGCTCACGTGGTCTTCCGGTAGATCCGGGTTACAGTGCTCGAAAAACTCACAGACATAAGGGTCTTTGCACTGTCTACCCGGCTTTATGTCGGGAGGCTTTGGCCGGTTCAGGATTTTGAATTGTTCTTTTAGTCGGTCTGAGATTTCGGCTTCACTTATACCCTCTTGCGGCTTGTGCTCGACGACGACAAAGAGGTCAGAGACGTCGTACTCTTTACCATCGTAGACATAATCTCGATTCAGGTGCATCAGATTGACTCGGCCAAGGTCAATGCCTGCACCCTCCAACACATGCCGCTGGATCGCGAGATCGTAGGCATAATACGGCTTGAACTTCGTTGCAGACTTAACTTCAATCAAGGAGTATCGCGATCGAGCACTGCGCTGCAGCACGTCTGTCCGAACGAGAACGTTGTCATGTTGGAAGGTCGCCTCAAAAATTGCCCGGACACTCGATTTGGTGATGAGCTCACGGGTCTGTCGAATCGCTCTGTCTAGTTCGCTTGGCCCAGCCTCTATCATCACTCCGCCTGGAAAGGCCTTTTGTGCAGCAAAGCCAACTTGGCGGCCTTGCTCAATCACGGTGATCCTCGCTTGGTCCAACTCATCGGCGAGTTCCGGTTGGTGCACCTGTAGATAGAGGCGCTTCAGGCATTGGACACCGGCCACAAATCTAGACTTGGAGATTCGCATTGGTCCTCCGGAAGGTGCCAAACATCAGTACATTCATGCTTGCTGCAGAATTTAACCCGGCTTTGCCTTCCCCCAGCGCAAACAAACGCTTTCAATTTGATCGATCATCCACTCAATCTCCGTGGCTGTCGGAGATTCATTCGGATGGACCACACGATTCCGAATCTCCCACACTCTGCGCAAGTCGACCTTTTCATTGGTAGAGATATGTTCGTCACAGGCTAATCGATCGAGAAGAGCCTCGGCTGCGCCCGGCCGTTGTAGCAGGTTATGTCTGTAGTACTTGGTGCACGCGACCTTAAGAAGGCGTTCATATTCCTCCGCAGCCAATTTACCAGCCAATTTGGGGGTTTCTTCGACAAGAATTTTGGCAAGTACCAACGGGCTGTTGTTTTGCAGCAAAGGGCGAATTGCAAGCATTGCGCGTCGCCGTTGTATCCAGAGGTCTTCGTCGAATGGTTTGCGTAATTGCAGTGCTTTCGATGAATTCTCTGCTCTCTTGATCGCCTGGTCGAACGCCCACAGTCCCATCTCAGTGTCGGCGACTGTATTTAATCTGAAATGATCTTGCCAGCGACGGAGTTCATCGCAATAGGAAAGGTAGAGGTGAATTGCATCGCTGGCATGGACTTGCAGGAGATTGGTGATGGGAGTGCTGAAAATCGAGTACTGCCCTGGATGGACAAACCTGAGGATGATCGAAACTTGACCGATGTTATGGAAGACGTTCAGGAGGCCGGTTAATAAATCACTGGAACTCTTGGGTTGGGGGCCCAGAAATAGTCGAGATTTGGAAAGAAGCTGATCGATCTTTTTTTCATCCGGCCTTCCCCAGTATCGCGCTAGTGGGGTTTGGTCGGGATCGAAGAATAAGTCCACATCCTTCGCTACCAACCATCTCTTGCCGTTCCTCAGCATTTCGCACTTTTGCTCGAGTCGTGCAAAATCATATTTCCTGCCGAATTTGTCATGACATATCTCGTCGAAACGGCTTCGATATCCTGTCAGGTCAAAACTCATCAAAAACCTCGTTTCCGTACTGCCTTGATTCTATTGCAACTGTTTTTCCTGCCCTCAGCGAGCAAAGGCTTGGTCGTTTTAGCGCGATGGTGGTTGCAGGTCTAATGGTCTGAATTGAGGCAGACTTGTCGTCGCCGAAAGTTCAGAAGTCTCTTCGAGTGAATCCTGGTGCTTGGTTCCAAGCAGCCTTTCGGATAGTTGAGCTCTCAGATTTAGTCGGCTGAGGATACGCTCGTCATACGTATGAGGCCAAATCAAGTGGTGAACAGAAATTCTTTTGCAATCCTGTTCTGAGGCGATCTGTAGTTTCTCGAAGTCCCTTTGAAGACGCGGGCGATCAATTCTTCCCGTCTTTTGTTCCGCCTCGTGTGGTGTCCACGCGGGGGTGTAGTGAAGCACGTCCCAACAGTAGGTGTGGAGGTCGACCCCCACCGTGCAGACGTTAGTGAGGACTAAAACAAAGGGGTTGCCTACAGTTCTGAAACTGTCTGCGACGAAATTCCTGGACTTCGATTCTTCACCTGTTTGAATTGCAAGCTCCCAGGGAATTCGGTGTTGTTTTTGGAGCTGTCTTCGAATCTTCTCCAGATTCCGATATGGGGCGCTACCGAAATCAGCGATTTGCGCTCCCCAAGAGGTATGCTTCTCGATTAATCGCTTTATTTTTTCGGCGATCGCTTTCAACTGTGGTCGGGTCTCTTTCTTTGCCAAGTGGTGGGGTAGAGTCAGTGGCCTAAACTGTTCTTCCATTCTGTCGAGGCTTAATCGTATGAGTTTCTTATCATCAGCTGGGAGGTCGAGTGAGTCTGGGTCCAACACCGCGACACTGGGCGTAAGTTCAAGCTTTCCGCGGTCCTTTCTCAAACGCGCCTCGAAAGCTAGAACCTCTGCGTACCCGATTCTCTCCAGAATGATTCTCCGCAGTTCTGGATATCTGCGCAGAACTTGGCGATATGACTTTCCCTTTTGTTCAATGCCTGAATCTTCGAGCGTTTTTTTGAATCGGTCCAACTTGTCGCGCCTGTTTCGCCCCTTGTGCGCATTTATACATGCTGCCAACAAGAGTGTCCGATTTGTCCGCTTCAGACGACCGATGTCCCAACCCTTTCGCTCAAGAATTCCTTGGAGACCTTTGACGGGCAGTTCTAGGTTTTTGTTTCTGAACAACTCCGGGTTACGCCTTGCCACAGACTTACATGTGCTGAGCATCAACTTCCGCAGTTGTTGGCGGAGAGCCTTGCCAGTTGATTTCCTTGAGCGCGAACGTGGGTTCAAAGCTGTGGCTGTCCTCACATGGTGAACATAGACAAGTAGCTTGAAGTGAGGGGCCATGCTGGAGGTTCTGAGCAGCCAGTCGGACTCGCATTCCTTGTAATATGCTTCAATCCATAGCCGAAGAGACCCCAGCTTAGGATGAGTTTCATTGGGGATTGATTGATCGGTTCTCCTGTAGGATTCCGTGACGGCAGTCCATGCTGGATATTGTTTTGCCCTCCCATTTGGTTGCGATGTCGGACGTTTGGCTTCGCTTATAAACCACTTCAGGCATTGCGGTGCATCAGATGCAGCGTTGATCTGGCATTGAAGACTAGTCAACAAGTTTTTGATTTGACCGTTGATTGGAAACATCGTGGAATCGGTCTTTGGAAAACTGAACAACGAAATGTTGTTGTGACCACCAGGTGCGAATCGATAAGAACGCGGGCGCTGAGTAATTGTCCGGACGATCAAATGAGGCAGGAGCTTTTCAAGCACCGTTTTTTGTCGCTTGTATTCACGCAGGTATTGACGCATCTGGGGGGCACTATTTGGTTTGAGACCGATTCTCAATGCGTGTGAAAAGCCCTTGAGCGCCTGTTCGATATGGTCATACAGCACACCGTTTGTCTCTGTAGGCCGCCGCCAGTCCAGGCAGAACCGGAAAATGGATTGTGCGTCGGACAGATCTCGTGAGAGCAGTGTCGCAGAGAGACCGATCAAGCGGGGTCTTCTTCTCCTCCATAACGTCATCCGACCACTCTGTGCCTTCGGGCGCAGAAGCCTTCCGTAGATTGTCTTCTCGTTTCTAGCCCCAAATATCTCATCTGCAATAAGAATGTCTGCGCCTTCAAGCCACTTCACCCATTGACGGTCTACCGCTTTTGGTTGTTTCTGCAGACGGTCCACCCAAGAAGGGCTTGTTACCAGGATTTCGACAGTCGAGGAATTGTGCCGTCGCCAGGGATCCAGTCGAGAGACCTTGTCGAGGTCCTCATATTTCAGAGCTTCCGCAAGTCGCCTTGAGTCACGTCGGCCTCTAAGGTGAAAAACGACAACTCGCGGCACCCTCGCTCTCATCTCAGGTTCCAAGTAAAGGTCAATGTACGAGTTTTCGCCGGCCAACTGGGCAAGGGTTCCGATCCTGGCTTCCTCAAAAGCTTTTCCCACCAACTTCAGAAGCCAAGAATGGTTCAATTCGCTAGCGCTAGCCAGCACCAGAATTCTGAAGCAGGGCTTTCGAGGCCGTTGAGATCGCCATAGGCCAAAGGCAAGGCTCAAAGCAATATAAGACTTTCCAGCACCTACCTCATCAGCGATCAAGTAACTCCCATATCGCCGCAATATTGGCCATACAAATTGGGCAGTGTGATTTTGTGCCGTTGCAAGATAACGAGGTCGCAATAGTCTTGCATGAACTGGAATTGGGCCTGCAGATCTGCTTTTCACTTGGCGATTTCCTTAAGTTTCAAATAAAGGGCCTCAACCACGACTTTCTTAGACTGATCTGTTAGTTTTTCTCGAAACGCCGTGACTCTTTTCTGTAGAATCCTCAGCTGTTGTACGTCGTTTGTTCTTTCTAATTTGCTCAGCAATTTTGCAAATCGAACACCTTGTGGCTGACGATCGAAGTCTGGGTCATCGACTAGGGTCTCTGGTGCCATGGGGGGAGCGGTAAATTCCTCGTCTTCGCTCTGAATATCCTCGTCCGCAACTTCGAGAACATCCCTTTTCGGCAATGGCGGCACGATTGTGTTGCGTCCTCCGAACAGGTTTTCAAAGGCAGATTCGTCAACCGGATATCCGCTATCCGAATCGCGCAGATCAAAGTCCGGATTCGTAACTTCTACCGCGGATTCCAGAATTCTTCCTTCTGCAAATTGGAGTTCCACCCGAAGTTGCTCAGGTACTGAACTACGGACCTTGAGTGACATCTCCACTAGATTGGAAGAAAAGTCAGGACCATTCCAACTCTGCGGATTCTCAAATAGTTCTATAAGCTCTTTGGCCCTGCTGGGCAATTCAGAGCGCTGCGGGTCGAACTGGGCGGAAATTCTTACTCGAACAGGCCGGGTTGTTGCAGCGTACGATATCGAAAGCTTGGGGGGAGAGACAGATTCGTCGATCGCCGCCCAGTAAATGCACATCAATTCTCCACCCGATTCATCCTCTTTTTCGGGTGCATCTAGAATCCAACGTTCCAGCTCGCTGGTCGATACGCTGCGGATTTCCGTATGCTCGCCTAAAAGGTTCGGTAAACTGTTCCGACCACGTTCGTGGAATATTGTTTCGGTGTTCCAAGTGTCTTGCCATGCCGCCCCAGTAAAATTTGCGGACCCTATGATCCGGCTAACATTGGAATACTCGTCTTCCAACTCGATGACCTTGCCATGTACCCGCTCCGGAAGACACGGTTGCCCCAGCTGGGCCTTCCGTCTTAATGTCTTTATGACCAGTCTTTCTTTTTGACTCTCTTTCAGCTTGATTAAGTTCTGGAGATGCGGACTCGTTGTGAAATTGCCGGACCCATCCACCCAGATTTCAACTCTGCGCGGCTTTTTCTTCTTCGCCCGCAGTATTCCCAGCATTTCATTTAAGAGTGCAGGTGATTTGTCGTCGAAGTACGGGGATAGCACCCGGAGGACCGCAGGAGTCCCCCTAATTCCAGTCGCCAAGGAACTGAAAGCAGCTGTTCTGGCTGCTGTTTTATTCTTGAAAAGCCATGGTGCAAGAACCCCCTGGTTCTCATAGCGTCTCAAGCCGACAATCCAATCTTTCAGAGCATCCCCCCCAACGTTGGGTATTCCTGCAAGATAATTCAAGAAAGAGCGGCAGGCCGACAAACAGGCCCCACAATCCCAAGACCAAACCTCAAGATTCCTCGACCAGCCGCTTGCTGTAAGGTTTGCTGACCCGATTCCTGCGATTATTCTTGGGAGTGCATGACGAACGGAACTTTCATATTGGGCAAGAATAAATTTGTTGTGAAACAGATGGCGATTCGCCGGCAGGTATCGGATGCAAAGATTTAGCCGCCACCTTGCCCATTCGTCGAGCGCATAGAGATCTCCGTAGTGTTTAGATCCTCCGGCGTAGCCAGCATTTTCAAACCGGGTGGCAAAGACCAGTATCTCCGCACCTGGTACCGAACTCTTGCGGAGATATCCAAGAACATTGTTGTGAAACCAGCGAAAATCAAAACGGTAAGTGAAAAAGAGGAGCTTACGGATTCGCTCTGGACCTCTCCGATTCCAAAGATAGGCAAGACTTGACGTTCTGAGGTCTCCGTTGTTCATCTGCGGCGCCAATCCTGGTACTTATGACTTTCCCAGAGCGTCAACGAGGCCTGTAGCCGATAGCTGAAGAGCCCCCAATGGGTAGATGTGAACTCTGAAGAGAGTACTGGCAATCTTGAGCCCAAAACGCGATCCTTAAAACTATGAACGGAAATTACATGGTTTTTGTTTTGAAGTTCACAGTAACGGACGTGCAGTTCTGCAAGGGCTTCCAGAAGGCCCATTGATTCTCTTGCGCCGAGCGTCGTCAACGAACGGCCATTGTGAAGCGTCGTAAATCGATCGATGCTGTTCTCCACTCCCATCAAGTCGCTAACATCTCTTTCCCATCTATCGAGTCGAGGTGAGATGTAATCCTCGTGGAGTCGCAACCCTAGGGAAATGAGATGTCTGCAGTCCTCTGGCGAGAATTCCAGTCTGAGATTAAGAAGTACTTCCAGGAATTTCTCGAGCGGTCTCGATGTCCGGGCTACACGTGAGTTCACCTTTCCCGAATTTGACAAAAGAAGAACTGACGCTTCGAACAACGTCTGCCAGACGACAAGGAAAAACTCCAGTTCTCGCACAAGCCAGACGCTCTTGGGCACCTTGGCAGGAGGGTTTAAACCTGTGAGCCACCACCGTCGCCAGGCTCCCTGCTCGCCGCGAAACCAGGTGCCCATTTGTTTGGGCTCATCCATGAGTTTTGCACGGTTATTCCGATACCACTTAAAATGTCGGATTCGACGCTTTCGGACTTCCGGTATGTCCTTACCAGGGCCGAAGGACTTCTCGAAGATCATCTTCCGATAGCTGTCGATGCTTCTTGGCCGTCGATCGCTCAGTATGTCGAAATGGTCGATCAGCGAACCGTATCGCTGCCAATAACTCATTCGTTGGATCAGTTCACCCGAGGCAATGTTTACGCCTTCTCTCTTTAAATCTCTGGACAAATGTCCAGCAATCTTTCGATCGGTGTCGTGGCGCTGGAATTCTGCACGCCTGGGGGGGACCTCTGCCACTTCCATCTGGACAGCGACCTCATGCATTGCCTTGACGTCGTGGAGATCTCTGGTCAACACAGTAATCCCGGGAAACAGATAGTCACCCCATTTGGTGGCTAAGGACATGAAACCAAGAATTGACCTTATGCCTGTTTCCTTGACGAATGGCTGAACTATGAACATTGTGGGTTTCTGCTTTAATCAGCTGTCAACCTGCGCTAGGACCCCGGGGACGGAGACACAACGAAGTGTGCTCAAATCTCCCCAAGTCTTTCAGTCCTCCTGTTGGAAGGTCCCGAGCGTTTTCCATGATTGCCTTCGAATGTTGTATTGCAGGGATGAATTACAAGCCGGAGCGTTCTGTGAAAGCCCTAGTGGACCAGATCGACTTCCCTAATGAACGAAACCCGGTCTGACGGGACTGGCCTGGAATTTGGCCTGCGTGCTTTAACCACTACAGTGGTTGTACTTTAGAAAGATTCGACCCTCTGTGATGAGGGTCACATGTCCAGAAGAATAGGTTGATTGGGTATTGTTTAGTAAACTACTTCCGGTGATCGATCAACGTCACTAGACCCAACGAGTGGATACCATTTCTTGTTGTGAAGTCGAAGTGCCATCGATGGGTGCGCCGAGTCATCCTTTTATTTGTAGCTGACTGTCTTCGTCACAATTCGAGAAACAAGAGCCCCGGTCTACTTACGAGTACTTTCTCGATAAGTTATTTTAGGGGGAATTTATCTACAGCGGGGCCCCATTAGCCCCATTCAATAAAACTGTTCCACTTAGATACGGTCGAGAGACTTAACCTTATCCTTAAGTGACCGGATCAAGCCAACCACAGCATTGTCGATCACCTTCGTGCGTGAGGAATTCCATCCTTTACCCACATATTGTGACGGCTTGACCACACGCGCGACTTGAGCAAAGACATTGAAAGCTTCAGCAAAACATTGGCGTTGACTGTATTGGAATTGTGGGTTCTGCCAGCCGAAAAAGAGTTGCGTATACGCACGATCGATTGGAACAACTAGCTCGGGAAGTGCATGATGGAGTGCCTTTGTAACGGGCACAAGCGTCGCGTCATTCTCGGCGATTGAGAGTTGTGAAAGCAACGCCCAAAGTGCATCCGACGTCTCGAGTATATCGAGCTGCGGGTCATCTAGAAGAATGGTTTCGAAATACGAGATCCTCTGCTGTTGGCCAGCAAAGACAGCAGCAAACTCGTCGAATGGTTTTAGCCTAGATCGGCGCACACCTATGCCCCAGGCCCTAAGCGTTTCGTATAGACTTTTCAGGAACAGCTCGTCTGAACAGGCCTTCACCGCGGAGCCAAGCTCGTAACGCCGTTGAATTGTCTTGATGTGATGCTCGAGTTGTCCAGTCCTAGTGAATGGTCCGCGGTGTTCGAAATATGCTAGCCACTCCGGGAAGTTATTAACCAGTGCTTTTCCAAGGCCTATCTGATCTAAGTCTCGAACCGGATTCCGGCGAGGCGCACCCGGGGACCTTACTGGGGGTTTCGCAAGCTCTTGGCCAGATTTATGTCGTTGTAGGCGTTCCTCCTCCATTTGCGCCAGGAATTGATCGTACTCGTCGAGGGTGCTTATCTTACCTATGAGGCGTCCCTTAATCACTGATTCTGATTTCCGAAAGGAGTTACGCGTGAAACCGTCGTAACCTATTTCAGTACGTGTGGATTCAGCGACTATTCGGCACCACTTTGTTATTTCGGCCACGTATGTCATCAAATCCTCACGCGAGAGGTGCTCAGTAGTTAATTGCCCGTGGAAGATTTTATTGCGGTAGCCAGTCGCCTTAGTCAGTACAGCATGAAGATGATCGTAATCCGGGCCAACAATTTCTCTAAATGGCCGGGCATAAAGCTTGTCCCACGCAGAGACGAAATCAACAAAATAGACTCGGCTGTGCGAAGCAAGAACATTTCGGAGGCCCCCAATGTGAGTTGCGTCGAAAGCATCCGATTGAAACACAAGGTATGTGAACAGCTTTCGCATCTGACGCTCGGCTTTAATCAGGGCAAGCGCAAACGCATCCACGGCCCGTGTTTCCGCCTTGGAAGCAAGAATCAGATCTACCGTTGCGAATTCATCATCTACGTTCATAGTTCCCATCAGCCGGCTCGCCCTCAACCTGGCAAGGCCGTACGTACTTCACGATTTTTCTCTTTGCTCGATGACGCGCGCAGAATTCCAATCGTATTGGGGGTCGGCGTTCATTTTCGTCTTCAGCTTGATAATCGCATTGTCAACTGAATGGACTTCAATGGTGCAATAATCAGGTTCACCTTTGTCGAAACGAGGGAGTTCGACCTTACACACAATCAGCTTTTGTGTTTCTTGGGGAAGCTGCAGCACTATGCACTCAACAGCCAGCCCGGTTCGATCCATGCCAGCACTACAGTGAACAAGTACGGGCTTCGGAAGCTGTTGGTAGGCCGCCCAGATTCTATAAAGCTGGTCTGAGGAGAGCGGGGGACTTTGATGATCACGGGCTGGGACATTGCAGACAGAGAACCCCACATCTTGATAATAAGAGACCAGATCGGTTGGAAGGTCACCATAAAGACCAAGCTGGTCGTCTGCGAGCAGGCAGATGATTGATTTGACACCAAAAGCACGGACTTCCGTTATCCATGCGTCAACTTCTGCACGCGGAACCTGCCGACTCTGCTCGCCGGAGTAGCCAGGTCGGGTGCTACGCGCCAGCAGGCTTGGAATTACCCATGATGGCATTTCGTCTATTCTCCTTAGCGTCGGTTAAAGGCGCAACACTTCACCGGTATTAACGGTAGCAAGGGCGACAGCACCGGGTGCTACGTTAGGGAGAAAAGCCGTAGTACGAGTCTGCCTTACAGTCATGATCCCAAAGATTGCGAATCCGAGGATGAGCAAAGAAGACAAGCATGCCCCGATGCCACGATTTCCATACATGCTGGTCAATGTATCCAGCCTCATAAAAGAAGTACTCTTCGGCGCAAAGGTTGAAATAGCTGAAGAGCAATTCCCGTTCTGAGTCAGATAAGTCCCCTTCGTGTGGCCCCATAAGAATGCTGTTCAGGCGATCATTGAGTTGATCATATCGTTTATTAAATTCGATAAATAGCTCCTTGAATAACTTGGTTTCGTCGAGATGTTGACGATAAAGGAAGTAGCTGAAGCCCGCCACAGCACCTATGCTCGACAAAAGCAGTTCTGGTCTGTGCCAAGTTGCAAACAGATGCCAAACGACAAGAACAGCAGCAGAGCCGAGCAAAAACGCAAATGGATACCATCTTTTGTTATGAAGTTTGAGGGCCATCGGTGTTTATGGTCTCAGAACCTAGCCATTCTTGTCATGCAACCACTTCCACCGTGAATCATGTTATCAGAGGGTTTCAGCATAGGCCGGGCACCCCGCGAAGTAGTCCCTGAGTTACCAGAGACTCAAATTGGTCGTGAATAGATCGAGCCAAGTTCTGATCCTCAACAAGGACCCCTACCTCAATGTTCCGAGCTTGCCCAGACTCGGTAAAGTTGGCCGAGCTGACAAAACATTTCTTTCCATCCACGACGATACATTTCGCATGCAAAGATGCTCGCATGGAAGAATTTGTCTCAAGGGCACGCGGATCATAAAAGACCTGTGGGTATTTACCCCAGGGCCAGTGCTTGGTCTTAAATGAGACGTAGAATGAATGAAGAATTACATCATTTGAAGTCTGATTGTCATTCTCTCTTGGCACATTCAAGAACATCCGAACGGTGAGTGTCGGCACGGAAGACATCCGCTCCGCAAGGGCACTAAAAATCTCGCTTCCGCGCGAAATCGAGAAGCCAGCAATCAGCACTGAAACCTCGGCGCCGGCGAACAACTCGCGTACTACAACACTCGTGTCGCGACTTGCCGCACCTGGCATCTCAGGGCCACTCCATACCAGTTCGACCCCTCCCGCTTTTTGATCACAGGCAGACTTGGCGTCCGCCAGCATGCGCAAAACGTGGGCAAGCGGCGGGGCCTGGATATCGCTGGAAAGCAGCTTCAGTTCTTCTGCCACACCTGCACACTCCGATAAAGGGATGTACCGCTGCAGAGAAAGCGGAGTGAATGGTGGGCGCAACCGCCCGCTATCAATGGAGTCTGCCAGGCTCTTCAGCGCGGTACCTGGGATTTTCTGTAACGCTGAGTTCACGACTCCCCCTCAGGAAAGAATTCAGCCCCGAATGCTTCGACCGTGGGCACGACGAGCGCCCGATCGAGAAACTCATTTCTGCGTTCGCAGGATGGTTCCGCAATCAGGAGGCATCCGTGACATGCGGCACCCACTAGAAATCGTTCTTCTTGAGGATTGTTGGGTTTATGTTGGGCGCACACGGGGTCATTCGAACACAATCGGCCTAACTCTATGGAGTTCGTCAGGTGTTGCTCAACGTGCTTTCCGGCATCAACCAGACCACCGAGGGTTCCCTCTGCGTCAGGCGTTCCTGTGTAGAGAAGAATTCCATAGCCAGCTTCGCCTGCATAGATTCTTTCCCGAATCGATGCCGCTGCATATCCACACTCGAGAGACACTGCCGTAATCAGTAAATGTGAGAGCGAATGAAGAAAAATGTACTTGAGGCCGGGGAAATCAAGACCGGAACCTGAGTTTTTCTTCTCCCACTCCTTAAACGCTAGAAAAAGCTCAAGCCCTCTATCGCTCACCGGTTTTCGTTTAGACCATTCGTCCAGAGCATGGGCATCAATCGAAATGAAGAATCCCTCGCCACGATTCTCCACAGCGGGGAGCCAAGATACTTCCAAAGCAAGACTGGCTCTCCGAACGTTCAGCGAAAGCTCCCCTTCTATGTCCGGCATCTCTGCCTCGAAGCGTGTGAAACCCAACTGGGCGATCACTTCCCGGAGACGGTGCACCAAGACGATGCGATCGATTGACGTCAATAACCCTGTTCTCGGAGTTGGAAGGCGGATTCTCCGGGCATAAAAATCCCCTTCCGGCCGGTCGCTTCCAATTTCGTCGGCACTCGCCATCAGCATTTCAATCTCAGCCTGCTTTATGCCCTTCCGAGAGGGGCCAGCTCCCAATCTCCGACGTTGAATCTCTCGAAATACTTCCTCATCCGAAAGACCTTCCAGAGCTCCGAACACCTTCGCCTTCTTCCGCTCCTTCCGGATGTCGTCAATCGTCTCGGCATATTGCAGAAAATCTTCCCAGACCGGGTCGACCGCTTTCTGAAGTTGACCCTCCCTATCGGGGATTGAAATGACGCTGAGGACTTGAGGGAAATAAGCGTTACTGGCCGAACGCACCAGCAGACGATTTATTTCGGGCGTTCCTTGGTCCCCACCACATTTTTCGTGAGAGGCGGCGCCGAGCCACGGCCGTAATCCTTTGCAGTATCCGAGGGGTCTTTTGTCGATCTCCGCAGCTTCTGCGAGAGACCGTGATTGCCCACATTCGCACCGGGCGAATATGTCCGCCAAGTCACCACTAGTCCCGCGTTCATCCATCCAAAGTTGGCGCTTACATGACGACCGCCCACGATGAACGAAGTCGTGCCAATCAAGGTCGCTGATATGGCCATTTACGCATGCCTGGACGAATCGGACCGGCACAACAGGACGCTTCTTTCGGTCCCTGTCCAGATATCTACCATCAACGAGTGCGAGTCGATTCAGGAGCGGGCGAGAACGGAACACGTCACCCCAGGGGACTTCAAATTGTGCGACGAACCATTCAGGAAATTGCCATCCCGTTATGCCAGTTTTGGGAGCGTTAGGATCCTGTAGATCAATTGGAGGTGCGTTTAGCTTTAGGTTTGTGAGCTTAAGGATGTCCTGTAGTTTTGCCACAAGCCGTTCTTCGAAGACCTGATCCGAAACTCCTTCCCAATGCTCCAGACCGCCCACAATCACGGCATGGTTTGGCAAATCGACCATTGCTCCGGGTCCGAAAGTGGTCAGGACCTGACTCTGACGGAGCTGTCCGTGGGAGCGCAAAGGTCTCTGACTCATTCGTCCTCCCCCGGAGATTCAACCTCGAGTCCATTCATTTGCTTCACCCACAGGTTCACGCTTGGCTCAACCCCGCGTAGTGACCTGCCTGCCTTAAACTTCCGTTGTCCTGGTGGGAGTGTGGCCAGCGTTTGATCGAGCGGATCGTGCAACAGAGGTGGTGCCAGCCCAGCTTCCTGTTGGTATTGCAATCCGACTCCAACTTTTCTGTTTGTTTCTGCTATCTTGACCCATTCATCTAAGAGATCTTGTACTTGTCCCCTAATTTTCTGTCTGAGCGCCTCTCTCTCATTTGCTTCCATCCTTCGGTCGAAATTATCTACTCTTCGAGTCATCGTATCGGGAACGAAAGAAAGACTCGCTCTCTGAGCTGTTATGGCCGCTGCGGCAAGAGGCGCCGTCAGCTGCTCGCACCCGAGGCGAGCGAGTGAGACTGTCACGGCAGGAAGTCCACGATCAATCGCTCTGGGCGAAAATGGCGTTACGCTTGTTGCCTCCACCGCCCTGTAGAAAGAAGCATGATAAGTTTCAAAGCGTTCGTAGTGGGATCTGTCACGCGGTTTATGGACGTTCAGAAGCGTCACGACGAGTCCGGGTTTGTTGTCCTCTCGCCCAACCCGGCTCGTCGCCTGGATATATTCCGCCGTCATTTTCGGCTGCCCCAACACCACCATCAGCCCCAGACGAGTGATGTCAAGGCCCACCGAAATCATGTTGGAGGCGAGCGCCACGTCTACGTGCCCATCAACATTAAAGGACAAAGCGAGGCGACGTTTCGCTTCGGCGACACGGTTTGTCTTTACTCGTGAAGTCAATTCGACCGCGTCGAATCCAATCGTTCTCTTTGCAAACACCCCTTCTTGCTCACCAACGCGGAGGCGCTTTCCATATCCCTCCAAGCGGGATCGGACTTCATCTTCGACGATGCGCCTACTTCCCCCCAATTCCCGCAAACTGTTGAAGTACCCAACAAGGGTCATATATGGATCTGCAGGATTGTTCGCGTCCTTCTTGCCGCCAGCCGCGTCATAGGCTTTTTGCGCCGCAGCCAAGAGGGCGAGATACGCGCGCAATAGAACGACCTTGAGGCTTTTTCCTTGCGCGGCTATCCCTAAGTATCGCCGACCGGGTATCTCTGTGACAGGAACTATGCGAGCAAAAAATGAATCACGTCGGTTTGGTCCGGGTGGAGGAAATATTTCAACGGACGGACGGGCGAAGAGGGCTTCAATCTGCACCTCAGCGCGGCGCACTGTGGCCGTGGAAGCAATCACCTTCGGCCTGATCTTCCGTCCGTCGACAACTCGGGAACTCAATTCATCAATGGCAGTTTCATATAGCCCAACCATTGTCCCGAGTGGACCTGAAATAAGATGCAACTCATCCTGAATAATCAGGTCCGGTGGAAGGAGCTGTTTTTCGAGTCTACTCCCGCGATTGGGATCACAGGGTCCGTAGAAACCACCCTTGTCCCAACGGTCTACTTTTCCAAAGAGCGCACCACACTGGCCTACCCAGGGGAGATTCGCAAACTTGTCTACTGTGGCGATCAAGAAGCATGGGAGGCGTCGGTATAAGGGTTCGTCAACCGCCACAATCGGGAGATGTCGGTCGCCCTTGAAATCGCAGTTGCGATTCATACACACAATATGCAAATCGGTTGGGTTGTCGGCGGTAGGTACGAGATTAAAGGAAGTGGTTTTGAACTTCTCACCGCACCACGGGCACGTCTCAAGAGGAATAGGCGAGGGCTTCTTATCATCGTTCTTAAATGCAATCGTCTTGGCGCGAGCAGACTCCCGATTGTTGTCTCCCTTTTGCCCCATTCGGTTTGGTGTGGCCGCTTGGCCGACCCATAATCCAATCTCGAAAGGCCATTGGCCGAGTTTGATCACATCTTTCTCGCGCTCTAGTTCCAGTGCACAGATTAGTGCAGCGGCTCGGCCTAGCTGATCGAGCGTGAGCAGGCGAAGTGTGTAGCGCATTAGAACGCTCATTCCAGCCGACGCGACTCCAGGATTTCGCAGTCGTCGTAAGACAAGCGTGATGGCAGCCAACCCCAGGTAGGCTTCAGTCTTGCCTCCGCCTGTCGGGAAGAAGAGTAGGTCGACGACATCCCGGTTCGCATGGGCAGGCTCGGATATTCCTCGAAGATTGAGGAGCAGGAATGCGAGCTGAAAAGGCCGCCATTTCGGGGGATCGATTTCGCTCGGGCGTTTTCCCTCTATCTGCGCCTGCCGTCTCCGGGCTGCCGCGGCCATGGTCCGATTGGCGATTCGAAATGCTTCGAGAACAGTGCCGTCCTCCAGAGCGCGAATTCCTTCATCGATTCGGCGGCCGGCGAATTCCGCCCTTCGCAATAATTCTTCGGCCACTTCGAGTCGTCGCCCTTTGAACTCCAATCCCCTTCGCTGCGCTTGGATCCAAGCAGAATACCCGCTAACCAAGCCGGTTAGTTTCTCCTTCACCTCTTGGAAACTGCCAATCGCAGCAAGAGCCTCCATGGAAAGCTCGACATCAAGATCTCGGACGGGTTCCACCTTTTCAACGTCAGCCGTGGGCATCCATTCGGTAGACGCGTCATGACACTTGCCATCGCCGGATAGAGTTGCCGTTGTCGCTATCCCGTGGCCAACGGCAAACTCACACACGTCACGATACTGCAGATCGGCAACGCGCTCATCCCAATCGTCGGTATCAAACCCGCGTAGATTGGGACGGGCTACAAACGACAGGTCTGAATGCACCTTCAAACAAGCTTGGAAAATCAACCCCTCGTCTTTTCGCTCGTCCGGGGCAGGTGGACGGTAGTTCACAAGAAAGATCGCAACAGCTTGGGTGCCTTCCGGTAAGAGGAGTTCCGAA
>Ga0181526_10001871_pt1 | contig 19263 bp, 13 predicted proteins | sample PEATcosm2014_Bin_35_FD_119750 | JGI IMG/M metagenome (GOLD analysis project Ga0181526, IMG submission 119750) | Peatland microbial communities from MTU Mesocosm Facility, Houghton, MI, USA - PEATcosm2014_Bin06_30_metaG | ecosystem: Environmental > Terrestrial > Soil > Wetlands > Peat | place...
CACACCGTCATGGTGTAAGGCAGCGGAAGCATCCAGTAAGCAAGCCACGGCCGGCCCGTGTGGATCAGCGGGAACATGCCGGCGCAGACTACGGCAAAGATGGTCATGGCCTCGGCAAATCGGCTGATGGAGTTTCGCCAGCTCTGCTTGAAGAGCAGCAGAATAGCCGAGATCAGCGTGCCCGCGTGGCCAATGCCGATCCACCAGACGAAGTTGATAATCGCAAAGCCCCAGGCCACCGGCTGCGTGATGCCCCAGATGCCGACGCCCATGAGGAAGAGCCACGTCACCGCGACCAGCAGCCCCGTCGCGACTGCGCCTGCTACGCCGAAGAGCGCAAACCAGCCCAGCGGCGTCGTGGGCGTGAGCACGATGCGCACGATCTTCTCGGTGACCGACTTGAAGGTCTGTCCTGGCGCGATGACGCGGTACTCTCCCGTCGCGGGATCGATCCGCTTTTCGAGTTCGGGATCGTGTTTAACTTCGCTGGGCGTCATCCTAACTCCGCTAACTTGCTAACTCGCCATCCCCGCGCAGCGGGGGCTAACCCGCCAAACAATTCACTTCTTCACTGCACTTCGCTCAACCCTTCGCCGGCTTATGTTCCACCGGCGCATCTTCAAGTTCGGTATTCGGATTCAAAACTGCGGCCACAAACTTGGTCCGCGGGCGCGTATTCAGATCGGCAAGCACCTGGTAGCTGCGCTCATCGGCCTGCAGCTTCGCCACCTTGCTCTGCTTGTCGTTGAGATTGCCAAAGGTGATCGCCGAGGCAGGGCAAGCCTGCTGGCAGGCGGTCACAATCTCGCCGTCGCGCACCTTGCGATTCTCTTTGTCGGCCTCGATCTTGGCCGCCGAGATGCGCTGCACGCAGTAGCTGCACTTCTCCATCACGCCGCGCGAACGCACCGAAACATCGGGATTGCGCAGCAGCTTCAGGCTCTCCGTCTCATAGTCGGAGTAGAGCAGAAAGTTGAAGCGCCGCACCTTGTACGGGCAGTTGTTCGAACAGTAGCGGGTGCCCACGCAACGGTTGTAGACCATCGCGTTCAGCCCCTCCGGTGTGTGCACCGTCGCGCCCACCGGGCAAACCTGCTCGCAGGGTGCGTTCTCGCAGTGCTGGCAGGCCATCGGCTGGAAGTGGGCTCGCGGCGCGGCCAGATCGCCTTCAAAGTAGGTGTCGATCCGGAGCCACTGCATATTGCGCCCGATCCTCACCTGCTGCTTGCCGACGACGGGAATATTGTTCTCCGCATAGCAGCTCACGATGCAGGCATTGCAGCCCGTGCAGCTATTCATGTCGATCGACATGCCCCACGCGTTGGCCTCGTTGTACTCCCAGTTGGGAAAGAGCGTGTTGTTCCTGTCGGTCTTCTCGCGTCCCGGCCCCTCGTTGGCAAAGCCGGGATTGGCCTTGTACTCATCCAGCGTCGCATAGCGAATGATGCCGCGCTCGTTGATCGCCTCATCGGCTTCCAGCGAATTGTTGTTGCGGCCCTCGGGCTGGCCAAACTTCGTGCCGCGATGGTCCTGGAAGTGGCTCTTGGTGATCGCCACGCCCCACTTGCCCTCAACCTTCTTCATCGAACCGACCGCGTAAAACGGCGAATCCGACGGACGAATCAAATAGGCATTGAAGCCCGCGCCCGAACCTACGCGCCCCGCAAACCGGCGCCCATAGCCCAGATGCACCGTAACCGAGTTATCAGGATGCCCCGGCGCAACAATCACCGGCGCCTTCACCGAGCGGCCATTCACAGTCAACTCGACGATGTCGTCTTCTTCGAGGCCATACTTGGTCAGCGTAGCGCCAGATACAATCGCCGCATTGTCCCAGCTAAGATTCGTAACCGGCTTGGGTAGTTCCTGCAGCCAACCAACATTCGACCACCGCCCGTCATAAACATTAGGGTCCGGCCGGAAGATGATCTCGAAAGATTCCTTTGGCGAAGGCGTGGGAACTTTAGCTTCGAATGACACGCCCTTGAGGTACGGTTGGCTACTCACATTTGTAGTTCCGTCAATCCAACCTTGATGCAGCGCCTTGCGCCAGCCGCTTTCAAAGTCACCCTTAATGACTGGCTTCCAAGTCAGCCTTACTGCTTCGTATGGACTCAATCCCGGCTCATCGAGCAGCGCCTGCAAGAAGTGGTGCGCTGTCTTGCCACCATAGAGCGGATCAATCATCGGCTGAACAATCGAAGCCGTGCCATCATAAGCGCGAACATCGGACCACGACTCCAGAAAATGCGCTGCGGGAATGTGCCATTGTGCTTCGTGACCCGTCTCGTCATAATGCGATCCGAGATGCGCGGTCACCTTGGCCTTTTCAAAGGCGGTCGAAAAATGTAAATCGGCGGGAGCGTTGTAAATCGGGTTGGCATTTAAGATCACTAGACAATCCACTTTCCCAGAGTTCAGGTCGGAGACAAGTGATTTGATACCGTCCAACTGCGAAACCGTAGCAGCATTCGGATCGCCGATGAGCAACGCCTGCTTTCCGTAGGCACTGACCGCTGTATTTATCGCCGACGCCATCGCCCGGACATACATATCCTGGTGAATTCCAGGGATAACCACACTCTTGCCCTCATGGGCTTTCAACTCCTTCGCCAACGCGGCCAAGTAATTCCTTTGTTCATTGGTCCAAGCATAGGCCGGAGGCTCGATGCCGTTAACCCCAACAGCTTTCGCCAGCTCCGCCGCAAACGCCGGAATCTCGCTTGCCCTCAACCCGAGCCGATGCTCGGCCTTCATTCCCGTCGTGGTTGGCGTGGACTCAATCGCGTACAGCCGATTCAGCTTCGATGGGTCTTTGCGACGCTCCGCATATTGGCGGGTCAACTTATGGAAGCCGGGATAACTCGCACCCGAAAGAAAATCCGCATCGAGCGAAACGATCACATCAGCCTCGGCCAAATCATATTGAGCATTCAGCCCGCTCGCCAATGCCGTCCCGGCGATCGCCGGGTCATACTGCACCAGCGTCGCCTTCGGAAATTTCGCCTGTACTTCCTTCCACTGCCGCGCCAGCGTAGGCGACGTGATCGTCTCGCTCAGGAAGTAGATCCCAGTCCCATCCTCAGTGCTCGCGACCTCCTTCCGAAACTCCTGCGCAAACTCTGCCCACTCGCGGTTCTCGCCGCGATAGGTCACATGCTGCGAGCGGTCAGGATCGTAGAGGTCGAGCAGCGTCGCCTGGGTAAACGGGTCCGACGAGCCCTGGTTATAAGGATGCTCGGGGTTGCCGTCGATCTTGATGGGGCGGAACTGGTCGGTCTTGACCAGCAGCGGCACCGCGCCCGTAACGAAGGGATGCGCCGTGGCAAAGTACATGGGCTTGCCCAGGATCAAATCCTCCGGCGCTTTGCCGTAGGGATAGATTGGTTCATCGGGCTGCTTCGTGCATCCGGCAAGCCCGGCCAGCGCCATCGACGCGCCCATGAGCTTCAGAAATCCGCGCCGCGAAACCGGATCCACCCACTCCGATGCCGCCGAAGGGAACTCCTTCTCAACCGCAGCCTGGAACTCCGGCGTCCCAGCCAGCTCGTCGATCGAGCGCCAATATCGTTTGCCCTTAACACCCTGGAGCTTTTCGCGAACCGCGGCCAGCGTCATCGGCTTGCTGCTGTCTTGAAAGGGCATGGCTTTAGACGTGCCGTTCAGGATGACAGAAGGGCTGTCGGGCTTTAGCCCCTGAGGCAAAGATCTCTCCGCTGCATTCGATCCCTCAGCGGCTAAAGCCGAGTCCTGCAAGCACACAGTTTCGGCACGACTGAAGTCGTGCCCTTTCAAAGCCGCCATCTTTTCGACGTTTTCGCGCTCGCTCATCGGTGGCAGACCTCGCAACTGGTCAGATCCTTCGGAGTCCGAATCTTGTAGTGGTCCACCAGGAAGTGGCCCAGCTCGTCCTGGCTGGCGAATTTCTTGTAGGCCGGCGCCGCCGGAAGCACAGCGGCGGCAAGTTCGCCGGCGGAGCCAGGCCCCGCTACCGGCGGAGTCTGCAACCAAGCCAACTCAACGCCTCCGAGTGCCGGGTCTTTGGTCGTGCAATTCACGCCCAGGGCCGTCGGAACGCCGCTCATCTCCTCATCGCCCCTGCCGCCCGCCGCGCACCACACCGGCCGATCCTCGCCCGGCTTCTCCCAGGCGTTGTTGTAGATCTCGCCGGTCGGCCGCAGATTCTTTGCCGGATTGCGATGGCAGTCGAGGCACCACTCCATCTGTAGCGTGTTCTCGGCATACATCAGCGGCATCTGGTCGACGCGGCCATGGCAGCTTGCGCAGCCGATGCCCTTATGCACGTGAATCTCATGGCTGAAGTAGACGTAATCGGGCAGGTCGTGCACCTTCGTCCAAACCAAGGCCTGGCCGGTTGCCCAGCTCGTTCGAACCGGCTCGAGCAGCTGGGCGTTTGTCCAGATCTGCGCGTGGCAGTTCATGCAGGTCTTTGTCGGGGGGATTCCAGCGTAGCTCGACTTCTCGACTGAGACGTGGCAGTACTGGCATTGAATTCCCAGCCCTTGCACATGGTGTTTGTGGCTGAATGGTACCGGCTGGTCGGGGCGCTGGCCCTGGCGCGTCACCCATGGCGAACGCTGCAACTCATCCAGCGTGACCCCAAGTGCAATCACGATCAGCCCCGTCAATACCAGGCTGGCGCGGGCCAAGCCGTTGGAGCTGCGGTCGAATATCTGCGCCATGCGTTCGTTCCCCGGCTGGTTTTCATTTCTTTGATGTATGCGAAGTGCTTCTGGTCACTCAATTTGTGGGTAAAGTTTGCTCTAGAGCAAACAGCACTCGCGATGTGGATAGCCCCGAAGTTCCAAGATAGCAGCCGGATTCCGCAAGATGATAACTGTGAGCCTCAAATGCCTAAAAAATCCGATTCGGCACAGGATTGTAAGCCTCTTGAATAATTGCCCGAGTTTGCCTTCGCCCAGGTCCCCCGCACCGTATCTCTGGCCGACTGCGTTCCAGAGACTTCGATCACCACAAAAACTATCACACCCATTATGGATCGAACTAGTCCAAAATCAAAGAGGGCTCTTTCTTTTTTCTCAGAGTCTGGGACGGACACTGCGGGCATAATTGGTCGAACATGGAAAAGCAGAAGCAGAGCATCCGTTTTCAGATCGAATACGTCAGCGTTTCTGTGAAATAGACGCCACCGACTCGCCTCCTCGGCAGTGTCATCACGACGGTACCGGAGCTTTTTGCTCGTTTTCTTTGGGATTTGTCCTCTGATTTATCCACTCATAGTAAGCTGACACAAGGACAACGATCCCATGGGACTCCTTAGGTTCATGTTCTTCCCGTGGAGCCTTGTGCTCCAGGTTTTGGCGATTGTTCACTACATCCGGCGCCGGCCGGAGATGTATTGGCTTTATATCATTATCTTTCTCGGCCCGCTTGGCGCGTTGATCTACCTGATTGTCGTTGCGCTGCCTGACGTCAAAAGCTCCTCCCCGATCTTCCGGGGAGTCTCGCGCGGCAAGCGTATCGGCCAGCTCGAATTCGCGGTTCTCGACAATCCATCCGCGGAGAACTACGAGGAACTCGGCGATCTTTATATGGACCAGGGAAACCTGGTTCAGGCCCGCGCCGCATTCGACAAGGCAATCGCCGCGCCCTACAGCACACTCGACTCCTTCTACCGGCGTGCCTCCTGCGCCATCCAGTTGGGGGACACGCCTGCAGCGGTGCCCGACCTGGAACGAGTGCTTGCCAAGGAGCCCGATTACGATTTCCATCGCGCCGCGGGATTGCTGGCCCATGCCTATGCGCTAGCTGGCCAGAGGGAAAAGGCCGAGACCTGGTTCCGCAAGGCGACCGACACTTCGACGCTCTCGGAGACCTATCTGTATTATGCGGAGTTTTTAGCCTCGCAGGGCCGCAACGCCGAAGCTCGCCAATGGGCGCAGCGAGTGCTCGCCAAAGAGCGGGCAATGCCCGATTATTTGCGCCGCCGGGAGCGCAAGTGGTTCCAGGGCGCGAACGAACTGCTGAAGCGTCTGCCTGCGTAAGGTCTACGCTTACGGCCTGCATCGAATATTTGCGATTTATCAGCATTCACTGTCGAGTCCACTCCACGGTTTCACGAGTTGGTGGCTGCTCGGAGATCGCTCTGAGTCATGATTGTGTCAAGTTCAAATTGAAAAATAGTCGGAGGTTTTTCGATGCCTGAGACGCCCACGAAAGTGGTGAGTAGTCGCAGAACGCAGCGATTGGGGACAGAATTCAAGGTTCTCGATCCACGCGACCCAAATACGGGATCGGGCGGCGCCGAGCTCAGTGACCCCTGCGTTGTGAATCGAGAGAGCCGGTTCTGGATCTATCTGGCCGGTCAAGCTCATGGACGGGGCGCGACTGAGATCTACAGTGCTTCACTTCCTTCAGGGGTTCCTCTCTCTGCTCAGGGATGGACGCTCACTCGCAACCCAGCGGGAGAGTTGGCGCCAGTCGCTGGCCACAGGTTGAGTGGTGATTGGGATGGCAAAGGTGGCCGGCACTGCCCATCCTACGTCCGGGGATGGGATCCTCGGGAAAGAAGGTGGGTGGAGCGCATCTATTACGCAGGCGCGGCGGAGAATCTCTGGGGACCCTACACGATTGGCTTCCTGCAATGGGACGGAGCGCAGTGGGAGGACCAGCCCGCACCTGCGTTCGTCGCCAATGAAGAATGGGAACACGGAAGCGTCTACGAGCCGAATCTGATCTATCACGACGGCAGATGGAAGATGTGGTATGTCGCCGGGTCCAACCAGGAAGACTACCTCGTCCACGGTTACGCTGAGAGCCAGGACGGCAGGACCGGCTGGACGACGCATAAAGTGTTTGCGCCGCCGGAGATGAAGATGTTCGACTTTTGTGTGCGCCAGCGCGGCGACGCATTCGATGCGATCTTTGCACGCGTCTGGGTCGGCGAAGGCTCACCGCCCGCTGAGGCAGGTCTTTGGTGGTCCAGAGCGTTGAACCCATCAAGTGATCTCTCCGGCTGGACCGCGCCAGTCCAGATTATGACGGCGGAGGATCGCGGATGGCACTCGGGTCCATGGAAGCCATCCTTTCAGTTTGCCGGGCAAGCCGGCACGCGCGCTCTGGTGTTCTTCGATGGCGCTTATCGAACGGATGATCCGGGGCCATTTCCGTTCGCATTCACTGTCGGCTGCCTGGAGATCGATCTGCCGGTTGATCTGTCTTCAATCACCATCGCGGAGAAACGCTGATTCAAAGGCACTGCCCGTGGCGCTCGAAGTTCATGTCATTCCTCAAAACTCAACTGTTGACAGCCCCATGCGCTCAATGAGAACTCTACCCGCCTTACGCGCCGCTTTGACATTTTTGATAACAATCGCGCGAAACCCCCTCGCATGGCACGTGGCCCGGATATAGTGGGAGGGGACTCCTGTATGCTTCGCACTCTGCGATTCCTGACTGCCGGCTTGTTGCTTGCTGGCGCCCTCGCGCCGGCGCGCCCCCAGGCACTTCGCAGCTCCAACCGCCACCCGCAGCCGGAGCCGCAGCAGGAGACAGGCTTCCTCAATCGCGCCGTTGAACTGCACGGCGCAACCTATCGCTTCCAGGTTTATCTCCCCGAGTCCTTCCGGCGCGACGACAAAAAGCAATGGCCAGTGATCCTCTTTCTGCATGGGCGCGGCGAGCGCGGATCGGAGGGGATGTGGCAGACGCAGATCGGGCTGCCCCAGGAGGTACGCGACCACCCGGAGCGCTGGCCCTTTGTTATCGTGATGCCGCAGTGCCCGCAGGCTAACTACTGGACCGACCCCGAGATGCTCACGATGGCCATAGCCGCGCTGGACCGCGAGACCGAAGAGTTTCACCTCGACCCGGAGCGCACCTATCTGACCGGCCTCTCGATGGGTGGCTACGGCGCATGGGAGCTCGCGCGCCTGCATCCCCGGCGCTGGGCGGCGGTGGCCATTGCGGCTGGCGGCATCTTCTGGAGCTATGAGCCGGAGCGCTGGCAGCAAGCCTCAACTCTGCCCGCCGAGTACGCGCACGCGGTGGGCCGCCTGCCGCTTTGGCTCTTCCAAGGCGCCTACGACATCATGGTGATTCCCCGCCAGAGCGAACTGATGTATGGGGCATTGCAAGCCTCCGGCGGGCGCGTGCGGCTGTGGGTATACCAAGGGGTCAAGCACGATTGCTGGACCCGCGCCTACAACGAGCCGGAGCTGCCGCGCTGGTTCCTCTCGCACCATGCCAAGACCAGGACAGAGCCGGAGCTGCCCCCCTACGCCGAGCGGTTGACGATTCCGCTGCATCCGCCCGCCATCAAGCTGGCCGATGCGGTGCTTGACGCGCTGACCGGAGAGTATCGCGACTCCAACGGCCACACAGTTGCGACCATCTTTCGCCAAGGCGAGGACCTCTATGAGAAGAATCCGCAGAGCGAGATCTCCGAGTTGGCCGCCGAGACGCCTGCCGTCTTCTTCTATCCCAATGGATCGAGCTTGACGCGGCTCACCTTCGAGCGCGACGCTGGGGGCCGGGTGATTTCGGCCCTCTTCCGCGACGACCGGCACGAGGAACGATGGGAGAGGCGAGCTACGCCAACCATCTACTAGCCGAGGCCGAAAGGATGTGCCTTATGCACTTATCTTAAGCGCCTGCTGGGTCCATTGAATCGCCTCGGCATGGCAGCGCATCACATTCTCATGCCGCAGGCCATGGATGCGGACGATCCTGTCGCAGGCCGCCCAGTCGCCGTGCTCCTCGCAGACGATCCAGTGCAGCAAAATGCCCTCGGGAATCTCCCTTCCCAGTAAGGCGTCGCATGCCGCCGGACGCAGAGGCAGCATCCTGGTCAGGTCTTCCATGAGAATGCGCAGCATCGCCGGGAAAAGGCTGATCATGCCAATTAGATACTGCTCGCCTGCGGCCAATCCGCAAAGACCGGCCGCCAGCTCGCAAAAGCGGGCCCGCTCAAAGGCCATGCGTAGAATCTCCGCTGGCTGGTTGGCGTTGAAGTCGCTGGCGATGGCCAGCATGGCGATGCGCCGAAAGACTGCCTCCCCTACCAACATCAGCGCCGACTCGACTGAGACGATCTCCTGCCGCATGGCGCAGATCGGGGAGTTCACCAGCCGCAGCAGCCGGTAGGTGAGCGAAGCGTCGCACATCACCAGCTGGCTCAGCCGGTGCATATCGACGGCTTCGTTTTGCAGCAGCTCGATAATCTCAAGATGCACAAGTCGGTTGCCGGGAATCCTGTGGCTCTCCAGCGGCTCGGGGCGGCAGAAGTAGTAGCCCTGAAAGAGGTCAAAGCCCGCTCTGCATGCCAGCCCGTACTGCTCCTGAGTCTCCACATTCTGCGCCAGTAGGCGCGCCCAAGAGCCGTCCAGCCTGGTGGGCAGATTCCTCCGTTCCAAGCTGTCGATCCCTATGATGTCCACCTTGACGTAGTCGGCCAGCTCGGCCAAAGGCCGCGAGTGCCGTTTTCCGGTGAAGTCAGCAAGCGCCAGCCGGAAGCCCGCGGCCTTCAGTTTACGGCAGGCCGCCAGCAGGCCCGTTGTTGGCTCTGTACCGGCAGGAAGCTCCAGGACGGTCATCTTTGGCGGCAGCACCTTTACCCACTCCTCGGTCAGCGAATCGGCAGTGCAGTTCACAAAGGCCGGCTGGCCGTGCGCCAGCTCCTCCAACCCGAAGACAACCGTATTGTCAAGCATCGTGCGCGTGGCGATATCGCTCTCGGCGCGAATGATCGGCTCGCGCCCATTCCAGAAGAGCAGCTCATAACCGTGCACCTTGCCGCGCAGATCCAGAATCGGCTGGCGCGCCACATAGCGCAACTCTCCCGACTGCTTGTGCGGCAAATCGGCTGCAATCTCCCTTGTAGCGTCGTGCCTCGCCATCGAAACCATCTCCCATCCTGTTTATCGCCGCATTCGGTGAGAACGTGAGAGCCTTTCTGCGCACGAGATGGAAGATCAGGTCAAACCTGGCGCGGCCAACAACAACAGGCTAAGGGTTAAAAGCTAGCGGCTCCCCCGCAATGGAACGCGCCGCGCCCCGCTTGCGTAGTAGACTCAAATCGATCAGTCGAGGAGGAGCTATGTTTTGCAGCGGATGCGGTCAGGCAATGATGCCAGGGCAGAGAGCTTGCACTCAATGCGGCCGTCCAGCGGTCCCTGCGGTGCCTCCGGTTCCCGGCCTGGAGTTCCAGGTGCAGACCTATGCCGGCAAGGTGAAGGCGCTCAGCGTCGTTTGGTTCATCTATGCAGGGTTTTATCTGCTGCACGGCATCGCCAAACTGACTTTCGCTAAGAGGTTTCTCCTCGGCGACTTCGGACCCTGGTCCCATGGACCATGGGCTCACGGTCCGATTCCCCCGGAGTTTTTCGTTGGAGTGCTTGGATTTAGCTGGGCAATCCTGTTAGTAAAGACCGGCTTGGCGCTCATTGCCGCTTGGGGATTGCTGGAGCACGCGCAGTGGGGACGAATCGTTGCCATTGTCGCGGGCTTCATCTTCCTTCTGAGCATCCCCTTCGGAACGGCCTTGGGGATCTGGACCCTGGCGATGCTGATGGGCTACCGCAACACCACGCTCTACGACCAACTTTTATAGATTCGGCGAATGAATATTGATGCCCTTCTAAAGATCCGCATGGAATGAAGCTCGGAACGGGAGGATGTACGCAGGATATCTCCAGAGGCGCAGAATGAACGCCGTCGCCAGGAGGTCCTCGCCCACAGGAGGGCCTTAAGGCGCCGTCCTGAGCGAGAGTCGAGGCGGCCCCGGCCCTGCACTGTGAAGAACATGCCAGGATGGTTCCATCCGGGCCCACTCAGAAGCTGGGTGTGGTGCGGGCGGAGGGAATTGAACCCTCATGGCCTTGCGGCCTGCGGATTTTCATACCACTTCGGCTTTCGCCGCCCCGCTCGGCGGGTTCGTGGTCTGGACTAACCCTTCACCATTCCCCACACGAGGTTTAGGTGCTGCCCGTCTAGTCTCTACACCTTCCCGGAAGTGCTTCGGGCTTGGCTCGGGATTGCCATTTCAGGTTTCCCCGACTTTGAGCAGTTCTACGCCGTCGGTTTCCCGATGGGCACTCATGTTTGCTTAAGTCCGCTGCGTCTGCCATTTCGCCACGCCCGCGGGAAATTGGCCACAGCCCCATCATAAAGCAAGCAGCAACGGCTCGTGGCACTCATCCTTGGGCAAGGATACGGTGCGGTTGCCCGATCTTCCCGGTCCACCATCGGTTCCTGTGCGAGTCTTAAGTCGCTCGAAGGGTCGCACCGCACCCGCTGTGATCTTGCGATAACCGTTGCGCTGGAGCAGCCCTCCGCCAGCAATTCCGGAGTATCGAGGCTTTTGCCCTCATTGCGGGAGGGTTCGACTGTTGCCAACTGCACCACGATGCACTACGACCCAAGGCTCGTTTCGAGTCGCTGTTCCGATTAGGCGAAGCGGCGACTTCTCTGATAAACTTAAAGTTCTGAGTCCATCAGCAGGAAAACACAATGTCAATTCATCCCGTTATGCAGCGCCTGGCCGACAAGCTCAAGCGCACCGACCTCCCCGAAATCGTTCCTGGCGACCAGGTTCGCGTGCAGGTGAAGATCAAGGAAGGCGACAAGGAACGTCTACAGGCCTTTGAGGGTCTGGTAATCGCCATCAACAAAGGACCCCAGGGCACCTTTACCGTGCGCAAGATGAGCTTTGGCCAGGGCGTAGAGCGCATCTTCCCGTTCAACTCCAAGGTGATCGAGAAGATCGAGAAGGTTCGCAGCTACAAAGTGCGCCGGGCCAAGCTCTTCTACCTGCGCGGGCTGCGCGGCAAGGCCGCCCGCCTCAAGGAAGTGGGCCGCGTCGTGGCCAAGGAGGCTTAGGCCTCGTCGTTTTTTCGTTGTCAATCAGCCCCGGCTCCGGCCGGGGTTGTTCTTTTGGGCAGTGCGAAATTAGAATCTCCGGGCCGAAGAGGCGCGATTATAGTCTTTCTATGTGTACGCGACTCGTTTCGATAGCCCTCTACTTCTCTGTGGGCCTTCTGCCCGCAGTTGCTTCGGCACAGTCCACAAAGCCTCTCATCACGCTGGACGAGTATTTGAACTCAACCTCGATTAGCGAGGCACGCATCGCGCCGGACGGCTCTGCTGCCGTGATCGGGACCGAGAGCCCAGACTGGAAAAACAGCATCTATCGCCACGATCTGTGGCTGTGGACGGCGCAGGGCGGGCTGCGGCCGCTCGCCCACTCCGGAAGCGAAGAAAAGGCCGCGTGGAGCCCGGACGGCAAGTGGATCGCCTTTGTAACGGACCGCGCGCTGCCCGGCGAGGCCGCCGATGAAGGTGGCGAGCCGGAGAACGACGATGCCAAGGCCGAGCGTGTCTGGGTAATTCCGGTGGCGGGCGGCGAGGCGCTGCCGCTCTATCGCGAGAAACTGGACGCGCACGCCTTTGCCTGGTCGCAGGATGGCGAGGCGATCTATTATGCGGTGACCGCGCCGCTGAGCCACGAGCAGCGGGAGGCGCGCAAGAACGAGTGGAAGGACGTGATCCGTTGGCGGGAGCAGCATCGCGGCGACCTGCTGGTGAGGCAGGCGGTGGCTCCGGCGCTGGCCCGCTCCGCTGCGGTTGAGCCGCCGCCGGCCAAGACAACGACTGACAGCAAGGCGGCGGATGCAAGGTCGAAGGAGAAGGAGGAGGCCACGAGCCTTCCGGCTGGTGCGGAGACGATCGTCAGGAGCAGCCTTGCCATCGCCGAGATCGCACCATCGCCCAACGGCAAGACGATCGCTTTCACAACCGAGCCGGCTCATCACCGGATTGAGAATATCGCCGACTTCGAGATTTTTCTGGCGGCAGCTGCGGGCGGCGAGGCCAAGCAGGCGACCAACAACGAGGGCATCGAGTCGGATCTGCGCTGGTCGCCCGACTCGCAATGGCTGTACTTTGCGGTGAAGGCGGCGGCGGGCTCGATCGAGGACAAGTACAGCGACGCGCAGGGGCGGCTCTACCGGATGGAAAAGGCGACCGGCAAGATTGAGCGGCTAGGCGCTGGCTTTGACTGCTCATGGGAGGAGTACACGCTCTTGGCCGACGGGCGGCTGCTGGCGTTGGGGTTGAAAGGCACCGAGGAGCAGGTTTACCAGGTGCAGGGCGACATCGTCACCAGCCTGCCGGGACTGGACGGAAGCTATACCGGGTTGGATGCCGCACGCGCGGGGAGCGCGATTCTTCTCCGCCACTCGGCGATCGACGAGCCCACGCAGGTTTACCTGGCCGCCGATCCGTTGCATCCCGACCGGCTGACTTCGATGACGAACTTCAACCCAATCTTTGCCGAGCGGGCACAGCCGGAGTGGCAAAGCTATACGTGGAAGGCCGACGATGGCCGCACCATTGAAGGTGTGCTGATCTTCCCGCCGGGCAAGAAGGACGCCAAGCACCTGCGCATGTTGACGCTGATTCACGGGGGGGCGGCGGATGCCGATGGGGACCGCTTCGGCGCCGACTGGTACGACTGGGCTACGCTTGCCGCGGCGAAAGGCTGGCTGGTCTTCCGGCCCAATTATCGCGGCTCGATAGGCTACGGAGACGATTTCATGCTGGAGATTGCGCCCCACCTGGTCTCGAAGCCTGGTCAGGACATTCTGTCCGGAATCGACGCGCTTGTGAAGGACGGCCTTGCCGATCCGAATCACCTGGCCGTCGGTGGCTACAGCTATGGCGGCTATTTGACCAATTGGCTGATCACGCAGACCACCCGATTCAAGTCCGCCGTTACCGGTGCCGGGGCCGTCGAACACGCCGCCAACTGGGGCAACGACGATCTAACGCGTGACGATGCATGGTACCTGGGCGGCCAGCCGTGGGAGGACCCCGACCTCTATCGGGACGAGGCCGCGCTCTTCCGCTTCGACAAGGTGAAAACGCCCACCCATCTGGTGCAGGGCGCAGCCGACGTGCGGGTGAGCTACCTTGAAGGTGTTGCGATGGAGCGGGCTCTTGAGGCGCTAGGCATTCCCCACAGCTTCCTTCTCTTTCCGGGCGAGGGACACAGCCTGGACAAGAATCCCTGGCACGGCTACATCAAGCTGCGCGAAGAGCTGAAGTGGCTGGAGAAGTACGACAGCCAGTGAACAGGGGACAGTGGACAGGGAACCGTGCACAATGAGCCGCTGCCTCCAAAGGCTGGCAACGCTGGATCGTCGATCACTCTCTGACCGCTGACGGCTGGCCACTGTTCACTGCCCACGGTCCGCTGTAAGCTGGTAGAGGGACCGATGAATCCGACCGAACAGGCACGCCCTCACGACTTCCAAGAGACTCTGCTGAGCGCCCGCCGCACCATGGTGCTGAGCGAGGTTCTGAAGCTGGCGGTGGACAGCTTCAGCTCGAACAAGGTGCGTTTTGCGCTGACCGCGCTGGGCATGGTGATCGGTACCGCGTCTGTCATTCTGGTGGTGACCATAGGCCTCACCGGCCGCCGTTTCATCATGGAGGAGATCCAAAAGGTCGAAACCAATTCGATCGAACTGGAATACGCCGGAGGCGGCTCGACTGCGGCGGAGCGCGTGCTCTACAGCGACTCCCTCACCCGCGACGACGAAAAGGCCGTGCTGTCGCAGTTGCCCGGAGTTCTTTACTCTTCGCCCATCCTTTCCATGCACAGCCGCATCAGCTTTGGCGGCGGCATCGTCAAGGACACGCTGGTGCTGGGCGTGAGTCCGCAATATCAACAAATCCGCAACTTGGTAGTGCCCGAAGGCCGCTTCCTGGATGTGAACGACGATGCGGCGCACATCAAGTGCGCCGTGGTCTCGGAGATTTTTGCGCATGATCGCTATGGAAGCGCCGATGCGGCGGTAGGCCAGAACTTCGAGATCAGCGGCATCCCCTTCACCATCATCGGCGTCTTCAAAGAGAGCGTGGACGACTTTGGCGTTTCAGAGATCGCCGAGCAGACGATTCTGATTCCCTTCTCCGTGGCCCGTTACTTCACGGGAACGGAAAATGTGAACCAGATTTATTTTTCGATGCGCACGATGGACGAGGTTCCCAATGCAGCCAAGGAGATCGTGCGCATCGTCCATGCACGTCATCGGCCGGACTCGGTCTACCAGGCGCAAACGCTTAAGGAACTGCTGGTGATGGCCGACAAGATCATGACCTATCTCACGCTGCTGCTGGTGGCAGTGTCCGCGGTTACGATGGCAGTGGGCGGCGTGGGAATTATGAACATCATGCTTGCGACGGTGCGCGCTCGCACCCGCGAAATCGGCATTCGCAAGGCGATGGGAGCGACCTATCGCGAGATCAAGTATCAGTTTCTGGCCGAGGCGATCATCATCTCGCTGATTGGCGGTCTGGCGGGCACAGCCGTGGGTTTGGCACTTCCACTGGCTGTCCGCTTCTTTACCGACTATCAACTGCCGGTCTCCCCCTGGTCGATTGCCATTGCGCTGTCCGCGGCGATGCTGGTGGGCGTGGTCTTTGGGACGATTCCGGCGACCCGCGCCGCGCAGATGGACCCCGTGGAGTCGTTGAAGTATGAGTGAGATTGATCGGCAACCGAAGATCCCCGGCCAAGAAGAGGACGGCCAAAGCCAAGGGCCGAATCTGAACCTGCTCTATGGTTTGTTGGCGTTGGCGCTGGCCGCGGCCATCGGCCTTGCTCTGCTGATCGTGCTGCCGTTTTATCACCGCCGCTGAGACCTTTGCGCATCCCAACAAAGAAGGCGACGCTGTTGCCGGCTTCGCGGGCTGCGAAAGACTCGAATGGGGCCTCTCATCCTGGCAGGGCACGACTTCAGTCACGCCGCAAGTGGCACATAATCGTCCAGGGCTTCAGCCCCTGAGCTGTGTCCGGCGTCGACGACGCCTACGATCAGGCCTTTTCCCGCAGTCCGCTCAGCATCCGACCGAATAACTGTTCAAACTGAAACACTAGCAGAAGTCTAAGCTGGCCTGAAGCGCCTGAGCTCTTCAAATCCGTTTTTTTGAAACAAGATCACGTCGAAATCCCGCGCGTCGATGCGTTATAGTTCGACGTATGGATGAGAAACGCGAATTGCTGCGCCACACGCTGGCTACCGTTGCCTATAGGGCCGCTCGGGCTCTTGAAGACGCTCCCGATCACTTCGCCGGATTCGCTGGAGTCGGCCGCATGCCGGTGCAGATTCTCGCCCACATGGGCGATCTCTTCGAATGGGCGCTGAGCGCAGCGATGGGCCAGGAGCGGTGGCACGCCACCCAGCCGCGGGCCTGGGACGAGGAGCAGCAGCGATTCTTCGAGTCGCTGCAAACCCTCGACGCCTTTCTCGCCTCGGATCAGCCGCTTCAGGCCCCGGCCGAGAGGCTCTTTCAGGGGCCGATCGCCGACGCGCTCACCCATGTGGGCCAATTGGCGATGCTGCGCCGCCTTTCCGGCAGTCCCACGCACGGCGAGAACTTTTATGTCGCCGACGTCAAAGCCGGCCAGGTAGGCTCGGATCAGCCCGCTGCGGCGAGGCCCTTCAAGGCGCGCTAGAGTCGGTTCTTCTGTAGAGCCGACCTCCACGTCAGTTGTTCAGTGGGTCTGCTGACCCACTGGCGGCGTGGACGCCGCCTGCCCAGCCGGTCTGGAGACCGGCGCTACATTTCTTCTCGATTTAGGGATAAATCTAAATTCATTGGATGCGTTTCTATTGAAACGCCAACGGCGTCCACGCGCCATCCTGCTTCACCGCCAGTTGAATCGGCCTTGGCGGGCCTTTGTGCGGAATTGTAACCTCAATCCACAGCTCCTTGCCCGCTTTTTGCGGAGTCGGATCAATCGCATGTTCGGGAATGTAGAAGTCCACCGGCTCGTCGATTCGCATCGCATCGCAGGCGGCTCCCGGCATTGCCGTCACATTCACGCCCTTTGATGTCTGGTCAGCCTCCGGAATCCGAATCGCAACCAGCCTGCTGGTTTCCACTTTAAGCTTGGCCCGGAAGTGAACCGGAACCTCCGATTTGACTCTGAAGCCATTCGGATTTGTCGTTCCGTCACTGTTGCGAGGGAAGGCGGCGTCAAAGGCGGTGGGCAGCGTGCTCTGGCAGCCGTCCACAGTCAATTGCAGATTCAAGTACCGCCCGCGTATCACCATCTCCGGATCGTAGGCCGCCACGCGTGTCCACACCCGCGGGCAGTGCGCTCGCTGGTAGAAATACTTGGCAGCAATCGACGAAACCAGCGCCAACTGGATCACAAGCAGTGCGACAGAGGCTTTTGAGATCTTCAACTCGCCTCCCCGGCGGCTGGCTCCGCCTTCCCCATGCGATTGACAAGTTTCCGGCGCGCTCTTTCGAGAGCCCATCCGCCGGCCAGAAAGAGAATGCCCAGCCCGATCAGCCCCAGTGAGCGGCCCAGCTTGTCCATGATGTTGCTGAAGTAGAACCAGCCGGTCGCAATTGCAAATCCAACAACACCCAGATTGACCAGTGATTTGCTCGCGAGCCGAATGCCCCACCAGATCATGAAGACCGCAAAAGCCGCGACCACGGCGTGCGCGGCAAGGTTAGGCTCGCTGCGGACAGAGGAGCCGTGGTCCTGATTGCCGTAGTAGTAACTCTGCGTCCAGACCCGTTGGCACCATGGGAGCGCAGTCGCGAAGGCAAGCGCGATCATCACCGGAATGGCGCTCTTGCGGATCTTGAAGAGGGCAAACAGCAACGGCAAGGCGGCAATGTCGATCCATCCCCACGTTCGGAGCCCGAGTGGAAGGTAGGTCTGGTTGCCCCATGAACTCCACCCGTTCAGCAGCAGGATCACGATTCCCGCGAACAGGGCGATCGTTCCGGCGGCAAAGAGAATCCCATGGACAATCTTGCGTTGCGAACCGAGAAAGAAGGTGAGGTAGAGAGTCGCCCAAACGATTAGAAACCGGCCGAAGTAGACGGTAGCGCCGAGATGGCCCTCGGCGGCGTAGAAGAACTCCGAGACGAACCACGCCGGCACAAGCAGCAGCGAAAGCGTCTGTTGCGCCTCGTCGTGCAGCAGCATCCAGCCAAAGAGCGCTGCGATGGCCCACATCAGCACCGCCGCCGGCCAATGCTCCTGGATATTAAAGATCTGGCCCACCAATGCGATGGCCGCACCGGTCGAGATCGTTCCCACGGCGTGCAGGGCCGTGGCCAGTCCGTGATGGTTCTTACGCGTCAGAGCCCCGCTAAAGTGGAAAAGGCTTACCATTCCCAGCACCGCCGCAAAGCGTGCGCCGGGGCCGATCTGGTCCCAATGCGACGAGACAAAGAGCGCCACCCCGCCTGCCAGCAGGATTCCGCCGAGAATCAGGGCAACCACTCCCTGCCAGTGCAGGCCGTGGTGGTGCTTCTGTCCCGACTCCCAGCCGCGGATGCGTTTGGCAATCTCCGCATCCAGGATGCCGGCCGTCTGCCAGCGGCTAATCAACGATTCAAAGTCCGCCATAGCTGTTGCCCAACAGTAAAGCACATTGGGGGCACTTCAGGCGCGGAAAAATGAGCGATATGATTTAGGAGGTATGCGCTTCGAGATCGTCACCATCTTTCCCGGCTTCTTTGCCGGCATCTTCGACAACGGAATCCTGCGCCGCGCGCTGGCCGAGGAACTGGTGTCGATCGGTGTGCACGATCTGCGCGCATTCACCCATGACCGGCACCGCACCGTCGATGATCGTCCCTTTGGCGGCGGCGAAGGCATGGTGCTCAAGCCCGAGCCGCTGGCCGAGGCGCTGGCGTCGCTGGGTATTCAGCCCAAGGCGGAGCGGTTGGCAGCACCGTACGACGAAGTAAAAGAGGATTCGGAGGGAGGCGGGGGTTTCAACCCCCGCATAGAGCCAGCAGAATCTACAAGGGCTTTAGCCCCGGAAGGAATTCAATCGGGCGAATCCAAGCCCAACCCGCAGGCGCGCGTGATCCTCTTGTCCGCCCAAGGCCGGCCCTTCAACCAGGCGATGGCGCGAGAACTCGCCACACTCGACCGCATCGTCCTGATCTGCGGACGCTACGAAGGAGTCGACGAGCGCATCAACGAGCTCTACTGCGACATGGAACTCTCGATCGGAGACTATGTAATTAGCGGAGGCGAGCTGGCCGCCGCCATCGTTGTGGACGCGACGATGCGGCTGATTCCCGGCGTGCTGGGCAACGAGGCCTCTGGAGAATTTGAGAGCTTTGGAGTTGCCGACGCCGAGATTACAACCGCCGAAGATGGCGTCCCGCGCTCGCAGCACGGCGCAGGCGGCCTGCTCGACTATCCGCATTACACAAGGCCGGCTGAGTTTGGTG
>Ga0181526_10001872_pt1 | contig 19263 bp, 15 predicted proteins | sample PEATcosm2014_Bin_35_FD_119750 | JGI IMG/M metagenome (GOLD analysis project Ga0181526, IMG submission 119750) | Peatland microbial communities from MTU Mesocosm Facility, Houghton, MI, USA - PEATcosm2014_Bin06_30_metaG | ecosystem: Environmental > Terrestrial > Soil > Wetlands > Peat | place...
GGCCCCCCCCGCTGCGGCCCCGCCGGCTTCCGGCCTCCTTGCGGGCAGGACCTTTGTGCTGACGGGGACGCTCCCCTCGATGACGCGCGAGGAGGCCTCATCCATGATAGAGGCCGCCGGGGGCAGGATATCCTCGGGCGTGAGCAAGAAGACCCACTTCGTCCTCGCGGGCTCGGACGCGGGCTCGAAGCTCGAGAAGGCCCGGTCGCTCGGCGTGCCGGTGATCGGCGAGGCGGAGCTCCTGGCGATGCTGGGGACCCCCGGGAGGGTCAGGGCCCCTGGAGCGCGAGGGCCAGCTCCTGCATGAAGGCCTGGGCGTCCGCGGGCGACGGGCGGTAGCCCGGCTGGCTCACCTCGACGATTCCCGGCCGCCCCTGGAGGTCGACCAGCCACTTGCCCGTCACCCCGCCGGGGAACGTGACCGTCCCGGTCGCCATCGCGCTCGGGTTCAGGTTCACCTTGTCGACGGTGACCCTGACTCCCGAGGGTGGGGGGGCGTCGTCATCGCCGTCCGCATCCTGGGGGCCGCCCTTGGACAGCCCCAGCTTCTCCTTGGCCTTCTCCACGAACCCCTTGCGGTCGGCGCCCGGCCGGGCGGCCGGGGACTTGCTGACATCGCTGGCGTCCGCCTTGGGCTCCGGGTCCTTGAGCTTCAAGTTCAGGTCGTCCACGAGGAAGCGGACGTCCATGTAGGTCATCGATATCTTCAGCTGCTCCGACAGCTTCTTCTGGATGGTGTACAGGTTGTCGCCCGCCGCGACCCAGTCGGACACCGCCTTCATCTGCTCGGGATTGAGGGTCATGGGTAAGCCGGCAACTGAAACCCATTTCCGCCGACAACTCAAGCCGGGCCCGGGCGCCCGCCTCAGCGCGACAGCTGGGCCTTCAGGAACTCGACGCTGGTGCGCATCGAGGTGTCCTGCTCCATCATGTTGTCCATAGCCTTGCAGGCGTGGATGACGGTGCCGTGGTCCCTGCCGCCGAAGGCGTCGCCGATCTCCTGGAGGGAGTGCTTCGTGAGCGTCCGGGCCAGGTACATGGCGGCCTGCCTCGGGATGGCGATGTTGTTCGGCCGGCGCTTGCTCGTCATGTCGCTGTGCCGGATCTGGAAATGGTCGGCCACCCTCTTCTGGATCGTCTCGATGGTCAGGACGCTCTGCGCCTGCTCGACCAGCATGTCGTGCAGGAGGCGCTCCGTCGTCGCCAGGTCGAGCGGCTTGTTGCTGAGCGCGCTGTAGCTCGCCACCTTGATCAGCGCCCCCTCGAGGCGGCGGATGTTCTTGGTGATGTTCTGGGCGATGAACTGCATGATCGGCTCCGGCAGGCCGCACTTCAGGCTCGCGGCCTTCGAGCGGAGGATCGCAATCCGCGTCTCAAGGTCGGGCGCCTGGATGTCCGCCGGCAGGCCCCACTCGAACCGGGACACGAGCCGGGCCTCGAGCTTCTGTATCTCGCTGGCCCTGCGGTCGCTCGACAGGACGATCTGCTTGCCCGACTCGAACAGCTCGTTGAACGTGTGGAAGAACTCCTCCTGGATGCGCTCCTTGCCCGCGAGGAACTGGACGTCGTCGAGCAGCATGACGTCGGCGTGGCGGTAGCGCTGGCGGAACTTCACCATCCCGTTCTCCTGGAGCGCCTGGATGAAGTCGTTCGTGAACTTCTCGCACGAGAGGTACGCGATGCGCGCATCGGGGTTGTTGCGCAGGATCGCATGGCCGATCGCGTGCATCAGGTGGGTCTTCCCGAGGCCCGTGTCCCCGTAGATGAAGAGCGGGTTGAAGGCCTGCGCGGGCGCCTGGGCCACGGCGAGGGCGGCGGCGTGCGCCATCTGGTTGTTCGATCCGACGACAAACGTGTCGAACGTGTTTCGGATGTTGAGGGTGCCGGGGGCCGGCCCCCGCTCGTCCCCGCGCACGGTCCGGCGCCCCGCGGCCGCCTTCGGCCTGGCCGCCGGCGAGGAGGCCTCGGCCGCCCGGTGCGCCCCCTTGTGGGCGCCGTCGGTCTTCTGGAGGTTGACGCTGACGCTCCGGCCGGCCGTGAGCCGCAGCCGCTGCGTGATCAGGTCCAGGTAGTTGTCGTGGATCCAGATGGCAGCGAAGTCATTGGGCACCCCGAGCGTGATCGCGTCCTCCGAGGTCTCGAGGCAGACGACCGGCTCAAACCACATCTGGAAGACATCCTCCGGGAAGAGGGATTTGAAGTCACATTTGACCGTCTCCCACAGGTTATGGGGCAGGGACAACGAGGGCATGGATGGGCGGAAAGTCGGGTCTTATTCACATTGGCCCGCCGGGGGGTCCTTGGCACGTCATTCGGGGCTGCCCCGGGTCCTTCCGCTGCGACAAAATTTGCGTCCTGGCCGGGAGTGTTGGGTGGAAAGCATCAAAAACGTGTAAAGAATTGATGGCCAGGGGATAGGATCATACATCGCTGCGGGGCCCGGGAGGGGCTGCATTCGTGACGTGACAAAGAACGACCAGAGGGCTGAAACGCTTGAACGAAGGCGGAGTAACTGTGAACCCGAAAACCATTTCAAGGTCAACTTTCTGACAAGTTGTTCACAGCGGGGGTGGGCATAACTTTTTTGCTTTTTTTCATTGCGTCCCGGCCCCTCGGTCCACTTCCAAAAACAACCCCCCTTTGGCGCGTAATAGCGGCACTGTTACATCGACCGGAATCAGGCTATCTAAGCCTGAGTGCAGGTTACGGGCAGGTTACGCCAAGGTGACGGTGAGTGGACTTTTTTGATACAATCCCGGGGCGGGATCACGCATGCGCCGGTTCCGGCTCCGCCCATTTTTTGTGCTCTTTTATGAGCGCAATTAATCGCGCGTCGGCGTCGGCCTGCGGGATGTTGTACTGCACGCACTGCTTGCCGACGTAGAGGTTGATCTTTCCCGGCGCTCCCCCGACGTAGCCGAAGTCGGCGTCAGCCATCTCGCCCGGCCCGTTGACGATGCATCCCATGATCGCGATCTTCACGCCCTTGAGGTGGGCGGTCTGGGAGCGGATCCTCTGGGTGGTCGCCTGGAGGTCGAAGAGCGTCCTGCCGCAGCTCGGGCACGCGACGAACTCCGCCTTTGAGATCCTCGATCCGGTGCCCTGGAGGACGTTGTACGCGAGGCGCGCCGCGCGCGGGGGGTCCGGCTCGGTCTCTATGCTCACGATGTCGCCCACGCCGTCGCAGAGCAGGCTTCCCGTGAGAACGCTGGCCTCGATCAGCCGCGAGAGGAAGCTGTTGTCCCCGCGGGCCGCCGTGTCGGCCGTGTTCCGGATCCAGACCGGGGCGCGGATTCCCGCGGCCCTCAGCTCCTCGACGATCATCCGGTAGGCGCCGACGGAGTGGCCGGCGTCCGGCTCCGCGGGTCCCGAATAGGTGACGATGAGGCCCCCTTCGCTGATCGACCGGAGCGCCTTGCCAAGGCCCCTGATCGCCGAGGGGGCGGCATCCACGAAGAGGACGGCGCCCGCCCTGCGCGCAAGGCCGGCCCATTCGGCGAGGATTGCCGCATCGCCGCCGCCGAAGCGCCGGAGGACCCCCGCGCTGCTCCCGAGGGACGGAAGGACCTGCTCGAATTCGGCTGGGGCGATGTCCGCGGCGAGCTCGACGACGAGGAAGCAGGAAGGCGGGGCCGCCTCCCCGAGATCACCGCGGAGCCGCTCGAGGTCCGCCGCGGCGCCGATGGGGACAAGAAGGCCCTCGGCCGGGGTTTCCCGGAGCTTCGGCGACGAGAGATCCCTGAGCGCCGCGGCCGCCTGTCCGGCGCCCGCCGCCCGCACGATCACCCTCGGCGGCTCCCCCGGCCCCACGCCGGCCGTGCCGAGCCGCAGCGGCGCGGCGGCTCGCCGCTCAAAGTGGAAGGGATCTATGGAGTCGACCCGCGGCGGGCCGGCCGGGGCGGCGCGCCACAGGCTCATCGCCTTGTCGGCCAAGGCCCGGGCGACGGGTATCTCGTAGACGCTGTCCTCGGTCAGAGACACGCGAATCGTGTCGCCCAGCCCGTCAAACAGGAGCGAGCCGATCCCGATGGCGCCCTTGATGCGCCCGTCCTCGCCGTCGCCGGCCTCGGTGACCCCGAGGTGGAGGGGATAGTGCATGTCCTCGGCGTCCATGCGCTCCACGAGGAGCCGGTAGGCCTCGATCATCACCTTTGGGTTCGAGGACTTCATCGACAGGATGATCTCCCTGTACCCGTGGGACTCGGCGATCCGCAGGAACTCGAGCGCGCTCTCGACCATCCCGAGGGGCGTGTCCCCGTAGCGGTTCATGATCCGGTCGCTGAGGGACCCGTGGTTGGTGCCTATCCGCATCGAGCGCCCCAGCTCCTTGCTGCGCCGCACGAGCGGGGAAAACGCGTCGTGGAGCCTCTGCAGCTCCCTGTCGTAGTCGGCGTCGCTGTAGTCGCGCACGGCGAAGCGCTTCTTGTCGGCGTAGTTGCCGGGGTTCACCCGCACCTTCTCGACATGCTCGACCGCCTCCATCGCCGCCTGGGGCAGGAAGTGGATGTCGGCCACGAGCGGGATGGAGCCCCAGCCCGCCGCGGTGAGGCCCGAGCGGATTTCCCTCAGGCAGCGTGCCGCCTGCACGTTGGGGGCCGTCACCCGGACGATCTCGCAACCGACCTCGGCCAGGGCGACGGACTGGCGCACCGTGGCGGCCACGTCCTGGGTGTCGCTCGTCGTCATCGACTGGACCCGGACCGGGTTGGGGCCGCCGACGCCGACCGATCCCACGAGGACCTCGCGGGTCGGGCGGCGGACGGTTTGGAACCGCGAGGCGCAGTAGGCCATTCCCGGGAGGGTCAGGGCCTCGAGGGCGCGGCCGAGGGGGCCGCCGCCGCCTGCGCCGCGGCCGCCTGAGCCCGGTCCTCGCGCGCGTCCCGCCGCCAGCGCCGCACGTCGAAGTAGCTCACGTAGAGGACCATCGAGAAAAGGAGCACGATGAAGATGCTCTGGGCCGTCACGATGAAGTTTATCGGCAGCGCGCGGCCGCGCAGCCGGGCGATCGTCGCGAACAGCATCTGGCCGCCGTCCAGGACGGGCACGGGCAGCAGGTTGAAGATAGCGAGGTTAACGTTGACCAGGATCGTGAACATGAGGACGTAGCGGATGCCCGCGTCGGCGGCCTCGTGGAATATCCTCACGATCCCGACCGGGCCCGACACCTTGGAGAGGCCGACGTCCGAGTTGGGGTTGATGAGGCTCCAGAGCGTGAGGAACGTCCGGTCCACCTGCTGGGCGATCTGCTCGAAGGGCGAGGGGTGGGACAGGTGGTAGCCGACCGAGAACTCGACGCCGCCGAGTGCGTGCGCGCCGGTGCGGGCCGGCATGGAAAGCTCCACCCGCCTTCCGTCCCGCATGGCGGCGATCCTGGCCGGCGCGGACGGGGTCGCGGCGAGCGCCTCGGCCCAGCCGTCCACGTTCATGACCGGCGTCCCGTCGACTTCCAGTATCCGGTCGCCCGGGCGGATGCCGGCGAGGCCGGCGGCGGAACCGGACTCGACCGCGTGGACGTTCAGGTCGTATCCCACCATGATTCCGACCCGCCGGTTCCCCTCGTCCCCGGCGAGGCGGGGGTGAAGCACGAGGTCGAGCCTCGAACCCGAGCGCGTGACCGTGAACACCGTCCGCGGGCTCCCGTCGGGCCCGCGCCCCGAGCTCGTCAGGAGGGTCTGGTTGAGCTCGTCCCAGTCGGAAACGGGATGGCCGTCTATGGCATTGACCACGTCGCCGACCCTCAGGCCGCCCTCGGCGGCGGGGCTGACGACCTTGGAGCCGTCGGGCAATTCCAGCGTCCTGCTGACATAGCCGACGCGCGTCGACGTGGTCTCGTCGCTCTCGGGCTGGCCCACGATCCAGATCGCGCACGCCAGGACGAAGGCGAACAGGATGTTGAACGCGGCCCCGGCCACGAACACGAGCATCTTGGTCCCGTAGGCGACCTGGGGCAGCTGCGCCGCGTCGGTCTCGCTCTGGCCCTCGAGCGCGCCCAGGTCGGCAAGCTGCGGCAGGAGGACGTAGCCTCCCAGGGGCACCCACGCGACCTGGTACTGGGTCCCATCGGAACCCTTCCACGAGAAGATGGGGGGGCCGAACCCGATCGAGAACCTCTCCACGTGGACGCCGCGCCGCCGGGCGGCAAGGTAGTGGCCGAGCTCATGCACGAAGATCGAGCCGCCGAAGAACAGCGCGATGAGGAAGATCGACCACGCGTTCGAGAGGAGGGAATGGAGAAGTTCGGGGGACACGGGGGTATTCTTTCTCGTTGCCTCTTGGCTATTTGAACAGCTTGAGGCCCGCGGTTGCAATGCGGCGGGCCTCGGTGTCCGCACCGAGGACAGCCCCCAGGTCCATGGGTTCGAAGTTTTCCATGCGCCCGAGAGTCTGGCCGACGACCGCGGGAATCGCAAGAAATGGAATCCGCCCCTTCAGGAAGGCCTCCACGGCGACCTCGTTCGCGGCGTTGAAGGCGGCCGGGGCGACTCCCCCGGCCGCCATGGACTGGCGCGCGTATCTCATCATGGGGTAGCGGTCCTCGTCGACCGGCCTGAAGTCGAGGGTGAGGAGCCGCGTGAAGTCGATCGGTGGCTCGACGCCCCTGGCGCGCTCCGGATGGAGCAGCGCGTGCTGGATGGGGAACGTCATCGACGACGGCGAAAGCTGGGCGAGCATGGCGCCGTCGTTGAACTCCACCAGGCTGTGGACGATGCTCTGCGGGTGGATGACCGCCGTGCACTGCTCGGGGCGCAGGCTGAAGAGCCACTGCGCCTCGATGAGCTCGAGGCCCTTGTTCGCCAGCGTGGCGGAATCGACGGTCACCTTCGGGCCCATGGACCAATTGGGGTGCTTCAAGGCGTCGGCGGGGGTCGCATGGGCCAGCTGGCCCACGGGCCAGTCCCTGAAGGCCCCGCCGCTCGCGGTCAGCACGATCCTGCGGACCCCGGCGCTCGGATGGCCCTCGATGCACTGGAAGACCGCGTTGTGCTCGCTGTCGACGGGAAGGAGGCGCGTGCCGTGCCGGCGGGCCTCCTCCATCACGAACTTGCCCGCGAGGACGAGGATCTCCTTGGAGGCGAGGGCGAGGTCCTTGCCCGCCGCGATCGCGGCGAGGGCCGGCGCCAGCCCCGCGGTCCCCACGACGGCGACAAGGACGACGTCCGAAGCCGGCAGCGCCGCGAGCTCCGCGAGGCCCGCGTCGCCCGGGAGCAGCCGGGTCCCCGGCGGGAACGCCCCGGAATCCCGGGCCTCGGCGCACGCGCGCTCGTCGTGGACCGCGACCTCGCGCACCGGGAACTCGCGCGCGATCTCCGCGAGCCTGCGCCAGTCGGAGCGGGCCGCGATCCCCGCGAGCTCCAGCCGGTCGGGGTGGGAGGCGATGACGCGCAGCGCGCTCCCGCCGATGGACCCCGTGGCCCCCAGGAGGACGACGCGCCGGCGCGCCTTGGATGCCTTGGGGTTCGGGGATGCGGCCACGGCTTGTTGTGCGGGGACGGTTCCGCCTCAGGGCAGCCCGAGGAGGAAGTACCCCACGGGAGCCGCGAGGATGAGGCTGTCGCTCAGGTCGAAGATCCCGCCGATGCCGGGAACCGCGCCGCCCGAGTCCTTGATGACGGCGCGGCGCTTGAAGACCGACTCGAGGAGATCGGAGACGATGGCGACCACCGCCAGGGGAACGGCGAGGAGGGCCGCGTGCGCCGGGCCCATCCCCAGGGGCAGGACGGAGCGCCCGAGCCAGGCGACAAGCGCGCCCGCGCCGGCGGCCAAAGCGACCCCGCCGACCGCGCCCTCCCAGGTCTTCTTCGGGCTGATCTGCGGCGCCAGGGCGTGGCGGCCGATCGCGAGCCCCGTCAGGAGGGCCCCGACGTCGCAGAACTTGGCGACGGCGACAACCCAAAGGCAGAGGACAAGCCGCCCGTCGGGCAGGATCGAGTCCCCGGCGACCGGGGTGACGATCCGCACGAGGTACTGGAGAAGGAGCGACACGTAGACCAGGCCGAAGAGGGTCGACGAGAGCGCGTCGACGCGCCGCTCCGGCGCCCGCTCCGAGAGCACGCGGACCGCGAACACGATGGTCGCCATGGCGAGGAGCGGATGCGCGGGAAGGCCGAATTGGTACTGCGCCCAGGGGGCGAGCGTGATCAGGGCCCCGAAGAGGAGGCCCAGCCCCCCGAAGGGCTCGCTCCCCGAGGCGGCCATGAGCCCGTAGAATTCCCGGAGGGTGAGGACGGAGACGACGGCGATCGCGGCGACCGCTCCGGTGGTCCTGAAGCGCCACAGCACGGCCAGGAGGATAAGCCAGAGGGCGACCGTGCTCAGGATGCGCTTTCCCACGTGTGTATCCTGGCTTTCAATGGGCCGCGACCGCCGCGGGCCTCACCTGCTCGCTCGTCATCCCGTAGCGGCGCTCCCGCCGCGAGTAGTCCGCGATGGCGGCCGCGAGGTCCGCCTTCGTGAAGTCCGGCCACAGGACGGGCGTGAAGTAGAACTCGGCGTACGCGGCCTGCATGAGGAGGAAGTTGCTGACGCGCGTCTCGCCGGAGGTGCGGATCACCAGGTCGGGGTTGGGCATGCCGTGCGTGTAGAGGTGGCGCGACACCGTCTCCCACGACGCGTCCTCAGCCCTCTCCCGGCCGGCCAGGACCGCCTCCGCGTAGGCGCGCGCGGCGTCCGCGAACTCGGTGCGCGACCCGTAGTTGAGCGCGAGGACGAGCGTGTAGTCCGTGAAGGCCTTGGTCTCCTCGATCGTCTCGGCCAGGCGCCGGCGCACGCCCGCCGGCAGCTCCCCGGTGCGGCCGATCGTCATCAGGCGCACGCGGTCTCGAACGAAGGTCCCGAGCTCCTTCTTCAGGTAGAGCTCCAGGAGGCCCATGAGGGCGCCGACCTCGTCCTTGGGCCTGTTCCAGTTCTCGGCGGAGAATGCGTAGAGGGTCAGCATCCTGACGCCCAGGTCCCTCGCGGCGTAGGTCGCGGTCCGGACGGCCTCGACGCCGCGGCGGTGGCCCTCGATGCGGGGGAGCCCCCGCTGCTTCGCCCAGCGCCCGTTTCCATCCATGATGATGGCCACATGCTGGGGAACTGCCGCCCGGTCGGCGGAGGCTGGGCTGGCGGAGGGCATGGGGATGGGCCAAGGCTAGCTCCCGGGCGCCGGATTTGACAAGGGGGAAGGGCGGGCGAGAATCGGGCCTCGCATGAGAGTCGCATTCATAAGCGGCACGAGCATCGTGAATTCCACGCTGTTCTCGGCGTGGGAGAAGCTCACGGTCGACACCGCCTACGGCCCGGTCACCTTCCGGCTGCGCGGCGAGCACGCCGTGGTCAACCGCCACGGCCCCGGCACGCCCCTTCCCCCGCACGCGATCAACCACCGCGCCAACATCAAGGCGCTGGCCGACCTCGGCTTCAGGGACGTGGTCTCGCTGAACTCGGTCGGGTCGCTCAAGGCGGAGATCCCCCCGGGCTCGATCGTGTCCTGCTCCGACTACGTGGGCCTGCAGCAGGGCCCCGCCACGTTCTTTGACGACGAGCTCAAGGGGGGCGCCCCGGGGATCGCGAACAACCTCATCCCGCTTCTGGTGGGCAAGCTGGCGCCGGAGATTCCCGTCATGACGGGCAAGACCTACGTCCAGATGAGGGGGCCCCGGTTCGAGACCAAGGCGGAGATACGGGTGCTCCGGGGGTGGGGCGACGTCGTCGGCATGACAGCCGCGCACGAGGCGGACCTGTGCGGCGAGATCGGGCTCAACTACAACAGCCTGGCCATCATCGACAACTACGCCAACGGCCTCGAGGGCACCGAGATAGACTTCGGCAAGTTCAGGGACCTCGTGAAGGCCAACCAGGAGCGGGTGAACAGGCTCTTCACCCGGATGCTCGAAATCCTCGGCTGAAGGGTGTAGCGTCCGGCCCATGAGCGAATTCCTCCAGGCAGACAGGATCGGGGCCGTCAAGGGCTCGCTGGACCGGCTGCGGGCGAACATACGCCTCGCGATCCTAGGCAAGGACGAGGTGATCGAGCAGCTGCTCGTCTGCCTGGCGGCCGGCGGGCACGTCCTCATCGAGGACCTGCCGGGCGTCGGCAAGACGACGCTCGCCTACGCGCTCGCGCGCTCGACCGACTGCGCCTTCTCGAGGATCCAGTTCACGAGCGACCTGCTCCCGACCGACGTGACCGGTGTCGCCATCTACGACGAGTCGACGAAGGAGTTCGTCTTCAAGAGGGGGCCGGTCTTCGCGAACATCGTCCTCGCCGACGAGATCAACCGCGCCCCGCCCAAGACGCAGTCGGCACTCCTCGAGGTGATGGACAGGGCGAGGGTCACGGTGGACGGACGGTCGCACCCGGTGGGGACCCCATTCATGGTGTTCGCGACGCAGAACCCGGTGGACTACGAGGGGACGTTCCCGCTGCCCGAGAGCCAGATGGACCGGTTCCTGATGCGCCTGCGCATGGGCTACCCCAGCCACGGCGACGAGATCGAGGTCCTGCGCACGTCGAGGAGCGGCTACGACTCCATCTCGCTCAACCCCGTCGCCTCGCGCGAGGACGTCTGCGCCCTCCAGGCCCTCGTGCCCCACGTGTTCGTGGAGGAGAGCATCCTGGACTTCATCCTGAGGATCGTGGCGGCCACGCGCACCGAGTCCGAGTTCAAGGCCGGGGTCAGCGTCCGGGGGGGGATCGCGCTCCGGAGCGCCGCCCAGGCGAGGGCGCTCGTGAACGGCCGGGACTTCGTCCTGCCCGACGACGTGGTGGAGCTCGTCCCGTACGTGTTCGCGCACCGGCTCGCCCTCGCGCGCCAGTCCGGGGACTCCCTCGAGGAACGGCGGTCGGTCGGGGCGCACCTGAAGCGCATCCTCTCGGCCCTGCCCCCGCCGGCGTGAGCCCGCCCGGAGGGAAGGCCCGGCGCCGGTTCTGGCGGCGCCTGCTCTGGGGCCTGGTGTGGCCGGAGCGCAGCGAGCGGATCCAGCCGACGATATCGGGGGTCGTGCTGATCGGGCTCTCGCTCGGCATCGGCAGCGCCGCCTACAACTCCGCGAGCAACATCCTGTTCATCGCGCTCTCGCTCCTCCTCGCCTGCCTGATCCTGAGCGGCGTCCTGGCTTGGCTCAACCTGCGCAGGCTCGACTGGCGCCTCGAGGTGCAGCCGCTCCTGCGCGCCGGCCAGGAGGCCGGGGTCGGCCTCCTGCTCCAGAACGGCAAGAAGTTCCTGCCGACCTACGCCCTCTGGTTCGAGTTCAGGGCGAGCCCCTTCGACCGCCGGGGGCCGGGCCGGCCGGAATCGACCATCACGGCAAGGGGGATCGACGTCTGGGCGGTCCTCTCCAGGGCAAGGGAGGCGACGGTTGACGGGACCGTCCACCTGCGCACCCGGCTGGACCCGGGGTGCGAGACCCGGCTCGACTGGGCGTTCACGCCGGCGAGGCGCGGCCTGCTCAAGATCGAGCTGCGCGGGGTCGGCTCGCTTTTCCCATTCGGGTTCCTGCGCAAGCTGACCGGGACCGACCTCCAGACCGTCGTCCCCGTCTGGCCGGCGCCCGTGGAGTACCGCCGGTTCGCGGGGGCGGGGCCCCGGAGGCCGACGGGCGACCTGCAGCAGGCCCGCGCCGGCAGCGAGGGTGACATGATCGCCCTCAGGCGCTACGAGCACGGCGACTCCCACAGGCTGATCCACTGGAAGGCGAGCGCCCGCACGCGCCGCCTGCTGATCCGCCAGTTCTCGGCGCAGAGCATGGAGGCCAGCTCGATCTGGGTCCGCACCGACGCCGCGATCTGGCCGCGGCCGGAGCAGTTCGAGGTCCTCATGAGCTTTGCGGCGACCCTCGCGCAGGACCTGTTCCGCGCCGGCCGCCTCCAGGCGGCGACGGTCGGCGCCCTGCCGATGGCGCCCATGAGGAGGGTCGCGGACCTCGAGTCGTTCCTGGACCGGCTGGCCGAGGCGCAGCCCCTCCCGGCGGCGCAGGCGGTCGCCGCCCCGGCGCCCGGCACCGGCCGGCAGGGGAACCTCCTCACGTTCGAGCCCGAGGGCACGCGCGGCGTGGCCGCGTTCATCAATGGAGCAAAGACGGCAGCGACTTAGCCTGGACGAGCTCCACCTGCTGCGCTGGCTCCTCGGCGGCGCGCTGATGCTCCTGTCGATAGTGACGGTGTTCTACCTCGACATCGGCTCGGAGTGGCTGGCCGCCGTGGCCGCACTGGGTGTCCTGGTCGCCTTGGTGCGGCCCGCGCTCCCGGCCCGGGTCCCGGTCTGGGCGCACCGCCTCGCGTTCCCCGCGATCGTGGCGTTCTTCAGCGCCGACCTCTGGTACTCGGGGGAGCTCCTGCCGGCGATAGTGAGGCTCGACCTGCTGCTCCTCATGTACCGCGGCATCAGCCACCGCGCCCGCCGCGACGACCTGCAGATCGTCGTCCTCGGCCTCTTCCTGATCGTCGTGGCCGGCGTCCTCACGGTGTCGCTCCTCTTCGCCGCCCAGATCCTCGTCTTCACGGCGTGCGCGCTCGGGCTGCTCATGGTGGTCACGATCGCGGCCTCGACGGAGGGCGGCCAGGCGCCCGTGCTCGCGGTCCGCGGCGTGGTGCCCCTCTGGGCCGCCCACGCGGACTGGGGCCGGCTCTTCCGGAGGCTGCGCGAGGTGGCCGACTGGAGGCTCGTCGCCTCCGCGGTCGCGCTCTTCCTCGGGGTCGTCGCGGTGTCGGGGCTCCTCTTCCTCGCCATTCCGCGGTTCCAGCTCGAGAACAGCCTTTTCCTGGAGCGGTTCGTCACGAGGAAGGCGAGGACGGGCTTCAGCGACTCGATAAAGTTCGGCGACATCACGGAGATCCTGCAGGACGACGGCGTCGCGCTCGACGTGGACCTCTCGGACCCGGCGCAGGCCCCCGCCGTCCCCTACTGGCGGATGGTGGTGCTCGACGAGTACCGCAACGGGGGCTTCCGGCTCTCGGCCAGGATGCGCTCGGTCGAGTTCAGGAACGAGCGCACGAACGCCTACCTGCGCCCCCCGGGGGGAGGCCCGCGCGGCGCCCCGACGTGGACCTTCTACCTGGAGGCCGGCGTCAGCCGCTACCTGCCGGCCATAGGCCGGTTCGACCTCCTGCGCTTCCGCGAGGCCCAGAACTACCGGTACTCGACCGACCTCGGGATAGTCGCCCTGCGCGACGAGCCGGCCTCGATGACCGCCTACCGGGTCGAGGGCATGGGCCCCGAGATGTCCGTCCTCCCGGACCGGGTGTTTGCGGGATGGCTGAGGAACCGCGCCGTCCGGGGGAGGTTCCCGCTCCAGCTCGACACCGGGCTCTCCGCCGGGGACGCGAAGGTGCTCGCGCGGATGGTGTCCGCCGTCGGCCTCTCGGCCGACCAGGGCAGCGCGGAGTTCGCGAGAAGGGCCGACGAGTGGCTCAGGGGCCAGCACAGCTACTCGCTGGCGCCGAAGATACCCGAGGGGCCGGGGGACCCTCTCGTGCGGTGGATGGCCTCCCGCGAGCCCGGCCACTGCGAGCTCTTCGCGGGCGCCCTCGTCCTGCTCGCCCGCTCGGCGGGCATTCCCGCCCGAGTCGTGACCGGCTTCAAGGGCGGCACCTGGAACGCCTACTCCGGAAACTTCACGATCCGCAATTCCGACGCGCACGCCTGGGCGGAGGTGTGGGATCCGCAGAAGGGCGCCTGGCTAAGGGAGGACCCCCTTGAGCTCGCCTCGGCGGCCGCCGCCGACGCCAAGGGCGCCGCGGCGCTCGCCGGCCTCATGGACAGGAGCTGGGCCGCCCGCCTGAACAGCCTTCGCGTCTTCTGGTACCGGCGGATCGTCAACTTCGACCAGCAGTCCCAAGCCGACACCCTCAGGGCCTTCAAGGCGGCGACGGACAGCTCCGGCAGGTGGCTGCGCTCGACGCTCGACCGGGCGGCGTCCGGCGTGCGCCGGTGGGTCGCCGGGCCGTGGGACGCGGCGCGCATCGCCCGGACCCTGGCCGGCGCCGGCGCGGCTGGCGCCTGCGCGTGGGCCCTGGGCGCGGCCGCCTCACGCCTGGCGGCCATGGGCCGCGGCCGGCGGGTCGATCCCGTCAGGCGCGAGGCCGGGCGATGGCTCGTGCGGGTGGCGGGCCCCCCCGCGCTCGTCGCCGACCTCCAGCGCCTGAGGTACGGGCCGGTTCCCACCTGGCCGCGGCCGGCCGAGGTCTTCAGGGCGGCCCGCAGGGCATCTGTGCCTCGGCGCGGCTGATCAGTTCGCCGCGACGCCCGCGCGGGTCTTCTCGAAGTATTTCTTGAGGACGGCCGATGCGACCGGCGCCGCCTCGCGCCCGCCGCCGAAGTTCTCGCCCGGGGTTGTGCCCTCGATGGCGACCGCGACCGCGATCTCGGGGTTCTCGAGCGGCGCGAAGCAGATGAACCAGGCCTCGTCGACCTTGCCCTGGGGGCTGTTGATCTGGGCGGTGCCCGTCTTCCCCGCGATCCTGACCCCCGGTATCCGGAGGAGCTCGGTTGTCGTCAGGATCGAGGCTGTGCCGCCCTCCTGGGTGCATCCCTCCATGCCCTTCAGGATCGCGGCCCTCTGGTAGTCCGAGAGCCCGATGGGCTCGGTGTGCTGGGCCTGTCGGTTGGGATCGTGGAGGAGGGTGGGGCGCGTCCAGGTCTCGCCCCTCGCGAAGGAGGAAGCGAAGCACGCCAGGTCGAGCGGCGTCACCTGCACGTCCCCCTGGCCGATCGCCATGTTGGCCGTGTCCCCGGGGTTCCAGCCCTCGCCGCGCGCCCTCAGCTTCCAGGCGGGGTCGGGGACCAGCATCCGGCGCGTCTCGCCCGGGAGCTCGATCCCCGTCGGGCGGTCGAGGTGGAAGCGCCTCGCCTGGGCCGCGATCACGTCGGCCGAGGTCTTCAGGCCGACGGTGTAGAAGTAGATGTCGCAGCTCTCCGCTATGGCCTCCGGAAGCTGCAGCATGCCGTGGTGCCCGAGCCCGTTGTCGCAAGTGAACCGGCGGTTGCCGATCATCATGGAGCCGTCGCAGTCGGCGGGAGTGTCCGTGGGCGTGATGGCTCCGCTCAGCAGCGCTGCCGTCGAGACCACGATCTTGAAGGTGGAGCCCGGGGAATAGACGGCGTTGAGGGCGTTGTTGGTCCAGGCCCTGCGGTTCTCGATGTCGGCCGCCGCCGCCACGCTAAGGCGGGGGGAGAACAGATTGAGGTCGTAGGCCGGCTCGCTCGCCATGACGAGGACCTCGCCCGTGCGCACGTCCATGGCCACGACCGCGCCCTTCTGGTCGCCGAGAGCCCCCTCGGCGGCCAGCTGCAGGTCGATGTCGAGGCTCGTCGTCAGGCTCTTCCCCTGCACCGGCAGGCGGTGGTCGATCGGGGGGTTCACCTTGTAGCCCGCGGGATCCACGCGCAGGATCGTGTATCCCGCCTCGCCCTGGAGGACGGAATCGAACTGCCGCTCGAGGCCGTCGCGCCCGATCGTGCCCTTGATCTTGAGCGTCGCCAGTCCCTCTCCGGGGAACTCCTCGACATCGGCGTCATCGTTGACACCCACGTAGCCAAGGGTGTGCGCCGCGGCGGCCCCGAAGGGGTAGGTTCGAGCGTACGAGGGGTACACCTGGAGGGGTGAATTGACCGGCAGGCGCTCGGTCAGCCTCGCGAACTCCTCGGGGGTCAGGTCGTCCACGAGCGAGTAGGGCAGGAGCAGCTGCCTCTCGAGGTGGCGCTGGAGGGCGCCGGCGTCGACGCTGCCCGTGCGCCCGAGGACCGCGTTCACCTGGTCCAGGTAGCGCTGCACCACGCTCACGTGCGCGATCCGCTCGACCTGGGAGGCGCTCGGCAGGTCCTGGTCCCCGGTCGCCCGGTAGTTGTTGCGGATCCGGATGGCCTCGCTCCTGAAGTCCGGGCGCAGCGCCTCGAGGTCCAGGACGACCGCGAATCGGGCGCGGTTTCCGACGAGGATCCGGCCCTGCCGGTCGAGGATGTTGCCGCGGGCGCCCGGCGTTATGATGCGCCTCTCGTTCTGCTGGCGCTCCTGCTCGTGGTGGATCGACTCCTTGATGATCTGCTGGTAGGCCAGCCCGCACGCCAGGACCGCGAGCAGGAGCGCGACTATCCCGTGGAACGCGATGATCCTCGGGTCGTATCCCGTCTTGGATTCGACCAAGCTGCCCGAGCGTTCGGAAGGCGCCGCCATGGGGTTGATGGGGCCGAGACTAGGCCGAGCGCGAGGGGACCGCACGCCCCAACTCGAGGGAGCGCAGCTGGAGCGCGAAGAACCACGGGGCGGCCGCGGCGACCGCGGCCTGCGACCACACGAGGTCGGAGAGCAGCCTCGGCCACACGGTGGCGCCGGCCGGGACGTGCCGGATCCGAAGCAGGGAGAGGGCGAGGAAGAGCGCCATGTTGAGCAGCAGGACCACGACGACCCTGACCAGGGTCTCGTCGCGCTGGAGGCGCTCGCGCAGGTTGTAGACCGCCGCGTGGGCGGTGCCGAAGAGCGCCGCGTGCGTGCCGAAGGGGACCGGCGCCACCGAGTCGCAGAGGAGCCCGCCGAGCACCGAGGCCGCGAATCCCTGGCTGAACGGCACCATGAGCGCCGAATACCCGACGAAGAGGCCGCCGGCAAAGAGCCAGACGTGAAGGCCGGAGAGCGCGCTGTTCGCCTCCGCGACCAGCGCGCGCAGGAGGTAGAGCGTCAGGAAGAGGACGGCGGCAACGCGCATCGCGGACCCTCCGCTCAGCCGGGATTGGAGGGAACGAGCACGGTGACCTCGGTGAGCTCCGCAAGCCGCGGGTCGAGCTCGACCTCGCCCGTCCGGAACAGTCCGTCCTCGCTCGACTCGACGTGGACGATGCGGCCGATGGTCAGCCCGGCCGGGTACACGCCGCCGAGGCCCGAGGTGGCCAGGAGCTTCGGCTCGGAGGCGTTCGCGTAGACGTCCAGGGGAACGAACTCGATGACGCCCCTGGCCGGGCCGAAGACCTGGTTCTCGGCACCCTGGTAGCTTATCGGCCGGGTGTCGCCCTCGACGACCGCCGCGATCCGCAGGCCCGGGTCGCTGATCAGCTGGACGACCGAGGTGTAGGCGTGGACCTCAGAGACCCGCCCCACGACGCCGCCGCTGAAGACCACGGGCGCCCCCACGGGGATGCCGAAGTCGGCGCCCTTGCGGATCACCATCCGCTGCCACCACCCGGAGAAGTCGCGCTCGGCGACGCGGGCGTGCTCGAGGCGGAAATGATCCGGCGCGGGCATGCGCAGGAGCGCCTCCAGGCGCGAGACCTCCGCCTCCAGGGCGGCGCTCCGCTGGACCGAGAGGGCGTACGACGCGTCGAGCCGGGCCTGGTCGCGCCCCGCCTCGATCAGCGCCTCCCTGGAGTGGAGCCTCAGGGCCCAGAAGCGCTGGAGGTCGCCCACGTAGGAGGCCGTCGCGGCCACGGGCGCCGTCATCTCGAAGAAGCTCGCGCGGGTGAAGGTCCTTAGCGCCAGGGGCGCCACGAGCCACACCGCCAACGCGAGGCCCAGCGTCACGAAGGGCCGGGCTTGGTCGAATCGTTGGGATCGCCCAATCCTCACGCGTTCTGCATGAGCCAGGACAGGTCGTTCAGGACGGCCCCGGTCCCGTTGGCGACGGCGGAGAGGGGATCCTCGGCGACCGTGACCGGCAGGCCCGTCTTGTCGCTGAGCAGCCGGTCGATGCCGCGGATGAGCGAGCCGCCCCCGGCCATCACGAACCCGCGGTCCACGAGGTCCGCCGAGAGCTCCGGGGGGCACCGCTCAAGGGTGGTGCGCACCGCGTCCACGATCGCGGCCACCGTGTCGGAGAGCGCCTCGCGCACCTCCTGGGAGGTGATGTGGATCGTCTTGGGCAGCCCGGCCACCGAGTCGCGGCCCTTCACCTCCATCGAGAGCTCCTCGTCGAGGGCGTAGGCGGACCCCACCCGGATCTTGATCTCCTCGGCCGTGCGCTCGCCGATCAGGAGGTTGTAGGCCCGCTTCATGTAGTTGATGATCGCGGCGTCGAGCTCGTCTCCCGCCACGCGTATCGACTTTGAGAACACGATGCCGTTCAGGGAGATGATGGCGATCTCGGTCGTGCCGCCGCCTATGTCGACTATCATGTTCGCGGCCGGCTCGTCGATCGGGAGCCCGACCCCGATCGCCGCCGCCATGGGCTCCGGGATCGTGATCACCTTGCGCGCGCCCGCGTGGGTCGCGCTGTCCATGACCGCCCGCTTCTCGACGGCCGTGATCCCGGAGGGAATCGCGATCACGACCCGGGGGGGCGCCCGGAAGCTCTGGCTCGCCTTCTGGATGAAGTAGCGCAGCATCGCCTCGGTCACGTCGAAGTCGGCGATGACGCCGTCCTTCATGGGGCGGATGGCGGTTATGTTGCCCGGGGTGCGCCCGAGCATCCGCTTGGCCTCGTCGCCGACCGCCCGGACCTTGCGGGTCACCGTGTCCAGGGCCACGACCGACGGCTCGCGCAGCACGATCCCCTTGTCCTTGACGTATACGAGCGTGTTGGCGGTCCCGAGATCGATTCCGATGTCGTTGGAGAAATAACCGAAAAGGTTGGCCATGATCTCGTGTTGCTGGGGCTGGAAGTCGGCGGCGTTTCCGCCGACGGAATCGAATGATCGTCGCAGGCACCTGTCAACGAGGGAAATACACCGGATTGGGTTGACGGATCCGTGCGGGCGAAGCGATTTTCCCGGGAGGCCCGCCATGCATGGAATCCTGTTCATCCAAGACCTGGCGGTGATCCTCCTGGTCGCGGGGGCGGTGGGCTGGGTCTGCCAGAGGATCGGGCTCTCGGTCGTCTTCGGGTTCCTGGCGGCGGGCATCCTCGTGGGCCCCTCCAACCCGCGCCTGGCGCTCGTCTCGGACCCCGAGAGGATCGCGACGCTGGCGCAGATCGGCCTCGTCTTCCTCATGTTCTCTATCGGGCTGCGCCTCTCCCTGCGCAAGCTGCGGAGGCTCGGGCTGCCGCTCCTCGCGGCGGCCGTCCTGGGCGCCGTCGCGATGTACTACCTGACCCGCCTCCTGGCGGCGGCGGCCGGCTGGAGCGCCATGGAGGGGCTCTTCCTCGCCGGGATGCTCATGGTCTCCTCGTCCGTCATCATAGGGAAGATCCTGCACGAGACGGGGCTCAACCACGAGCGCGCCGGCCAGCTGGCGCTCGTTGGCCGCTTCCAGCCCGGTCTGGCCGACGACGCTCTGCACGTTGTAGGCGGCGCCGAGCGAGCTCAGCTCCTGCGCGGTGATCGGCCCGAGCGTGCCGACCAGCCCGTCGGTGAGCCC
>Ga0181526_10001875_pt1 | contig 19237 bp, 13 predicted proteins | sample PEATcosm2014_Bin_35_FD_119750 | JGI IMG/M metagenome (GOLD analysis project Ga0181526, IMG submission 119750) | Peatland microbial communities from MTU Mesocosm Facility, Houghton, MI, USA - PEATcosm2014_Bin06_30_metaG | ecosystem: Environmental > Terrestrial > Soil > Wetlands > Peat | place...
GCGGTAGAATGCCTTCACGTTCCATGTAGGAACAAAAGGCATCTATGTCGTGCCGTTTCGCAAGCCTCTCTGGCGCGGGGCGAATGGATCGCTATCTCCGATGGCGGCTCGGATGACATGCCGCACTTTTCCTATGACGACAAGCTGATCGTCTTCGCGTCGGGCCGGGATGCTCGCCGCTTGATGGCCCAAAGGCTCACATCGGACATGCGGCCGGATGGCAAACCCGTCGCGGTATTTCCCTCGCGACAGGTCAAGAGTTCCCCCGTCGTATCGTTTGACGAGACCTCACTGGCCGCTGATCTTATCGTCCCCACTCAAGCCGCGGCCGTCGGCAACATGGTTGCTGGAACCGGCGAAGCGGATGCGCACTAATGCAGGCCGATCTGTGCAGGAAGGTCGAGGCGCGCCACCGCCAACCTTCGGGATTGTCATAAGGGTGGTCTGCGCCGAAACGATGCGGCTAACCGAACCCGGCAATGCTACACTTGGCGTTGGGCATCTTCGGACCAGCCTTATGGTCACGGCCAGCCACCTCCGCCTGGGGCCTACGCTGCTCTCACTGTTAGGCGCGTCGCTCTCGCTGGCACAAACTCCACCGCCTGTTTTCGTGGCGAATACTGACCTGCAGTCGATCGCCGTCCGTGTGGTCGACAAGCAAGGTTACGACGTGCACGGACTTACCGCTTCGGACTTCACCATCCTCGAAGAGGGCCATCCCCAACAGATCGCGTTCTTCGGGGCGGAAGACCAGCCCTTCAGCCTTACACTCCTGCTCGATACCAGTTGGAGCATGCGCTCTAGCCACAAACTGGAGCAGGCCCGTAGCCTACTCGCCCCGCTGCTCCGCGGCAATCGTCCCGGCAACGAAATCTTTTTCATCCCTTTTACCGACCGCGTGGGCCCCTTTCTAACGTTGTCTCCCGACCAACCGCTTGGCCCGCTCATCCCCACTACGCGATCGGTACAGGACGGGACCGCGCTCTACGACGCGCTCGCTACTTCACTCTGCAACATGCGCGCCGCGCGCAATGTCAGACAGGCCATCGTAGTGATCACCGACGGCGCCGACCAACATAGTCGTCTGACACTCGATCGCTTAATTTTATTGGCACAGTCTTCCAAACCGCAGATCTTCATGATCGGATTCTTCGACTCCTCAGAGCAAGAGCTGTATAAAAAGAGTGGGAAAACCGTGTCACTTGTCAACCTCCACGAAATCGATAACCCGCTTAAAACCTTCGAGCGCGTGGCCAAGGAATCCGGCGCTGAGTCCTTCTTCCCTTCTTCCGACGGCGACCTCGCTCGCGTCGTCGATCACGTCCTGGGTATTTTACAAGCCGAATACACGCTGGCCTACTATCCCAAGAGCGTCCATCAGCTCCGCCACATTCAGGTCCGAACCAATCGCCACGGCGCCGCCGTCACCACGCGTCATACCGTAGGTTCGGACGTGTCTAACGGCGAAGCCGTCCACTTTGCCGAAGGCTCCTGTACCGTGTCGCCTACGGAACATCCCTATCCGTGGGAACCACATGTCACTCAGGGCCTCCCCCATACCTCGATTTACCGGGACGATTTCTCGGATCCCCAAAGCGGGTGGCCCAATCGTACCTACTGGCGCTATGCCTCAGGTGGCTACGAAATCACCGTGGGCCCTCCACCCCGCAACCAACCCAGCATGGGTCCAATGTCCGCCCCTGGCCGGGGCACCATCGGCGGACCTGTCTGGGGTGGCGATCCAGGCGGAGCGGGCCAATTCGCGATTTCCACTGGTACACTTGTCGCCTATGGTCCGAGGTTTGAGAACTTCCGCGCATCGATATCGGTTTCCGGCAGATGGACACGCATCGTGTCACCCGAACATCCCAACCTATATACTGACGGCGGTGCCGGCATGGTCTTTCGTCTCAATGCCGCCGGCTGTTACATATTGCTGCTATCGGGATCGGGAAAGGCCGAGCACTTCTCGTTCAGGCTCGTGAAACTTCCGTTCGACCAATCGCTAAATCCCGTGGGCTGGGACCGTCCCGAAAAGACTTGGTACGGTCCCGAAACACAGATCATTCCGTGGACGGAGATGTTCTTGCCCCGCAGTGCCACCACCCAGGCACTCGATGAAATCGAGCGGGCCACCATCACCGTCGAGTGCTCCGCCGACCGCATTGCCGTGCTGGTCAATGGTCACGAGGTCGCGCGCGTCAATGACAAGAGCTTTTCAAGCGGCCAGGTGGGCATGGCGACATTCGGGAAAGGTCGTGCCGTTTTTCGCGACCTGTATGTTGAAGAGCGTCCCTAATAGTCGCCCACGAATACCTTGCAGTCGTCCGACGCGGAAAATGCCGCAGTATAGACCCTGCCTGTGCGGTTTCTACGGCGACGCTACGCGCGAGTGCCGCTGCACGCCGGCGATGATCCAGCGGTACCTGGGCAAGATTAGCGGACCACCGCTGGACCGCATCGACATCCACGTGGAAGTCCCCGCCGTGCCTTATCAGGGACTGCGAGGCAGCCCGGCCCTCAAGTCCTCGGCGGAAATCCGCGTTCGCGCCGAACGTGCACGCGCCCGGCAGCAGGCCCGCGGCGGCTGCTGCAATTCGCACATGCCCGCACGCTCGATCCGCAAGCAATGCACACTCGATGAAGCCGGCGAGCGGACCCTGGAGATGGCAGTCCGCCGCCTGGGTCTTTCCGCCCGCGCGCATGACCGTATCCTCAAAGTCGCGCGCACCGTCGCCGACCTGGGCGAATCCGAAGTGGTGTCCGCCAAGCATATCGCGGAAGCGGTGCAGTATCGCAGCCTGGACCGGAATTACTGGAATTGACCGTGCCGCCGAGGCAGAGCATCGAGTTGAGGCGCGGTTGCCCGGTGTGTAGAAACTGTGCGCCTCGTGCGGCCGCGGTACGGGGCGTGCTCTGATCGTGGGGCCTCTCAGCCACGCCGCCACACCTCCAGCGGCAGCCTACGCGAGGGCATCCCTAGCGCGTAGCGAGATCCGCCTACATTGCATTTTTCGCCGCCCTTATCTATCCTGCGATTATGGCCCCTCCGCCGAAACGCCCGTTTCTGCAGTTGGGCATGGTAGCGATCCTGGCAGCCGTCCTGGTGCTGCTGGCCGTGCTGCAATACCGCTGGAGCCTCGAGATCAGCCGGGCCGAACGCGCGCGCATCGAAGCCAGCTTGAATACTTCGGTCCGCCAGTTCCGCCAGGAGTTCTATCGCGAGTTGGTGCAGGTGTCCACCGCTTTCCATAGCGAACCCGGGGCTGAACCGGATAGCTTCTGGTCGAGCTATGCCGAGCGCTATCAAGCCTGGGCGCGCACCGCGTCGCGCCCGGATCTCGTCGCAGATGTGTATGTCTGGCAGGCGGGCGCGGGGACGCATTCACAACTGCGGTTGCTTCGTCCTGCAACCAACGAGTTTGAAGCGGTCGGGTGGCCTGCAGGGTTCGGCAGCTTGCGGGCCAGGCTCGAAGATGAAGTGCGCCAGCCTCCCGGACCTCCCGGCCCCGAGATGCGTTTATTCGCCTGGACCATGGAAGAGCAAATCCCCGCGCTCGTGCATGCGGTTTCCGACATCTCCGGGCCGCGCCGCCGCCGTGGCGAGGGACCGGCCGCGCCACCGCCGCGCATTCTGGGATTCGTCATCGTGGAACTGAACCGCACCGTGCTCGAACAGCATCTGCTCGGCGAATTGGCCCAGCGTTACTTTGCCGGCCCGGAAGGGTTCATCTACAACGTCGCGGTCGTAAGCGGGGATCCCGCCGGCGGTATGATCTATCGTTCCGATCCGCAACTGGCCAGCGCATCTCTGATTCCGCCCGATGCCCGCGCGCCCCTTTTTGGCGGCACTCCCGAGGAATACCGCAGCATCGGCGGCGAGCCGCCTCCACGCCAGAGGCCTGGCAGGCCGCCTTCCGGCCGCGGCGGCGGCGCCAGGGGCGCGGGATTCACGCCTCGCACGCGCGGCGCTGTCATTCTGCTTCCCGCCGCCGCCGAGCCCTGGCAATTACTGGTCAGACATCGCGGAGGCTCGCTTGAATCGGTCGTCGCCGCCGACCGGCGCCGCAATCTCTTTCTCAGCTTTGGCGTGCTGCTGCTGCTGGCCGTCGGCATGGCCTTGATCATTATTTCCGCCCAGCGCGCCCGCCGCCTGGCGCGACTCCAGATGGAGTTTGTGGCCGGGGTCTCGCACGAGCTTCGCACGCCGGTCGCCGTCATCTGCTCCGCGGCCGATAATCTGGCCGAAGGCTTTGTGGGCGCCAAGGATCAGGTCCGGGAATATGGCGCCGTGATCCGCAACGAGGGACGCCGGCTGGCCGGGATGATCGAACAGATCCTGTACTTCTCCGCCGGTCAATCGGGGCGCGCCAGCTACGACCTCAAGCCCGTGCAGGCTTCCGATGTGATCGCCGCCGCTCTGGCCAATCTTTCCGCGCTGCCGGAGGCTGAGGGGTTCACCGCCGAACAAGAGATCGACCCCGATCTTCCCTTTGTCGTAGGCGATGCCGGGGCGCTGACGCGCTGCCTTCAGAACCTCATCTTTAACGCGCTGAAATACGGCGGCGAGAGCCGCTGGGTGCGCGTGCGCGCCGGAAGGGCGGGCGAAGGCGACGCAGCCCGAGTGCGCATCAGTGTGGAGGATCGCGGAATGGGAATCGATGCGGCGGACCTGCCGCACATCTTCGAGCCGTTCTACCGCGGCAAAGCCGCCCAGGCCGCCCAGATCCACGGGGCCGGTCTCGGCCTGAGCCTGGCCCACGATATCGCGGAGGCCATGGGCGGGCGCCTCACGGCGGCCAGCGAGCCGGGGCGCGGCAGCACTTTCACGCTGGATCTGCCGGCAGCCGCGCCCATCGCCGAGCCGTTGCCGCGTACGGCATAATCATGGAGCGCCGAATCCTGGTGGTTGAAGACGAGCCCGGTCTGGTGATGACCCTGGGCGACCGGCTGCGCAGCGAAGGCTACCATGTGGAAGCGGCCGCCGATGGCCAAACCGGTCTGGAGCTGGCCTCCAGCGGCGGTTTCGATCTGATCTTACTGGACGTGATGCTCCCGCGCAAAAACGGTATGGACGTCTGCCGCGATCTGCGCCAGCGGGGCATCGCCACACCTATCCTGATGCTCACGGCCCGCGGCCAAACCATGGATAAAGTGGTCGGACTGAAGATCGGCGCGGACGACTACCTGACCAAACCGTTCGAGATGATGGAGCTGCTGGCCCGCGTAGAGGCCCTCCTGCGGCGCGCGCCGGCGTTCCCGGATTCCGGCGACATCTGCCAACTCGGGTACATTCACGTCGATTTGCGGCGCACCGAAGTCTCGCGGCACGGCAAACCTGTGACCCTCTCCGCAAAGGAATTTCAGCTCCTGCGCTATCTGGTCGAGCACCGCGGAACCACGGTGTCGCGGGAGACCTTGCTCAGCGAAGTTTGGGGCTACGGCGGCGTCACGTCCAGCCGGACGGTGGACGTACACATCGCCTGGCTGCGCCAGAAGTTGGAAGAGGATCCCAAACAGCCGCAATGGATTCTCACGGTGCATGGCTTGGGGTACAAAGTGGCGGGGTAGCACGCTGGGGTCATCGTCAACGAAACGAAACACGCTTTGTGCTAGCATCCGGGTGGGAGGCTCCATGCGAACGATTTTTGGGCTAGCCCTTAGCTCGATCGTGGCGTCGCAGGCTCTGGCAGCGCTAGTCACCGTGATCCCGAACGGAGGCGCCGGCGTCGGAAGCTTGAGCGTCATCAACCCCGCCACGAGCCGGGTGGAGCGCAACCTCGTGACGGCCACCGCTCCCACCGGCGGCGGAATTACGAACGCCAGCTTTGCAATCACGAATACCGGCGGCAGTGCCGCGGTCTTGGGCTTGCAGAAGAGCTCGGCCTCCGCGGTGTATATTCTGTCCGTGGTGAACCTGAGTACGGGGCGCATTACGGGGCCACGAGAGCTTTCGTACGTGCCGCCGCGAGGGGGGCCCATGATAGCTGCGAACCCTAAAACCAGCGTCCTCTATCTCGCCTATGTCGATTCGAGCTCCAACTTTCACATACAGGCGATCGACCCCACGACTCTCCATGTGACCCTGGAGTCGAACCTGGGCGCCAACGGCGGTCAGTCCATGACCGTCTCGCCGGACGGGGAAACCATCTACCTCAGCGGGTATGGTTATGCTGCCGTGGTAGCGGTCCAGGCCTCCAATCTGAAGCTGATCGGCACGGTTCCCCTCTCCGACCAGTGGGATGCCGTCGTTTCTCCCGATAGTTCGACGTTATATGTTGCGGCTGGCGCATATCCTAACGTAGGCGTGACCGTAATCGACACTGCCACACTTCAGGTGACGCAGACCGTGCCCATTGCAAGCGTGAGCGTTGTTTTCGGCCTCGCAATTTCGCCCAACGGATCTCAACTCTACATGCCAGGCCAGGCAAATTTTCAGGGCACAGACATCTTCACGCTCGATCTCGCTACTGAGGCTTTGATGACCATGTCGGTCCTCGTCAACAGCGGCGTCGCGGTTTCGCCTGACGGAACAGTGTATGTTGGGAATACATCGAATAATCTTGCGGTCGGGTCGCAGGTGTTGGTCTTCGATCCGGCTTCGCAGTCGGTCACCAGGATATTATCGGCCTTTGGGTATGGCTCTTTTGCGCTGAGCTCCACGGGGAGCCAGCTCTACTACCTGAATCAGCAGAGCTCGACCCTGGCTGCCACCGGTCCAGATCCTTCCCAAAGCATCCTTGACACGGCTGCCATCGGGCAACTTGACAGTACCGCCTACGACGCGACAAACAACCTGCTTCTGGCGGCGGATTTCGCCAATAACATTGAGGTGCTGGACGCCGCCACGTTCGAACCCGCCGGGCATCTCTTTGTTCCGGATTTGAACATTACGAATCCCTATGTGACTGCCGGCGGCGGTTCCGGATTTGTCGCCTATGTTCCGAACGCGGCTCCCGTAGTGTTGCGGTTCGATCCGGTCTCGCTCCAGACGACCGGAGCGGTGACTCTTTGGAACAATCCATCCGACGACCTCATCGTTTTCTCGCAACCGGTGATGAGTGGAAGCACGCTCTACGTGCCATTCTCGGCCAGCTTTAACGGCGGCCCGGTCAGGTTTGGCGGCAGCGCCAGCGCTCCCTCAAGCGTGCCAAACAGCGGTGTTGCGGTTATCGATACAATCCAGATGAAACGCGTGGCATTGTGGCCGTTCCAAGCCCTGCCCCTGCTCGGCTTGGCCCCAGGGCAGAGTGTGGCTTACGCGGTGGTTCCCGCAGGGTCGATACTGGATCTGGACGAAATCGACCTGAGCACGGGCACGATCACCCTGCAAGTCCAGATACCGGGCAGCCCGGGGAGCGCCTACTCGAACCCGGCGGTTTCACCGGACGGCAGCACAATCTATTTCTCGTCGAACAATACGCTTTACACGCTCAATGCGCAGACTCTCGCCATCACCAATACGGTGACCGGCATCGGTCTCACCAGCCTGACGGTCAGTCCGGATGGTAATTACCTGTACGGCGGCACCCCCGTTCCATGCGAGGCCTGCTCCGAACAGATCGTTTCCACGTCCTCGCTCACGGTGATCGGAACGATACCCGTATCCACGGCGTACCCGGAACCCGCTCTGTTCCTCGGCAATTGAGACGGAACAAAATAGCAGAGATGGTTCCCAAAAATCAGGGGTGTGTGCTTGGGCGGTCGGGGTACAGCCGCCGCCGATTTTGCCGGCAGGCATAACCTCAGCCCCCTTTCCGAACGTCCTAATATTGGGTTATCCTTCCGTTTGACAACATGACAAAAATCACGTTTCCTCGCTGCCTTGCGGTGTGCTCTTTAGCCGTTGGCATCGCCGCCGCGCAACAGCCCAGCCGGGCATTGGGAGTTGTTCAGTCCATCGACCCCACCAACGGGCAAATCACCTTGAAAACCGATGCCGGCGCGTCTTTGAAGATCGTGCCGCAGAGCGGAGCCCGGTTTGTGCGGGTTCCGCCGGGAGAGACCAGCCTGGCAAAGGGCACGCCGATTACGGCCGCGGACATCGACGCCGGCGACCGCCTGCTGGCGCGCGGCCAACTCTCCGACGACAAGAATTCGCTGGCGGCTACGCTGCTGGTCGTCATGACCAAAGCGGACCTCGCCAAGAAGCACGCAGCGGACCGGGCTGAGTGGCAGAAGCGAGGTGTCGGCGGTATCGTTACCGCTGTCGATCCGGCTGCCGCCACGGTGACCATCACCGCGCGCAGTGCCGAAGGCGCCAAGCCACTGACAATCGTGACTGACCCGAAGACTGTGGTGCGCCGCTATGCGCCGGATTCCGTAAAGTTCGACGATGCCAAGCCCAGCACCGTGGGCCAGATTAAGCCGGGCGATCAGGTGCGGGCGTTGGGAGACAAGAGCGCGGACGGGACCAGCTTTACGGCCGAAGAACTGGTGTCCGGATCGTTCCGCAACGTGGCCGCGACAATAACCACGATCGACCCCGCGACGGGCAGCTTGAAGGTGACCGATCTTGTCACCAAGAAACCGCTGGTAGTGCGGGTCAACAGCGATTCCACCTTGCGCAAGCTCCCGGAGATGGTGGCGCGCGGGATCGCCACGCGTCTTAACGGCGGATCGGCCGGCGCCGCGCAGGGCGCTGCCGGAGGAGGATCGAGCAGTCCCGGCGGACAGTCTGGTTCCGGCGCGCAGCCGGGTGCAGGCGCGCAGCCTGGCGCTGGCGCGCAGTCCGGCGCTGGTGGCACGCGCCGTTCCGGGGACCTGCAGCAGATGCTCGAGCGAATGCCTCCTCTAAAGCTCGAGGACCTGAAGCCCGGCGACGCCATCATCGTGACAAGCACGGAAGGCGCCGATCCGGGTCAGGTCACCGCCATCACCTTGCTGGCGGGCGTCGAGCCGATTCTCACCGCCACCCCGGCCAGCAGGCGCACATCGATGCTCGGCTCCTGGAATCTGGAGATGGATACGGGCGGCATGCAGTGATGTTGGCAGGCGGAAGCGCCTGCCCCACCCTACTAATGCGGCAACGGTTGGAAGATGGCGAACACAGCGCCTTGGGGATCGGCGACCACTGCCCAGCGGCCCACGTTCTCCATTGTCGTGGGCCCATAGTAAATCTTCGCCCCGAGGGATTTGGCCTTTTCCGTCGAGGCGTCACAGTTGGAAGCCAATAGATAGAGTAGCCAGTGCGGCGGGACGCCTGGCTGCAGGCCCGCCGGTGGGATACCGCCGATAAAGGTCTCGCCATTCTTGATGTGCAGGTAGCCGGACGGATCGTGTGGGCTGGGCGTGATCTGCCAACCGAACAGATCCGAGTAGAACTGGCGTGCGCGCCCCGCGTCGGCCGTCATCAGATCGGCCCAGCACAGCGTTCCATCCACACCCCCGATAGCGATGCCTTGATTCTTGTTCGCCTGCCAGAGCGAGAACGTCGCGCCGGTCGGGTCCTGCACAACGGCCATGCGTCCCGCATCGAAGACATCGAATGGTTGCGCGACCACGTTGCCGCCCGCCTGCGCCGCGCGCGCCGCGGCGTCGTCGGCGCTGTTCACCGAGATGTAAAGCATCCAATGCGGAGGCACCCCCGGCATGCGCTCGGGATTCAGGGTGTAGGCCGCGGCGGTATCGCGCCCCTCCAGACGGAAGATGGTGTAGTAATCCTTCGGCCCCATGGGCATGTCGTTGGCATTCCACCCGAACAGGGAGGCATAGAACTTCTTGGCGGCGGCCTGGTCCGTGGTCGCCAGTTCGATCCAGCAGAAAGCGCCGGCGGGATGTTTGTCGATATTGGGCATGAGGAGAGTATACAACGGAACCGGTCGACTCACTGCCCGCCCAATTGGTCTAAAGTGCCACAAGACCGTGGCACGCGGGCGCGAGCGAGCGTCGACTGCGTGCGAACCGGTAAGGCCCCCCACAGGGGCACCCTTACACCTTACGGACCGACCAGTGCCAAATCAAAGCGACCCGGTGTTGGTGTTCGGCTGCGTAAGCGGCACAACCGAGCTGGCACCAGAGCTTCCACAGATATTTCTTCTACATCCGAGAAGCTAGGCAGGACTGTCTTAGCTACCGCATGCCGGCCACCCCTGCGCGTGTTCGAAGTACAGCAGCCACTGCCGACCGTCCAGTAGAGTAACGGCATCGGGTTGCATGTTCACTCCGGAACCCGAAGCATACACTGTGGGCATGCAGACGGACGTCGCCGCTGGTGCGGATTTCCCCGTAACTGCAGTGTAATAGTAGCTCCATTGGAAGTAGTCGAGGCCGGTCGTAGTGCCGGCCATTGACTCCATCTGCTGTAGAGTTGTATTTATTCCGGCGGGTTGATACTGCACAGCAGTGCAGTTGGCGGTGCCAATTAGCTCCAGATAGGAAAGATAAGGGTTGAGGTACATCGGCTGGTTTTGATCGACGGAGGGCACGCAAGCCTCGGCCGCAGTAGGCGCGGCGAGTCCGGTCGCAGCCGTAAAGTACGGGCCCCACTGCGCGAACGTGTAGGGCCCCAGGTAACTGGCCTGAGCGACTATCGCATCGTAAAGCGTCACAGATGGCGTCGTCGGACTATAGCCGCCCGGCTGACCAGGGTAGCTCACTAACCTCATTGAGGTTGCCTCATTAGCTGGGCTCGATACCACGATAGCGACCGGACCGATATTCTTGGCAAAATACCAGCATTCGGAGTACGTGAGAGTATTGACCTCGGTGTAGCACGCTGATAACACTGCCCCCGAGTAGGCCGGAGTGTCTGTCGTAGTGTCCGTCCAGATCACCGACCATGAGTCGGCTGAGGGAGTGCCAGTAAGACAGGCCGCGGTTTCGCTACTGGAACCTAGCAACCCCTGCGTTGTGCTTTTAAACGAACCTGTCGAGCCGTTAGGCTCAAGCAGGAGATAGGCTGGTTCGTTGGCGGTGTTTATCACGTCCGCAGTGCCAACGAACGAGGGCGTACTCCAATAGTTTGTTGTAAACCATCCGAAGCCGTACAAAGCGCCGGCGTATCCAGTGAAAGGTTGGCCTGAAGGTTGGACTCCGAGCATCCATTGGAGGGAATACGTCGCAGTCGCCGCCCAGTAGCTCCTTGGGTCTATCTTCGTAATTTCGATCTGCCATGGCTCGTACGCCGGTATATCTAGTTCCCCGTTCGTGTTCGGTATGCTCAGGCAGCCGAACGACTCTATGCCCGGTTGGACGGAAATAACGGTCGGAGCGTTGTTGCTGGGATCGGTGCTCTGGAAAATCCATCGGTCGTAGGTCGCCATCGGCCAGTAGGGATTTTGGTTTGTGTTGTAAGGCCCGCAATTTGACGGGCACTGCGCCTTGAGCCCAGGCGCGTAACCTGTCACGACGGACAGTGCGATCACTAGGCAAACGAATATTTTCATACTTTGTACTATGAACCTCTCTTTTTCTGATGTCAAGCGCCTTTATATCGCTAAATGCGTATAATTTTAGCGGGCGACCAGCGCCTTTCGCGCTTGCCCCCCATCTCGCACGGTCGCTTACGGGCGTCGAACTCCCTACGGTCGTGCCGTTCGTATGGTTGGAATGCAGGTGTACCGGCCTTGATTCGGCATCGACCCCGCCACTTCTTCGACTTCCGGTCGTCCAGAAATATCCGTGCCCCCGCCAGGTCCGAATTTTAAATGCCCCAGATCGCAAAGTTTTGGCCAGGAGGTTGGTGAGTGGCGCGATCAGCACTTTCGTGTGCCAATGGTGCGCGACACATCTGCCCGCCTACCAGCGCTACAAGACCTGCCGCCTGTCCGCAAGCGGTACCGCCGTTAGTTGCGCGCATTCGCTATAACACTGGATGCTTGGGGCTCCCTGGACTGCCAACCCCATTGCAGCCGCACCCATTGGCATGCTACGAATAAAAGAGGTTGACGCAGCCGAACGGATCGGCGGACACTTCGAAAATCATATGGTTAGCCAACGAGAACCATGGGTTCCACACGGTCACTTTTATTCACCTTTGGTTGAACCGACCGACGCTCATGTCAGAAAGGCGATTGATAACGAGGCACACCCTTTGGCCACGGCCAGTTCGCTCGGACTCGATGAGCAGGAGATGCTCGGTTGGTTCGCAATTATCAGCCGGCGCTACGAATCGAATCCATTTCCAGAGCAGCCGTCAAGCGATTCGAAGTATAACTACGCGAACCCTCACTTCCCGCTCGCAGACGCTTTAGCATTGCTCGGGATCATGCTTGAGCAAAAACCGAAACGATATGTGGAAGTTGGCTGTGGATATTCTTCATGTGCCGCTATCGAAATTAACGAAAGATATTTAGGTGGGAATGTGGAAATGGACTTCATTGATCCCTACCCACATACGTTTCTGGAGTTGGTGGGATCGGCGTCACCGTATGCGGACCGCTTGAACCGCCTCAGCCTTCAGGACGCGCCACTTGAGATGTTCACAAGACTGAGCGCCGGGGACATCCTATTCATTGACTCATCGCATGTCGCTAAGACTGGAAGCGACGTGCTGGATTACTTTTTTCGTATTTTGCCGGTTCTCTCCGCGGGCGTCGTGCTTCACATTCACGATATTTTTTTTCCATTTGACTACCCGGCAGCGTGGATTGTGGACGAAAACCGGTCATGGAACGAGGCGTACCTGCTCAGGGCATTTCTAGAGTATAACCAGGCATTTCGAGTATTCTACTTTTCCGACTGGATCTATAAGTGCCACCGTGAACTGTTCGCCGAGTTTATGCCATTGTGTGTTCAGCATCGTGGGGGCAGCATATGGATTAAGAAGCTACACTAGTAAATTGCCTCCGCCGCTCCTGCCCAGTCAATGTTCGCGCAACGCGCAGCCGTCCTGGGTGAGTCGAATCGAGCATCGAGTGAAAGCGGTCCGGCGGGCCGACACAATCGTTACGCAGGGGGGCCGGCTGAACGGGGAAGACTGTGGCCTCATCGGCGGCGGTCTGGAAACTCCACCGGGTCGTGGAGCGCCATCGGGAAAGAAGGTTCTGGTTCATGTTGTAGGGCCGGCCCGTGGGTCTGGGCGTGCAGCCCGGGGCGTGGCCTGCCGCAACGAATAACACTATCGCGGCGAAAAGCGATGATTGTTTCATGCCAGCGATCTTGTATCATAAGTTTGCCCGGCTTGGCCTATTCTCTGCTTCTGGCCCGCCTGATCTCCGATCCAACATCTCGATCAGCGTGATGCAGAAGCTGCCGATCACGCCAGTGAGGAGCACGCGCTCCACCGCGTTTCCACCGCAAATCCGCAGCGAGTAGTCGGTACCCTCCACCACCGATGGCATGGACAGGCCGACCCCGCCGGGCAGCACGGACTTCAGATTGCCCGCCAGCATGTTGGCAAGTTCGCCGATCGTATCCCGGACGTCGTCGTCAATTACGAGCGGCGTGTCCACGCCCATGAAGCGGTGCGCGAGGTAGCATGCCTGTTGCCTAGTACACTCAATCAGCACAGCTCCGCGCCATTCGCCGGCGAAATAGACGGCCCCGGTGACCGGGTTCGCAGCGGGTGGCACTTGTGGTGTGGAGCAGAGCGCCTCAACGGGCTGAACCTCGATATCCATCATCGTCTGGAAGACCGATTCGACGATGTTTGCGAGGTCGGCGCGATAGGTGTTCAGAGGAAATCCAGTCTGCATCGTTCTCCTTTCAGGAAGCCTGATACAGCACGGTCTGGCCGAATATCTTTCGTTCGAAACAGTCCACCAGGTTCAGCGTGGTCTCGCTGGCGCCCAGCAGCAGATATCCTCCGCGGAACAGCGTACCGTGGATCTCGTCCAGGATTCGTCTCTTTGACTCGATGTCGAAATAGATCAAAACATTGCGGCAGAAGACCACATCGAACGGTCCGCGCGAACGCAAGCTCTGCCGGAGATCGATGCAACTGAACTCCACCATGCGGCGCACGTCGTCGTTCAACTGCCATTCGAGTCCGACCCGCTTGAAGTGCTTAATCAGGCAAGTGACGGGCAGGCCCCGGTTGACTTCGATTTGCAGGTACCTGCCGGTCCGCGCGCGCTCGACCATGCGGGAGGACAGGTCGGTGCCTTGAATGGTGATTCGCCAATCGCCGAGCCCCATCTCGATCAGCATCATGGCGAGGCTGTAGGCTTCCTGCCCGGAGGACGACGCGGCCGACCAGAAGATCATTCTGCGAGTGTCCTGGCGTTGCGCAACCAGCGCGGGGATGACGTTCGCTTTCAAAGCATCGTACTGCGCGGAATCGCGGAAGAAGTACGTCTCATTGGTGGTCATCGCCTCGACGACCTGCCGCTTCACAAGGGCATTGTCGGCGGTGGGCTTGAGCAAGGCACAGAGATCGTTCAGCGATGCCAGGCGCATTTCGTGCACGATGGGCATGAGGCGGGCTTCCAGCAGATACCGCTTGTCGCCGTCGAGCACGATGCCGGACTCGCGATACACATAATCCTGCAGGAATTTGTAACTGTCTGTGTCTAACTCGGTGGACGGCATGGGATCAAGCTCCACCAATCTGCCGCAAGACTTCGGGGATGACGGCGTCGAGCGGCACCACGCAGTTCGCCAACCCGGCTGCCACCACGGCGCCGGGCATGCCCCAAACCACGCTGGTGGCTTCGTCCTGCGCGATGATATAGGCTCCGTTGGCGCGCAGCACTTCGACGCCGCGCAGGCCATCCTGGCCCATGCCGGTCAGGATGGCGGAGACCACCGATCCGCCGTACACCTCACCTACGGAGCGAAACAGCACGTCCACGGCGGGCCGGCAGGAATTCTCCGGAGGGGACTGATCCAGGTTGATGACGGTGTTTCCGCCGTTGCGGCAGACCCGCATGTGGTAATCCCCGGGGGCGATCAACACCCGGCCGCGCTTCACCGGAACACCATCGGCCGCCTCTTCGACGGTCAGGTCCGTGCCGGTCTGAAGGCGCTCGGCGAGGAACCGGGTAAACAAAGGCGGCATGTGCTGCACGATGAGAACCGGCAGCGGGAAATTCGCGGGGAGCTGGGGAATGATGGCGCCCAGGGCGGTGGGCCCTCCGGTGGAAACGCCAATGGCCAGTACGCGGGGCTGCCGCGCGGCACGCACCGCGGGCGTATCCGGCAGGCGCGGACTCCGCGCCACGACGGGCGATTTGACGGGCCGGGAGTCTTGCGCCAGCAGGAAGAACTGCTTGATTTTCGGGATCAACTCGGTGCGCAGGCTGGCCATGGAGCGATCGAGCGATCCAGCATTGGCCGCTTTGGCGACATAATCGTCGGCTCCCAGCGCCAGCGCCTCCAAGGTCAGCGCCGCGCCGCGCTCGGTTAATGTGCTGAACATGACCACGCGCGGCCGGACCAGGCTTTTCTCGATCCGGCGCAGCAGAGCCAGCCCATCCATCTCGGGCATCTCGATATCCAGCGTGATCACATCCGGGTTCAATTGGGAGATACGCTCCAGGGCGATGACTCCATTCGAAGCCGCGCCCACCACTTCCAGGGCCGGGTCCTCGGAGAGCGCGTGGGAGACCAGCCGGCGTATGACCACGGAATCGTCGACAATGAGCACCCGAATGCGGTTACCGGGCGGAATCGGCTTGCGGGAAATAGTGAGCATCAGCCCTCTAGCACCACGGTGTTACAAAAGGAGGGCAGCGAGCCTTGGCTGCCGCCGGCGTTCAGCCGCTCGCCTTGGCAGGCGAAAGCGCCTGCCCCACTCCGCTGTACAAACTGTGCCACCAGGCCCTCATCGGGAAAAAGGCCACCTAAAAGGCGGCCTGCAGCCAGGATTGGCTGCCCCACGAGTTTGCAACGCAGTAACACTAGGCCAGCAACCCCAACAGCCGCAGTTTATCTTCGATGATCTCCTTGGTGAAGGGTTTCATGACATATTCATTGGCCCCCGCTTCGAGGGCCTTGACCATCTGTTCGACTTCCGTTTCGGTCGTGACCATCATCACGGTGACAGGCGAGTAGCGCGGATCGGCGCGCAGTTGCTTCACGAAATCGAGCCCGTTCATGCGAGGCATGTTCCAGTCCACCAGGATCAGGGAGATGCCTTCGCGCATGAGCGAGAGAGCCTCGGCGCCATCGGCGGCGCTGCAGACGTCATACCCCATCTCGGAGAGACTCCTGGACAGGATCATGCGGATAGCTTTTGAATCGTCAACGACCATCGCCTGCAGCGACATAAGGACCTCTGGAAGGGACGCGAGGAAAATTAACTGGTTGGCAGGCGAAAGCGCCTGGCCCACGCGCCTGCCCCACCACTAGAACGTGAACTTGGAAACCAGGCCCTGTAACTGGGCGGCCATTCCGCTCAGCGCCTGGGCGGCCTTCTGCATGTCGCCGGCGCCCCTGGTGGTGTTTTGCGCGGCTACCGCGACGCCGCCGATATTTTTGGCGATCTCTCCGGTGCCCTTGGCAGCCTCCCCTACGTTACGGCCGATCTCGTTGGTGGTAACCGTCTGCTCCTCCACGGCGGAGGCGATGTTATTGGAAATATCGTTGATCTGGTTGATGATCGCGCTGATTTCAGCGATCGCCTGCACGGCGCCCTTGGTGTCGCTCTGGATGGCATCGATTTTCTGGCCGATCTCTTCGGTGGCTTTGGCCGTCTCTTTGGCCAGTTCCTTCACTTCGTTGGCGACCACGGCGAAGCCTTTGCCGGCCTCCCCGGCGCGCGCCGCTTCGATGGTGGCGTTCAGCGCCAGCAGGTTGGTCTGCTGGGCGATGGAGGTGATGACTTTGATGACCTTGCCGATCTCCACGCTGGATTCTCCCAGTTTGGCGATGGTGCTGTTGGTGGATTCTGCCACGCCTACCGCGGCCTTCGCCACCTTTGCGGATTCATTCGCGCTCTTGGAGATTTCCCGGATGGAGGTCTGCATCTGCTCGCTTCCGGTGGCTACCACCATTACGTTCTTGGAGACCTCCTCGCTGGCGGCCGAAACCACGTTGGCCTGCGTCGCGGTCTCCTCGGCGTTGGAGGCCATCTGGTTGCTCACGGAGGTAAGCTCTTCGGCGGAAGACGCCAGGGCGGATGCCTGGTTCGCGGCCATCTTCAGCGGTTCGACCACGATGTCCAGGGTGCGATTGAAGCCCTCGACGATCTTGCGGAATTCGCCGCGATGTTTGCCCGCCTCGGCGCGGGTGGCTAGCTTCCCGTTCACGGCTGCCTGGGCGAGCAGATTCACATCCTCGACGAGTCCTTGAATGTTGTTCTTCAGCAGGATGAGCCACTCATGAATCTGATCCTCGTTGGATGCTTTGTCCACGGCCGCAGTCATATCGCCGTTGGCGATTTTGGTGACAAAGGCGATCAGATCCGTCAGCCAGTCGTGCACCCCGTTGATGGCGTTCTTCATCCTCTCGTGGTCGCCCTTGCAGGCGATGTCGACTTTCTCGCGCAGGTTCCCGCCGCGAATCAACCGGAGCACGCGGTTGCCTTCGCCGATGGGCAGAAGGATGGCGTCCAGCATATCGTTGACGCCCTTCACGATACCGGCGTAAGCGCCCTGGAACTGGTCGGGCTTGCCGCGTTCGGAGAGCTGCCCTTCGCGAGACGCCTCGGTCAGGCGGCCCAGTTCTTTCTGCAGGCCTTGCAGGACGGCGGCCACGTTGTTCACAGCCTGCTTCATCTTTTCGTGATCGCCGTGGTAAGTCTGCGCGATCAGCTCGTCGATCTTGCCGGCGGAGATTTGGGCCAGAATGCGGTTGCCTTCGCCGATGGGGAGCAGGATGGCGTCCAGCATGTCATTGACGCCCTTCACGATGCCCGCGTAAGCGCCCTGGAACTGGTCGGGCTTGCCGCGTTCGGAGAGCTGACCTTCGCGTGAGGCCTCGGTCAGCCGGCCCAGCTCTTTTTGCAGGCCTTGCAGGACGACGGCCACTGTGTTGACGGCCTGCTTCATCTTTTCGTGGTCGCCGTGGTAGGTCTGGGCAATCAGCTCGTCGATCTTGCCGGTGGAGATCTGGGCGAGCACGCGGTTGCCTTCGCCGATGGGCACCAGGATGGCGTCCAGCATCTCGTTGACGCCCGCGACGATCTTGCGGTAATCGCCCTGGTGCTTTGTGGCGTCAGCGCGGGTGGCCAGTCTGCCCTCCGCCGACGCCTTGATCAGCATGTCGGTCTCGGTCACCAGCGCGGTGATGTTGTCGATGCAGTTGTTCAAGTTGTTCTTGATCTCGTTGAAGTCGCCGTTGTATTTGTCGGTGATCTTGGGTGGGATATCGCCCTTCGAGATGCGGTCCACGTATTCGGCAGATACGTTCAGCGGGCCGATCACGGCGTCGAGGGTCTGATTGACGCCTTCGACGATCTTGCGGTAGTCGCCCTGGTGTTTGGCGGCATCGGCGCGGGTGGCCAACTTGCCCTCCACCGCGGCCTTCACGAGCAGGCCGGTGTCGGCCGCCAGTGCAGTGATGTTGTCGATGCAGTTGTTCAGATTGTTCTTGATCTCGTTGAAGTCGCCGTTGTATTTGTCGGTGATTTTGGGCGGGATGTCACCTTTCGAGATGCGGTCCACGTACTCGGCGGACACGTTCAGCGGGCCGATCACAGCGTCGAGGGTCTGGTTGACGCCTTCGACGATCTTGCGGTAGTCGCCCTGGTGCTTGGCGGCATCGGCGCGGGTGGCCAACTTGCCCTCCACCGCGGCCTTCACCAGCAGGCCGGACTCGGTTACCAGCGCGGTGATGTTGTCGATGCAGTTGTTCAGATTGTTCTTGATCTCGTTGAAGTCGCCGTTGTATTTGTCGGTGATTTTGGGCGGGATGTCGCCTTTCGAGATGCGGTCGACGTACTCGGCGGAGACGTTCAGCGGGCCGATCACAGCGTCGAGGGTCTGGTTGACGCCTTCGACGATCTTGCGGTAATCGCCCTGGTGTTTGGAGGCGTCGGCGCGCGTCGCCAACTTGCCCTCCACCGCCGCTTGCACCAGCAGGCTGACATCCTTCGTCATGTTTTGCAGCGCCGCGCCGACGTTGTTTACGGCCTGCTTCATCTTCTCGTGGTCGCCCTTATAGGTTTGCGCAATCAGCTCGTCGATCCTGCCGTTCGAGATCTGGGCCAAAATGCGGTTGCCTTCGCTGATGGGCAACAGGATGGCGTCCAGCATATCGTTGACACCCTTGACGATTCCCGCGTAGGCGCCCTGGAACTGGTCGGGTTTGCCGCGTTCCGACAGTTGGCCTTGATGGGACGCCTCCGTCAGCCGCGCCAGCTCCTTCTGTAACCCTTGCAGCACTACGGCCACGTTGTTGACCGCCTGCTTCA
>Ga0181526_10001876_pt1 | contig 19230 bp, 17 predicted proteins | sample PEATcosm2014_Bin_35_FD_119750 | JGI IMG/M metagenome (GOLD analysis project Ga0181526, IMG submission 119750) | Peatland microbial communities from MTU Mesocosm Facility, Houghton, MI, USA - PEATcosm2014_Bin06_30_metaG | ecosystem: Environmental > Terrestrial > Soil > Wetlands > Peat | place...
GACATCTTCAACGCCGAGGAGCGCCAGGCCGAGAGCTTCCGCAAAATGCTGCTGGCCATGGTCGACGATATCCGCGTCATCATCGTCAAGCTGGCCGACCGCCTCCACAACATGCGCACCCTCGGGTACCTCAGCGCCGAACGCCGCGCACACGTGGCCACCGAAACCATCGAAATCTACGCCCCCATCGCGCACCGCCTCGGCATGGGCAAAGTGCGCGGCGAGCTGGAAGACCTGGCCTTCCGCCATCTGGATCCCGAAGCCTTCGAAGAAATCGCGCAGACCATCGAATCCAAGCGCCACTCCAACGAAGAATTCCTCAACGAAATCCGCACCACCGTCGAGAGCGAGTTGCGCCGCGAAGGCATTCCCGCCCGCGTGGAAGGCCGCCTCAAGCGGCCTTATTCCATTTATCAGAAAATCAAGCGCCAGAAAATCGCCATCGAGCAGGTTTACGACCTGATGGCCCTGCGCATCGTCACCGACTCGGTGAAGAACTGCTACGCGGCGCTGGGCGTGATCCACAACGAGTGGCGCCCCATCCCAGGCCGCATCAAGGACTTCATCGCGATTCCCCGCCCCAATCTTTATCAGTCCCTGCACACCTCCGTAGTCGGGCCGCACGGCCAGCATTTCGAAGTGCAGATCCGCACCGAGGAAATGCACCGCATCGCCGAGGAGGGCATCGCGGCGCACTGGAAATATAAGGAAGGCAAGAAAGGGCCCGCGCCCGACGACCAGCGCATCGCCTGGCTGCGCCATCTGGTCGAATGGCAGCGCGACATGCAGGACCCCGGCGAGTTCATGTCCACGCTCAAGGTGGATCTGTACCCGGAAGAGGTCTACACCTTCACGCCGCGCGGCAAAGTGATCGTGCTGCCGCGCGACGCCACCCCCATCGATTTCGCCTACGCCATCCACTCCGACGTCGGCCAGACGTGCGTCGGCGCAAAGGTCAACGGCCGCATCGTGCCGCTCCGGTATTCGCTGCGCAACGGCGACATCGTCGAGATCATGACCCAGACCGGCCACCTGCCCAGCAAGGATTGGCTGACGCTGGTGAAGACCGCGCGCGCCCGCAACAAAATCAAGCACGTCATCAACACCAGCGAGCGGCTGAAGGCCATCGAGATCGGCGAAAAGTATCTGGAGAAGGAAGCGCGCAGGCTGGGCGTGCAACTTGGCAAGGTATCCAAGGGCAGTCTGGAAAACGTCGCGGGCGACTATGGCTACGGCAAGATCGAAGATCTGCACGCCGCCTTGGGCTACGGCAAATATTCCGCCCGCCAGGTGCTGCAAAAGCTGGCGCCCGGCCAAGTGCTGCCCGAGGTTGCCGAGGTGTCCAAAGCGCCTGCGCCGCAACCGGAGGCCGCGCCCGCTCCCCCCTACGTGCCGCGCGGTCCGGAGGGCGACGCCGTCATCCGCGTCAAAGGCATGGACGATCTGATGGTCTATCGCGCCAAGTGCTGCAATCCCATTCGCGGCGAGGCCATTGTCGGCTATGTCACGCGCGGCAAGGGCGTGGCCGTGCATTCCAAGGTGTGCAGCAACGTGCAGAACCTGATGTACGACGTGGAGCGCAAGATCGAAGTGGAATGGGCGCGCAGCACGTCGGACGCCTTCCCGGTGAAGATCGTGGTCCACACCGACGACCGTCCCGGCATGTTGAACCAGCTCACGTCCGTGCTCATGGATGAGAACACCAATATCCGCAGCCTGGAAGCTAAGACCGAGACGGAGCTGATGGATGGCGCACTGGTGGAGATGACCGTGGACGTGCGCGACAAGAAGCACCTGGAGAAACTGGTGTCCGCCATGCGCCGCATCTCCGGCGTGCGCGACGTCGAGCGCATACAGAGCTGAAATGACCACCGTCACCGACCCCGAACACATCGCCATTTCGAAATCGAAGGGCATCAAGATCGATTGGAAAGACGGCCACGCGAGCGATTACGGCATCGCCTACCTGCGCGACAAGTGCCCTTGCGCCACCTGTACCGGCGCGCACGGCACGCCGCCGCGTCAGCCCGAAAGCGAGGCGCCGGCGTCACCCTTCCAGATGTATAAGCCCACGCTGAAGATGCTCAGCATCGAGCCGGTGGGCAACTACGCTATCCAGATACACTGGAGCGATGGCCACTCGACGGGCCTGTACTCCTGGGAGCACCTGCGCAACATCTGCCCCTGCCCGGACTGCCGCAAATGAAAGTTCGCGCCTCGTGGCGCAGGCACCCTGCCTGCCGCGCTGACACTCATGTCAGCGCAGGCGAGCGCAGCTCGCCTTAGCCGGCTGAAAGCCGCCTGCGGGCAGAATTGCCCGCCCTCCAGGCCTCGCAGGCCGCCAACGCGCTAGCGCGTTGGCACATTAACATACTCAAAGCTGGGCCCCACGGTCTGGCCGCTGCCGTCGCCGCTATCCGTCTGCATCAGCGACACCGCCGTCACGCGCAAATCGTACATCAAGCCAATGGCCGCCTCCAGCCTGCCAGGCTGCCCGTTGAACGTATCGTGCAGCGCATTCAGCAGGCTGGCGTAGCTGTAAGCGAAACGCGCGATCCGTGTGCGCGCCTGCGTACCTACCGCGAAATCGGCGATCTTGCAGTTGGGCCGGAGCGGCCACACACCGGACGGATCGAACAGAACGGCCGAGCCATCATACGCAAATCCGGTCGGCGTCGCGATCACTTCCCGCCCAGCGGCGATCTGCCCGAATTTGTAGTAGTGCGCCGGGTCGCCGGGCGACTGGAACGGCGTCGACGATGTACCCTCGCCCTCCAGCTTCACAATGTCGATGGCGCGGCAGGCGCCCGGCGGGTCGGTGATCGGGAATAACTTCTCCGAAGGGAACCATCCGGTCACAACCTGCGGCGGGGCGCTCTTGTTGACAAAAATCGATGGCCCCAGCTTCTCGATCTGTTCCTTAATCGCATCGTAAAACTCCCCGATGGTGGCGTATTCAGGCTCTGGCTCCGCCGCCAGCAACGACGGCGGCCGGACCGGAATGGGATCTTCCGGCTCTTCGATCTTCATGAAAACGTTTTCCACCAGGCCGATGGAGAATGCTTCGATGCCTACCGTCAGGCCGCCCGCGATGCCCATCGGCAATGGGCCGGGATAATCGGGAACGAATCCTCTCGTGTTGATTTCCGGATCTCCGCCGATCGCGATCAGGATATTGGAGGCGATCGTCATGTGCAGCATCTCCTCCACCACGATGCTGTGAATCTGCCGGGCGATAGCCTGGTTGGCGCCGGGCTTCAGCGAGAACATCGCTGTCAGATAAGGCGGGATCGTGCTGTGCTCCAGCTTGACGGCGTTCCGTAGGTGCACGTATAAGTCGGGACCGGTCTTGGCGGCGCGGATCGCGGTTATGATCTGGCGATCTAGCTTGATCATTTCGCTTCTCCGCCATCCGCCGCGGGCGCAATCTTGCGGCGTCGCTCCAACTGCAGGATTACGGCGGTCTTCCCGGCTCCTTGCGAAGGCAGCAGTTTCGCCAGAGAATCCGCGGCCAACGCATCGGCGGCCGCGGGCGGCGTTACAGCCGGCGACTGCGACGGCGTCCCCAGGTAAGGGAGGCCGTCGGGACCCTTGGTACCGAGCCACTTCAGAATGGTGGCGCGGTCGCCGGCGCCCAGGTCGCGTGTCACCGGCATGTGGTTGGGATCGCCCGGAGGCAGGGAGAAGGCCAGCCCCAGGATGTTGGTCCGCGTTACGACCGACGCATAGTCTCCAAGGTTTACCACATAGCGGCCCATGATCGGGTAAAGGTTGCCGTATTGTGTAAACAGTTGTTGGATGTCGGCATACCAGGTTGGATGATCTGGGATGTCTTTCTTGCTGAAAGCCAGGATACTGACATAGTTCAACGGGTTACTCACATAGCCGGCCGGCTGCGCCGCCAACTGGTAGGCGATGCCATATAGCTGCCCAGCCAGGTAGCCGCGCGGCATCCCAGGCCCGGCCGCCGATGCCGCGATCGCCAAGGCTGCATAACCGTTGCCATCCATCGTGAAGGTGGAGGCGTAGCCGATCGCATCCGCCGGCGTTCCAATGGTGGGAATCGGCGCCGTGGGCCGCGGCGTCGGACTGACCGTATCGCCCCCGCCCGATCCACCCATTAAGCCCGTCGTGGCGCTGCAGTTGACCACCGCGTCGGCCAGCGGAGCGCCAAACCGCGTGGCGTAAAACTCGACTTGCCGCGTTTCGCCCGGATCGATGCGGAATACGTACGAATCCGCGCGCACATACACGCCATGGATGGATTCTTGCAGCAGTACGGTGTATCCGTTGGCGCCTTCGACCGGCGACATCAGTACCAGCGGACACCGCGCCAGAAGCTGCCGCGCCACGGGATTGTTCGTCAGGTCGAACGTCTGCACGCCCGCCGTTTGTGTGTACCAGCCGTCGGTAAGATAGGGCACCTCGCCGATGACCAGCACCTGCGTGTTATCCACCGTTGCCGGAACCGAGTCCGGATCGGACGTCATCACACCCAGCACAACCCGGCCGATGTTCATTAGCGGGCTGTTGGCGTCCAGGATCGGGAACGTGTTTCCGAAGTCGGCCGTTAGCGACAGACCGTCGTCGGACCACCTAGCTTGCAGGTTATTGACGCCTCCATTCGGCTGGGTGAAATTGGGTGCTACGGCGATCATCTGCCGCCCGCGCACGAAATGTTTCGGCTGGCCGTGCCGGTAGGGGCCGATCGTCCCGGCGATGTGACCCATGGTGTAGCGCGGAATCGTGGAGTCCCGGCCATACCCGTAAACGTTGAACTCGATGGAGAGCATGCCGCCCTCCGTAGCCGCTTGCAACGCCTGCAACAGCCCAGAGCCGGAGCTGTCCGGCCAAGCTACGTCTTCCAGCACGGATTGATAACAGGCGGCCAGTTGCTGGTCGCGGCGTACGCCCTGCTTTTGCCTTTGCCAGAGGTTGATGAAGGCCGCGGGTCTGTACTCGCCCCGCAGCAGCGTGTGGTTCGCCGCATCGGTCACACGCACCTGCATGCCCCAGATCTGGGACACCATTTGTTGCTGCGGGTCCAGATCCACGAGCTTGCCCGGCGCACGGTCGGCGGCGTTCTGCACGGTCATGCCCACCACGGGGTCGTCCGATGGGCTCGCCAATTGCCGCCCATTGAGGAAGCCGCCGGTTACCGAGCAGTCCAGCAGCCGGAATATGCCCGTGCCTTCGGGGTTCCAACTGCCGTTTTGGTCCAGTTGCTGGTATTCGGGTACGAACGAGGCATTCTGGTAGAACCGCACATCGTTGTTGATGGTGGAAACATCGGCCTGAAACCAGCCGCTAAAGTGCAAGCGAGGTGCATCGAGGTAGCTCACGCCGGTCGCCTCCGTAGATCTGTCGATTCTACCGCATCTCCGGACTTCCCTCCTCAGACCAGTTGTTCCATCAGGCCCGCCAAATATTCCCTATCCACCGGCCCCGACCGATAGGTGCGCGCGTCGAAGTACCGCCACAGGTGTCGCGCCTTCTCGATCGTATAAAACAACAACTGCTCTTCGATCAGGTCCTTTTCCAGCAATTGCTGGTTGAAACAGCGTACCGCCCCGGAGAGTATATACGGCACGCGGAAATCCTCGGTGGACACCGGCTCCGGCGTAGCTTCGAATTTGATTTGCAGGATGCGTCCGCGGGCGTTGATCTGGAACAGATTGATGCCCGTATCCGAGAAGCTTTCCATCCCATATTCCTCAGGTTGGAACTCCAGCTCGATTTCGGAAAGCAGTTGGTTCAGGTCGCGCACGAAATCGCCGCAGATGCCGTGCAATTCCAGCGCCGCCTGCCGTCGCAAAGAGCCGATCTCGCGCGCCCTGCGCATGCTGACCTCATCCTTGCGCGCCAGCGCGTCCAGACTTCGCGCCAGTTTCTTCAGGCGGTCGCTGCCCGGATGGGAGGGGCCGCGTGCGCCGGCCGCTTTAAATCCCCACTTGGCCTTCACACTAACCAGCATATGCGGACAGCGCCCGCATAATCAAACGCCGTGGGGCAGGCTCGCAGCCTGCGGCGGGCCTCGCAGGCGGCTGGCCTAGGCATTCACAACTGCCGCACCACCAGGCTCACACGCCCCTGGATCACATCCGGAGTCCCGCGGTCCGGCAGCGCGATGGACTGCCACCCGTCCGCGCGCCGGACCCGCAGATACAAATGCCCGCGGACGCGCCGCACTGACCCGATCATGCCTGTGCCGGACAAGTCCAACGCGAAGTAGCCCTCATCATCGGGACCCAGCCGGGCGGCCTCCGCGCGATCCAGCAGAACCACGCCGCGCCCGCTGAAGATCTCCGGGCGCAGCGGGTCCGGAGCCATCCGTGCGGCCACGGGAGACACCAGCCGATCCACGTCCTCCGCCAAGAATGGATATCCTTCCCGCCCTTCCGCTTGCGGAAACGGATGCTCCGGCCCAATCCAACCATCCAACAGCGCCACCTTGCGGCATCCGCTCGAGAACCATCCAGCGGCTTCCTGGGCGGACGGAACGGGCCGGGCGGCCGAATCCGCCGCGGTCAGCAGTTCCGTCAGGTCGATGCGCAGGCGCTGCAGGATCTGGTCGGCCATATCCATCGAGAGCAGCCGGGTGCCTTTCAAGACGTTGTGCATATGCGGCTGCGAAACCCCGGTGATGCGCGCCAGGCCCCGCTCGCTGATCTCGCCATTGCGCACGCGCGCGCGCACGTGCGAAACCAGCCGCATCTGGAGAAACCGGAAATCCACCCGGCCAAGACCCTCGTCCTATTTCTATCAGAAATAGGGGCCGCCGAAAATCATCATATTCCTTAGTTTTCGCTGTAGTACTAGGAATATTACGGGTAATATTACTAGTCATTTAACTTAAGTAATAAGAATGACATGCGTACTATGCCTTCCGGTATTTCCCGAACAATATCCGGACAAATCGGCAGAATTGCCTTGACGATTTCCCGCCCAGCGATAAATTTGAAACAAGTTTTGGTAGCGGCCGCCCCTGCATCATTCGGGTTCGCCGAGAGGACGTTTCAAGCCGATGAACTGGGATCGATCACAAACAATTGCGCTCGCAAAGACGACCTGTACGCATTGCCATGGCTATGGATTGCGCCCGGGCCGTAACGACCGGGAGGTTCCCTGCAATTGCGTCTTTCGAGCCATATTTCGCGCCTGCTATGGGCGCTTTCGAGAGTGCGTCAACAAGGACCGGCACTTGAGCCGGGTGCAGATCGAGTTCTGCTACGGCAAGGATTACCGCATCACCTATGGCCGAAAAGTGGAGGAGTACATCGCCGATTTTTGCCTGGTCAGCCGTAACGCGCTCACCTCCTTCGAGTACGATGTCTTCCGTTTCCATTACCTGTTGGGCGCGGAGTGGAAGCTGTGTTGCTGGCGGCTGCAAACCGATCGCGGCACGTTCTTCCACATTCTTTACAAAATTGAGCAAAAATTGGGGCGCGTATTCCGCGAACTGGAGCCCCACAGCCTTTTCCCTCTAGATGAGTATTTCGGCGGCACGATGCGCAACGATCGCCCCAACCGGGCCGTCGCGTTAGTGCCCAAACCTCCCCCGGCCAGGGTGCTGCGGCCCCCTGTCGGACTTTCCGCCGCCTAGCTGTCCGGCAGCGCCATGCGCTGCCGCCGGACTTTGGCCCTTGGTGGGCAGGCGGTTTCGCGCAATGTCACTTAGTTTTCCTGATCCGGACACTCTGGGCGCGATTGGAGGGCGGCCACTCCTGGCCGCAGCCGCCTTTTGAGGCGGCTCGATCCGGTTAAAAGCCGGCTGCGGGCATAATTGCCGCCCTCCAATTTATGCAGAATCGAACCGGACACAAAGCCGGGAAGGCGGGCCATGCGGGCTGGACCGTGTACATCAAAGCGGTCGGCATCCGTATCCTAACGTTCGCTTTGCGTGGCAATACATCCGCGGTAAGAACCGTGTGCGTTAGGAGCGCCCGCAAGGATCTGTGCGGGGGTACCGGGCAACCGGCATCCCTGAGGCGACCCGCCGGGCATCCCTACCGCGACCCGCGGGCTCTAAGCCCCGCTAGCCACCGGCGCCATGCGCCGCCGCCGCTTCTGGGCGGGCCCCCAGCCGCATCTCGGGCCCGCCTGCCTTCCTCCGCCGTGATACAATCCGGCCTTCGACCCGCATGGATCCCCTTACGCATTCCGCCACAGGCCTGTTTCTGGGCCGCGCAGGCCTAAACCGCTTCGCGCCGCACGCTTCCTGGATCCTCGTGTTGGCCGCCAACGCCCCCGATATCGACATCCTGACGCTCGCCGGCGGCCCTCTCAACTATCTCAACTACCATCGCCACCTCACGCATTCGCTCGCCGCCTGGCCGCTCATGGCGCTGCTGCCCGTATTGCTGGTGCGGCTGTTCACCCGTAAACCGTTTCCCTGGCTGCGGGCCTATGCCATCTCGCTGCTAGCGGTCGCCTCGCATCTGCTGCTCGACTATACCAACGTTTACGGCATCCGATTTCTGCTGCCGTTCTCCGCGCGCTGGTTCCGTCTGGACCTCACCGCGGTGGTCGACCTGTGGATTTGGGCGGTGCTGCTGATCGCGCTAGCGGCTCACCTGATCGTGCGCCTGGTCAATGCCGAAATTGGCGCGCGCGGCAAACCCCCCGGCCGTGGATTCGCGATTCTGGCGCTGCTGTTTCTGCCGATCTACACTGCCGGCCGCGCCGTGCTGCATGCGCGCGCCGCAGCCACGCTGGACTCCCGTATTTACGCCGGCGCGGCACCCTGGCGCGTGGCCGCCTTGCCCTCGCCCGTGAATCCCCTGGCTTGGCGCGGTCTGGTGGAAACGCGCGATTTCTACACCGCCGTGGATTTCAACCTGCTTGAGGAATTCGATCCATCGCGCGGCGCCATTTTCTATAAAGCCCAGTCCGGCCCCGCCATCCAGGCCGCCAATAATTCACAGGTTTTCCGCGATTTTTTCAATTTCTCGCAGTTTCCCCTGGAGCGTACTCTGCCCCTTGCCGATCCCGGCGGCGCCACCCGCGTCGAAGCCCTCGACATGCGCTTCGGCACGCCCGCTCAGCCCGGCTTTCAGGCCACCGCCGACGTGAATAGCCGCTTGCAGGTCGTCCGCGCCTGGTTCGCCTTCGGACCCCTTTAGTGGGGCAGGCTCGCAGCCAGGCTCGCAGCCTGCGCGGGCCTCGCAGGCCCGCTCTGGACAGGCGAGCAAAGCTCGCCTCTTGAGATTGGCCATTTCAGTGCCAGGCCGCGTGGCGCACGCCCCACTAAAACGGCCTTCTAAACCGGCCAATTCTAGAATTGTGGCCCCATCGCGATGCGGGATTGCTGAGGTGGGCGATTCTTTTTCGGTGGGGATTTTCTTAATTAAGATGAAGGCCTTCTACGCCCGCTAGATATACCCCTGGCCGTCGGGGGCGACCCGAAAGGTGTAAGTTTGTCGTCGAAGGCGGGAAATAGAACCCGCCGTCGGTAAGCGGCGGGGTTCCGGCTTGGCAACCTCGAACTGGTCACCACATCGAATAGTTCTAGCCCGATACGATTGGATTGCCGTTGTCCAGGCCCGGCTGGCGGCGGGCATGGCGGCTCATGGCGAAGCGATTCTCCGTCAGCGGGTTTGTAGCGGCAGCCGGTGCCACGCCGTGTTCCGCATCTGCCCGCACTGCGAATCGCGGGCAGCGCTGATGAAGCGCCGTTATTGCCGCTTGCGCGCGCGGATGCCCGCATACAGCCCCGCGCCCAGCGACACGGCGATGACGCATCGCGGCCCGTCGCCAGCCCACTGAAATTAAACGCCGAGCGCCAATCTGTAGGTTCTGCCAGTCCAATACGAGATTTTATGCACATTCCCGCACCAACCCGAGCCGAACGTAACCCGGCCACTCCAATGCCCGCACCCCGCCGCCCCACAACCCCCAATCGAACCTGCCGCCGCTTGAATTCGTCATTTTTGGAACAAAATGATTCTAAATCACTTATTGGCTTCGTTCCGACCAAAAGGCCTTTCGTGCCAATCCGCCCCAACGCGGAATTAAGCCCAAATCCCGAACCACTACCAGCTCCGTAAGCTGAAAGCCGATGGACGATATGATGGCGGATCGCTTTTGCTATACTGGTTGACGGATGGTTTTTGACCACCCCGCACCGCGGACATCCTGTTTACCAACCGGCCGCGCAGCACCGGGCCGTTATCCCCCGTTTGCGTTTTGCAATCCTTGGAGGTACCCACTTACCACCTAAATGAAAGCCAGTGTGCAAATCAGCCGAGGCGTCGAAAGCCTGTTCGGTACCCGCGATGAAAACATCCGGTTGATCGAATCGGGCCTCAAAGTGAACACGCAACTCATCGACAACCTGCTCGAAATCGAAGGCGAAGCCGAAGCCGTTGCGCGCGCCGAGTGCATTCTCGAAGATTATGTGGCGCTGTGCCGGGAAGGGCACGTCTTCAACAACGGCGACCTGAACAGCTATCTCCGCGTGGTCACCGAAGACCCCGAGGTGAGCTTCCGCGCGCTGGTGCAGAGCGGCCGGCAGCGCAATTTCGGCAAGAAGATGCTGGCGCCGAAAACGGTGAACCAGCGCCGCTACCTGGAAGCCATCGAGCGCAACGACCTGGTGCTCGGCGTGGGGCCGGCAGGCACCGGCAAAACGTATCTCGCCGTGGCCATGGCGGTTTCCGCGCTGCTCTCGAAACGGGTTTCGCGCATTATTCTCACACGCCCGGCGGTGGAGGCCGGTGAACGCCTGGGCTTCCTGCCCGGCACTTTGCAGGAAAAGGTGGATCCCTACCTGCGGCCGCTCTACGACGCTTTGTTCGACATGATGGAATCCGAGAAAGTAGACAAATTGTTGGAGCGCAATACCATCGAGGTCGCGCCCATCGCCTTTATGCGCGGCCGCACCCTGAACGACAGCTTCATCATCCTGGACGAAGCCCAGAACAGCACCACCGAGCAGATGAAGATGGTGCTCACGCGCACTGGCTTTAATTCCAAAATGGTGGTAAACGGCGACATTACCCAGATCGATCTTCCGCCCGGCAAGCGTAGCGGCCTGATCGACGCGCTGGAAGTGCTCCGCGGCGTCGAAGGCATCAGCATGGTGCAGTTCGACGAGCGTGATGTTGTCCGCCACAATCTGGTGCAGCGCATCGTGAGGGCTTACGAGCGCTATAACGAAGCGGTGGGCGGCGGCCGCCAGCTTACCTTGAAACTGACCGAACCGCCCGCCGAAGCGGCTCCCGATACATGTCTGCCTCCGACGACAATATAGTTTTGTTCCGCCGGGCTCCGGCGGAACTGAACCGGCGCAACTTGGAACGCTTCGCCCGGACTCTGCGCGGCGAGGTAGCCAAGGGCGCGGGCTTCACCTGCCTCATCACGGGCGACCGCCAGCTCCGCCGCCTCAACCGCGAGTTCCTGGGCAAGGATTACCCGGCCGACGTCCTCTCCTTCCCGGAACCCGTATCTTTCCCGGAACCCGTACCGAGCCGCGACCGTCAGGGAGCTGTCCTCGGCGAAATCGCCATATCCGCCGCCCGCGCGCGGAGACAATCCGCCGCCTACGGCCACTCTTTCGAAGACGAGATCCGCATCCTGATGTTGCACGGGCTGCTCCACCTCCTAGGTATGGACCACGAAACCGACCGCGGGCAGATGCAGCGCGCCGAATCCCGCTGGCGTCAACGCCTGGCCCTGCCCGCCAGCCTGATTGAAAGGGGGGCGGGCTTCAGCCCGCGCGGGGCTTAACCCCCGCCGCCGCACATATGAATCTGGCCCTAATCCTCCTCATCGCCGCGTTCTCGCTCCTTCTAGGCCTGGTCACCTTCGTGCAATTGCTCTATCTCGAAAGCCTCCGCCTGCGCACCCGCGATTTCCCCGCGATCAAGTATTTTAAGGATACCCTCGAAGACAAAATCGGCTTCGAAACCGACGACGGCGCAGGCTCCTTCACCCTGATCAAACACACCACCATCCTGCTGCTCTCCGTGCTCTACTTCCTGATCTTCGCCGACGGTCAGGCTTGGACTTGGCCGGAAGTGTTGGAAACCGCCGTGGCTTCCTGGCTCACCATGATCGTAATGGCGTACGTGCTGCCGCAGGTGCTCTACCGCCGCACCAGAGCGGAGTGGCTCGCTCCGCTCGCCGGCCTGATCCGCGCCGTCGGACTGCTCGCCAAACCCTTCGTGGCGGTGCTCGGCTTCTTCCAGTCGCTGGTCGAGATCACCGACAATGCCAACGGCGACGAAGAGCCGCCCACGCAGGCCGAAAACATCGAGGCGCTGATCTCCGCCGGCACCGAGGAAGGTCTCATCGAAGAGGAGGACCGCAAGCTCATTCAGTCCGTGGTTGAGTTCGGCGACAAGGTGGTGCGCGAGGTGATGACGCCGCGCCCCAATATCGTGGCCATCTCGGCGGATGCTACGCTCGAAGAGTTGCGCCAACTGGTCATCAACGAGCAGTATTCGCGCATCCCGGTGTACGAAGGAACCATCGATCGGATCATCGGCTTCGTGCATGTACGCGACATGTTCGAGCTGGATGAAGACCAGCGCGCCAACCGCACTGTGCGGGAATTGATCCGGCCGATCCGAGCGGTACCCGAAACCAAGCCCGTCAACGACCTGATGCGCGAGATGCAGCAGGACAACACCCATATGGTCATCGTGGTGGACGAGTACGGCAACACCGCCGGCCTGGCCAGCATGGAAGACCTCGTCGAAGTGATCCTCGGTGAAATCCGCGACGAGCACGAACCCGACTCCGACGTGCAGGAAGACGGGCAAGGCGGCTACATCGTTTCCGGCAGCTTCGACGTGACGCGCCTCAGCGACCTGCTCGAATTCCATCCGGAGGAAGACCTCGAGTCCACTACCGTCGGTGGGCTGGTCACCGAATGGCTGGGCCGCGTGCCGCAATCCGGCGAATCCGTGGAGCGCGACGGTATTCACATCGATGTGCTGGCCAGCGACGAATTGCGCGTTGCGCAAGTGCGCGTGCGCCGCTCCCAGCCGGTGACACCATGATGGAGGGCGGGCGGATTTATGCAATGCCTTTGGAGAGTCCTGTCAGGATGGAAAACCTCGTGGGGCAGGCGTCTACGCCTGCAGCGGGTCTCCAGACCCGCCCCCTTCCCCCCAGCCGGAGTGGTTTCGAAATCAGGCCTGGCTGGACTCACACACGCCGGCGTAAACGCCGGCCCGCACCGTCGAAAACCCACTGCAGCCTATGGAAGGCGGCGCTGCGGCGGGGCTAAAGCCCCGCGCGGGATCAATCCCGCCCCCCCAAAACGCTTGCACGGGTTTAGTCACAACATAATATGAAATCGGGATTTGTCTCCATACTGGGCCGGCCCAACGCCGGCAAGTCCACGCTGCTAAACCAGTTGATCGGCGCTAAGATCGCCATCGTCGCCAATAAACCGCAGACCACCCGCACCTCTATCCAGGGCGTGCTCACCCTGCCCGAAGCCCAAATCGTTTTTCTGGACACGCCCGGCATCCACAAGGCCGATTCGCTGCTGAACAAGCGCATGATGGACACCGTCCGCGCCGCCCTCGGCGAGCGCGATCTGTTGCTGCTGCTGGTGGACGTGTCGCGCAGGTTCGGCGTCGAGGATCGCCATGCCGTCGACTTGATCCGAAAAGCCAACGCTCCCACCCTGCTCATCTTGAACAAGGTCGACCTGCTGCACAAGGATAAGGGCGCCGTGTTGCCGCTCATCGAACAATACCGCGCGCTGCACGAATTCGCGGACTATATTCCGATCTCCGCGCGGAAAGGCGACGGCCTCGCCGAATTGCGCCAGGCCATCGTCGCGCGCCTCCCGGAAGGTCCCGCCTACTTTCCGCCGGACCACATCACCGACCAGCCCGACCGTTTCCTCGCCGCTGAAATCGTTCGCGAAAAAATCCTGCAAGCCACCCAGGAGGAAGTGCCCCACTCCGTGGCCGTCTCGGTGGACTCCTGGGAAGATACGCCGGCGCTGATTCGCATCTACGCCACCATCTACGTCGAGCGCAGCGGCCAGAAGGGCATCGTCATCGGCGCGGGCGGCGCCATGCTGAAAAGCATCGGCACCCTGGCGCGCCAGGAAATGGAGCGTCTCTTCGGCCGCCACGTGTATCTGGACCTGCACATCAAAGTGCAACCTCGCTGGCGCGAAAAGCCGGCCTTCCTCGCGGCGCTCGACTGGCGTACAATGGCCGGAACAGATGAAAATTAAAACGTTAGTTTCCATACTCGTGATTTTGGCCCTCGCAGGTGGCGCATGGGCAGCGGAAAAGCACTTCTCCGACGATCAAATCTACGACTTGGTCAGGCGCAAGCTGGCCGACGATCAGGTGGTGAAGGGCGGCGCGATGGAAGTGGAAGTCAAGGACGGCGTCGTCACTTTGAAGGGCAAAGTGGAATACGACGAGCAGAAGACCAAAGCCGAGAAGGTGGCGAAAAAGGTCTCCGGCGTCAAGAGCGTCGACAACCAACTGGTGGTAGTGGGCAAGGGCAACCCCCGATGATTCCCGTGGGGCGGGCGTCCACGCCTGCAGCGGGTCTCCAGACCCGCCTGGCTGCGCTGTGTGGAACGCTTGCCCTGCTCCTGCTCCCCCTAACCGCCCAGGATCTCCCCGACGCGCCAGCCCTGCAGGTGGAGAAGGTGGCCCATGGCTTCCGCTTCACCGAAGGCCCGGTCTGGTCTCGCGATGGCTACCTGCTGTTCAGCGATATCCCCGCCGGCAGAATCATGAAGCATTCCCCGGATGGCGTCACCGAGGTCTACCGCGAAGCGTCCAATGGCGCGGCCGGCAACGCTTTCGACGCGCAGGGCCGCCTGTATTCCTGTGAGACACACGCTCGCCGCATCACCCGTACCGATAAGAAGGGCCGCGTCGAAGTGCTGGCCGACAAGTGGGATGGCAAACGGCTCAACGCGCCTAATGACATTGTGGTGAGCAAGTCCGGCCACGCGTACTTCACCGATCCGGCATTCGGCAACCAGCAGGACACGCGCGAGCTGGATTTCTACGGCGTCTACCACATCTCGCCCAAAGGCCAGTTGTCGGTAATCGCCAAACCCGCCGGCCGCCCCAATGGCATCGCGGTGTCGCCGAACGGACGCGTTCTCTATGTCGCGAATTCCGATGAACGGAACATCCGCGCTTACGATTTGGACCGCGACGGCGAGGGCTCCAGTGAGCGCGTGGTGGTTTCCAAAATCGACGGCATTCCGGACGGCATCCGCGCGGGCGAGGACGGCAAGCTGTACGTGGCCGCCAAAGGCATCCTGGTTTACAGTCCCGGCGGCAAGCTGCTGACCACGATTCCGGTCGCCGAGACGCCGTCCAATTGCGCCTTCGGAGGCGCCGATTTGCAGACCCTCTACATCACCGCGAGGACGTCGTTGTATCGCGTCCGCCTCAAATAAGTGGAGGGCGGGCTTTAGCCGGCGCCGGGCTTGAGCCCCGCTCCCCCGAGGCAGTACCAGTGCGCGTTGACACCGCGATGAGCGGGAACTGTAATAGATGTGAGGCAATCATGTTCCGAAAATCCCTCTTCCTATTCGCTCTCCTGAGCGCCACCGCGGCGATGGTGGCGGCTCAGAACTTCCCGCTCGATGTAGTTGACACGCAAGCGATCCCCACAGGGCCACTGGTCAACGGCCTAGCCAACATTAGCACCGGCACGGATTCGCAGGGGAACCTCTACGTCTTGGCCAACGGCTTGGTACAAGGTCCGGCCGCGGCCCTGGCCCCCCTCTCGTACCTAGTGAAGCTGAACTCCGCGGGGACCGTCCTTTACCAGAACACGCTCCCATCCCTGGCCGTGGCGATGGTGGTCGATCCGGCCGGAAATGTTTATCTGGCCGGAGGCAATTCAGTCGAGAAGCTGGGCCCGGATGGCAAGACTGTACTTTACAATACAGTCATCGGCGGGCCCAGCCTGGGCGCCGCTGACATGGCTCTGGACTCAACCGGGCGCGTGTACGTCAGCGGTGCGGTCGGGGCGGGCGACCTCCCGGCTACACCCGGCGCCTTTCGACAGACGGCTCAAAGCGCCAGCGGATTTGTAGTGCGTCTGAACGCTGCGGGCGGCATTGATTACGCCACGTACCTGGGCGTCGCCGTCAATAATCCGTATGGTATCGCCGTGGATTCATCGGGGTCCGCGGTCGTCATGTGGACCACTCAATCGACGGATTTCCCCGCCACGCCTGGCGCGTATCTCACCAGCGGCCTCTCGATGCTCGCACGCCTGACTCCGGACGGATCGGGGCTGATCTACTCCACCTTTACCGGTGGACTGTTCGATACGGCTGAATATGTGGCCGTGGATATCGCCGGGAACGCGGTGGTGGCTCTATCGAATCGTCCGGGGTATAGCGGCTCGGTCGTTCGGTTCAATCCCCAAGGGACTGGTGTGACGTATTCAAAGACCTTCCCGATCGTCGGCCCCGGAGGCCTGGCAGTGGATAGTTCCGGCAATGCCTACGTTTACAATCCCGTGAACGCTGGCAACTATCCGGTCAAAAACAGCCTGTCGGCCTGCGGCACGGGAGCCGCGTTGACTGTCATCGACAGCAGTGGAGCTATTCTGCAGTCGACTTACCTGCCGGGCGGGCAATCGACCCTCGGCATCAACGTATTGCCGGATTCGACGGTCGATTTGTTCGGCGTCCCCTCGACCGGTGCGCTTTTGAGCATGATGCAGCTCTCCCAGAACCCGCAAGCGCCAATCGTCCAACTCGCGTGCTACGGTAATGCAGGAAGCTACTACAATTCAGCGATCTCACCCGGTGACGTCGTCAGTTTATTCGGATCCGGCCTTGGACCGGCCGCCGGCACACAGCCGCAGATCGATATCGCATCCGGGTTTCCTACCAAAGTGGCGGATGTCCAGGTGACCTTCAACGGCATCCCCTCGCCGTTGTTATACGTGCAAGACAGCCAGATCAACGCGATCGTTCCATGGTCGCTCGAAGCCGGCCAACAGGCACAAATTTGCGTGGTCTATAACGGATCGGCGACAAACTGTCTGAATGCGGTGGTGGCGTCTTCAGACCCCGGTGTTTTCATGGTGACGCCCGTTTTCGCCGCGGCCCTCAATCAGGATGGGACTCTCAACTCGGCTTCCAATCCCGCGAAAGTTGGTACTGTTGCGTCGATCTTTGCCACCGGACTGGGGGCCATCGATCCACCGCAGCCCGACGGCGCGATTATAGGTCTGCCGCTACCCGCCAACGTCTTGCCGGTGAGCATGTACACCATATCGTCAACGGGCGGGTCCCCCGTTCCGATAACCGTACTCTATGCCGGCCCGGCGCCGGGCGAGGTCGGGGGTGTAAGTCAAATCAACTTCACCGTCGATGCGAACCTGGGCGGACCCTACGAAACTTTTGTCGCCGTCGGCTTGCCTGGTAACCCGGTAGCGACCAATGGATTCTCCATTTATGTAGCGCCGTAGCGAGCGCAGCGTCCAGAGTATGGTCACCGCTGGAGTTTGGACATTTACAGTCGGGGGCCGTGGTGGCGCACGCACTCTGCGTGCCGTGTTCACAATCCTGTGAACAAAAGGTAGCACGGGCTTCAGCCGGTGGTGCGCGAGGCTTGACCCCGCGAACTGGGTTACCCTATAGAGCATGGCTCCATTGGAGGTGCTGAAATGACCTTCGGATTGGTGTTCGTGCTGCTCATATTGACCGGTTTCACATTCTGGGTCTTGATGATCGTCGATTGCGTCACCCACGAGCCAAGCACGGGAAACGACAAAGTCGTTTGGATCATTGTCATCGTGTTCACCTACATCGTGGGCGCGCTGATCTACTACTTCGTCAGGCGGCGCCCAAGGCGTTTCGCGCAATAGTGGAGACTTTGGCCGATTTGGGCGGCAGCGCCATCCTTAAATGTCCGATAACCGCCGCTACCCCCAACGCCCCGTCCTCGGAGTCGGCGCGCTCATTTTCAATCGCGACAAGATCCTCCTGGTCGAGCGCGGCAAGGAACCGCTAAAAGGTTTCTGGTCGCTCCCTGGCGGAGTGCTCGAAATTGGCGAGACATTAGAAGAAGGCATCATCCGTGAGGTGCGCGAAGAAACCGGCCTGGAAGTGAAGCCGCGAAAAGTGCTTGAAATCTTTGAGCGGATCATCCGCGACGCACAGGGCGCGCCCGAATACCACTACGTCCTGATCGACTACATCTGCCGCGTCACCGGCGGCTCCCTCCGTGCCGCCGACGATGCCAGCCGCGCCGCCTGGGTGCCCCGCCGCCTCCTGTCGACTTACCGGATAACCACCGGCACTCTTCCCGTCATCGAGAAAGGCTTCCGCCAGCGCCGGATAACCGACAATAGAAAGTGATGAAGGCCACCAGCGCCACTACCCTCGAATACGAATCGCTCCGCGCCCTGCTCGGCCGTTACGTGTCCAGCCCGCCCGGCAAGGCGGAACTCGCCCGTATCGCACCGCGCACCGACGCCGTGCGCCTGACCGCCGATCTCGCCGATGCGGGCGAGGCCGTTGCGTATCTGCGTTCTGCCGCCCGGCCCCAAACCGCGGCTCGCGGTGCGGCCATCCGCATCGAATTCGGCGATTTCCCCGACCTCACCGAAGCCGTGCATAAGCTCCGCATCGAAGGTGCCAGCCTGGATGGCAAGGAAATCTTCGCTCTCTTCCATGTGCTCGACCGCGCCGCCGACGCTAAGAGCGTGCTCAACGCCGTCGCCGAACGCTTTCCCCGCCTCGGCGCACGCGCCCAGTCGATCGGCGACTTCCGCGCGCTGCTCAAGGATCTCGAAGGCAAGATCGAGCCCGATGGCTCCGTCGCCGATCATGCCAGCGTGGCCCTGGCGCGCCTGCGCCGCGAGATCGAGCGCCAGCGCCAGTCCATCCAATCGTCGCTCGAACGCTTCCTGAAATCGCATCAGGAAGAAGGCGTCCTGCAGGAGGAGTTCGTCACCATCCGCAATGAGCGATTCGTGGTCCCCATCGTCGCCGGCCAGCGCCGCAAGATCGACGGTGTGATCCACGCCTCGAGCGCCAGCGGCCACACTCTCTTCGTCGAGCCGCTCGAAACCATCGACCTGAACAACGAGCTCGTGCGCCTCACCGAGGAAGAAGCGCAGGAAGTGCACCGCATTCTGCGCGAGCTGACGGCGCGCCTGCGCGGTTACGCCGAATCCATCCGCCAGACCATGGAGACTCTCGGCGAGTTGGAAATGATCTTCGCCAAAGCTCGCTTCGCCGTGGATTTCGATTGCGCC
>Ga0181526_10001877_pt1 | contig 19229 bp, 18 predicted proteins | sample PEATcosm2014_Bin_35_FD_119750 | JGI IMG/M metagenome (GOLD analysis project Ga0181526, IMG submission 119750) | Peatland microbial communities from MTU Mesocosm Facility, Houghton, MI, USA - PEATcosm2014_Bin06_30_metaG | ecosystem: Environmental > Terrestrial > Soil > Wetlands > Peat | place...
GCATCAATTGAGCGGCTGATCGCATATCCGACCACCCGGCGTGACCAGGCATCGAGGATGGCGGCCATATAGACGAAGCCGACGGCGATCGTGATGTAGGTAATGTCCGCCACCCAGACTTGGTTCGGGCCGTCGAGGATCATGTGGCGGGCAAGGTCGGGGAAGATCGGACCGTCGTGGTTGCTGTCGGTCGTGGCTACGAAGCGCTTGCGGCGCTTGGGTTGAAGATCGTTCTCGCGCATGAGACGGCGGATCTTCTTGGTATTGGCAACTATGCCGCGATGGCGCAGCTCGGCGCCAACCCGGCGATAACCATAGGCTTCGAACTCATTGCAGATTGCCGTCATGGCTGCGACCAGCGCGGCGTCGTCAGTCGGCAATGACGGAACGTCATAGTAAGTAGAGCGAGGCAAGCCCATCAGCCGGCATCCTTCGGCGATGGAGAGGCCACGGGGCCGGTGATGACGGATGTACTCGCGCTTCTCGGTCGCGGTGCGCTTTTGAGAGCCCCTTTTAGAAACTCAATTTCGAGGGCTTGCCGACCGACCATACGTTCGAGCGCCGCGATCTTTGCCTCGTAGTCCTGAAGAAGATCGGCCGCCCGGGCATCATCGTCGAACCCTCCGGCTTCATACTTCCGCACCCAGAGTCGGACCAGGTTGCGCGAGATGTCGTGTCGGCGGGCGAGAGTATGAAGCGTCTCGCCTGCCAAGAAGTCCTGGACGATCTGGCGTTTGAACTCGACGCTGTAGGTGCGGTTGTTGGCCATGGCTTTCATCCTCTGAAAGCCCGGTAGCCTCAGTCAATTCCCCGTCTGCAATCTGTCCACCGTCAGGGGCGCACTCCACTCGGTGGCGGGGCCGTCTGGTGGCCGCGCGCCGCCCGCGCTCAACTCGCCGCAAGGCCGGTGATCGGCCTCCTCGGAGGTGTATCGCCAGCCGTCGTTGCACGTCCGGTCGCTGCCTTCCTGGCCGCCCTCAAGGAAGCTGGCTACGTCGACGGCCAAACCGTGGCAATCGACTATCGCTGGGCCGAAGGTCATTATGAACGACTACCGTTCTTTGCCGCCGATTTGGTTCGTCATCCCGCAGCGGTCATCGTGACGCTCGGCGGCGACCCCGCGGCGCTCGCGGCCAAAGCTGCAACATCGACCGTCCCGATCTTGTTCATAGTCGGCAGCGACCCAGTGAAGCTGGGCCTCGTCGCCAGCCTCAATGAGCCGGGAGGTAATGCGACCGGGGTAAACTTGTTCATTACTGAAATGGAGGCCAAGCGGTTGGAGTTGCTGCGTGAGTTGGTGCCGACCGCGACTAAGCTCGGGGTGCTAGTGAACCCGAAGACGGCAAACGCCGAGTCACAGCTACGCGATGTGCGGTCAGCCAGCCAGGCACTCGGCGAACAGATCGAAGTTATCGATGCCAGCAATGAAACGGACATCGACGCGGGTTTCGCAAGCCTCGCGCAGCGGAACATCGGCGGGCTCACGGTGTCAGCCGATCCATTCTTCAACAACCGTCGTGAACAGCTCATCGCGCTGGCGGCGCGTTACGCAATACCCGCCGTCTATTTTTTTCACGAGTTTCCAGAGGCCGGCGGCTTGATTAGCTACGGCACCAGCCTTACGGACGCCTACCGCCAAGTCGGCGTCTATACGGCAAAAATTCTCGGCGGCTCGAAGCCGAGCGATCTGCCGGTCATCCAGCCGACCAAGTTTGAGCTGGTCATCAACCTCAAGACCGCAAAGGCGCTCGGCCTTACTGTGCCGCAATCCCTCCTGGTCGCCGCCGACGACGTGATCGAGTGAACTTTCGCGATGCGGCAAATTACAGCGGCGACGCGCCATTCCGGGTCAATCACCACCTTGGCGGTTACCGGATGACGAGGCAGCTTCCGGCTCTGGTGGCCGATCCGGTTCGCGTGGCCGTGATCCTCGTCAATGCCCCCGCGGCGAATGTGGCTCGCCATTCGGCACACCCGCCCGGCGAGCGAGCGGCCTCATCTGGAGAAGAAGTTACGCCTAATCGATGTCGAAATGGTAGACCAGCCCGGCCTGTGCGGATTGAACTTCCGGGTGCAAGGAAACGGGTAGCTGCACGGAAGGGGGCACCGCCGTGCCGCTGATCGTGACGATGACGTTGCGGATGGTCTGCATAATTCCATACTGATACTCGAAGCGCGCGGCCCAATGCGCGTCCAAAGCCGCTTCCACGCCGCCGCCGATCTCAAGCGCATTCGTCCGCTGTTGCGGGACGGAGACATTCGCCAATAATTGCGTCGTCTCGAAGCCGGTGCCGAACCAGCCGACGCTGGTATAAACCATGGTCGCGGGCGTGATCAGATAACCGATGCGGGCGTGCGACGCCTCGGTCCAGTCGAGGCGAATTTTGGTCGTCGATAGGCCGGGCGCCGCCCCGACATCGACACCAAACACCCAGCGTGGCGCGATGCGCCAGTCGTAGCCGGCAAGCACGGTCGGCAACACGGCCGAGGCGCCGACGCCATCGATCGCGTTGTCGGGCGCCGCCCAGGAATCCACCTTGGCGGTGGCACTGACCGCCGCCACCGTCGCGGCGATAGTCGGGCCATTCCATGATAGTGTCGGTGACGGCGCAGCCGATGGCGCGGCGTCGCCGGCGCCAAACCGATAGATCAGTGCAAATCGCCCAACGCCGACGGCCGGTTTTTCATCGATCGTCCCAAAATTCACCGTGCTGCCCAGCAGATTGATTGCCGTGCCGAGGAGCGGCGAAGCAAAATTGCCGTAGTTATAAAATGCTTCTAGATATTCGAACCGGGCGCTCCAGCCGCCGCCGAGCAAAGTCTCCGCGCCGAAGCCGACTTCCGGTCCGTTGAGCGTAACGTTAGACGCTTCATTTCCGTCGAGCGTCGAAGCAAAAGCATAGCTGAAGCGCGCCCAGGACCATCCCCCGGTGATATAGAGCAATGTATTCGGCTCAAGCAGATAACCGAACCGACCGCGCAGCGAACCGGCTTCCTTCTCGGAGAGCTTGATGCTCAGAACGTCGCCGAAACCGTCATCGAATTTTTCGTTGTGCGCGACATTGCCCCAGTTCACATCGGCCTCGACCCCCGCCAGCCATCGCGGCGCCAACATGTGGTTATAACCGCCCAGCAGACCGCCGGTGAACCCGTGAGACGCTACGAAATCGCCCTGGAAGGGTTGGTTGAAATTGGTGATTCCGATGCCGTAGCCGGCATCGGCGCCAAGATAGAAGCCGTCCCAGGACGACGCGGTGGGCACCGCCGCCACGGGCGGTGCTTTGACGGGCATATCGGCCGCGAAAGCAGGCGCCGCCATCAGGACAGCAATTACGACAAGGCCAGGGACCATTCTCCTCATGGTCGTCATCCGAAAGATGTCCAGAGACCTGTCACCATAGCATCCGTCCCCTTTTCCGGGTGTTGCCGGGCCGTCACAGTGAATGGAAAATCCGGCGATGCTCGTTCGGCTCTGCCGGCCGCGCCAATCTGATCTTTGGTCTGTCTTTACCCAAGCGGAACGGCGTTTGACTTCCGACCAGGGTGATCACCTGCCGCGGCGGTCAAAGGCCGTCGCGGCAGCTATGACACCAATACGACAGGTATACGGATGAGCGCCGTGGCCGTTCCTGGGCACATATGAGCGACGAGCAAATGTCGCGAACGGAGTATTCGGTCAGGATGAGACCTGTTGGCAGAAGGACCGGGCTTCCCCTATTGTCTCAATATAAAATCCCACCCGGAGGCGAAACCCAAATGGCATATTCTTTGTATGACGCGGCTGTCACCCCCTGCGTCCAGCAGCTTGGCGCGCTGGCTGGCATCATCGACAAGGCCGCTGCGCATTGTGCCGCCAACAAGATTGAAGAATCCGTCCTGCTGCAGGACCGACTGTACCCCGACATGTTCTGCCTGGCCCGCCAGATCCGTCAGTCGGCGGATTTCGCCATGAACACCGGCGGCCGCCTGGCTGGCGTTACTCCCCCCGCCATGCCGGCCGTGGACGACATCAGCTTCGCCGCCGCCAAGAGCCGCGTCGAAACCGCCCTAGGCTTCGTGAAGTCCCTTACTCGTGCACAGCTCGACGGCGCGGAGGGCAAGGTCATCGCCTGGACCGGCGGTGGCAACGACCGGAAAATGAAAGGCAGCGACTATCTGCAACAGTTCGCCTTGCCAAATTTCTTTTTCTTTGTGACGACGGCCTACAACATCCTGCGTCATCGCGGTGTACCGCTCGGAAAGCGGGACTTCCTCGGCCCGGTCAACTGGCTGTAGGGGGACCGGCCCGCTGAAGCATCCGAACCCGCCGCTTGCCGCCGAGGCTGGCCGTTCCCGCCAGCGCGCGCGGAAGTTTTTGCTCAATCCCTGATGTCGTCGATCGGCAAGGCGCAGCGCATGACAGACATGCAATCCGAAATTCGCGACGGCATGCGCATCGATTGGGACGCGCCCGTCACGATGGACGACGGCGTCGTGCTGCGCGCCGATGTCTTTCGTCCGTTCGAGAACGGGCATTATCCGGTCGTTCTCAGTTACGGTCCTTACGCCAAGGGGCTGTCGTTCCAGGAAGGCTACAAGGGCAACTGGGCGCGGCTGACCAAAGCGGCGCCGGAAGTGCTGCAGGGGTCGAGCAACAAATATCAGAATTGGGAATTGATCGATCCGGAGAAATGGGTGCCGGACGGTTATGTCTGCGTCCGCGTCGACTCGCGCGGCGCAGGCCGCTCGCCGGGAATTCTCGACGTGTGGTCGCCGCGCGAGACGCTCGACCTTTATCACTGCATCGAATGGGCCGGCACGCAGCCGTGGAGCAACGGCAAAGTCGGCATCAACGGCATTTCCTATTACGCAATGAACCAGTGGACGGTCGGCGCGCTCAAGCCGCCGCACCTCGCCGCGCTGTGCATCTGGGAGGGCTCGTCGGACTATTATCGCGAACTCTGCCGCCACGGCGGCATCCTGAGCGATTTTTTGAACAGCTGGCATCCGCGGCAAGTCGGCAGCGTGCAACATGGCGTCGGCAGCCGCGGCGCGAAAAGCGCCGTGACCGGCGAACTGGTCGCGGGCCCCGACACGCTGGCCGAGGCCGAGCTTGCGGAACGCTGCGTCGATTCACCCGGCGAAGCGAAGCGGCGCAAGCTTTACGACGATTATTACGCAAGCCGCACCGCCGACTTCGCCGCGATCGAGGCGCCACTTTTGTCGGCTGGAAACTGGGGCGGCATGGGTCTGCACACCCGCGGCAATTTTGAAGGTTTTCTGCGCGCCGGGTCCAAACAAAAGTGGCTCGAAGTGCACGGCGATACCCACTTCACGCATTTCTACAGCAACTACGGCGAGACGCTGCAGAAACGCTTCTTCGGCCATTTCCTCAAAGGCGAGGATTCGGGCTGGAGCAAGCAACCGCGTGTGTCGCTGAACATCCGGCATCCGCACGAAAACTTCGTGCTGCGCGCGGAGACGGAATGGCCGCTAGCACGGACGCAATGGACCAAGTACTTCTTGGACCCCGCGGCAGGCGCGCTCTCGCCGCAGCCGCCGAAGGCCGCCGCGACGCTCGACTTCGACACGACCGGCGACGGGCTGACCTTCCGCACGCCGGCCATGGCGGAAAGCTTTGAAATCACCGGCCCGGTCGCCGCGAAATTATGGCTGTCGTCGCCAACCACCGACGCCGACCTCTTCTTGTCGCTGCGGCTGTTCGACCCGGCCGGACAGGAGGTCACCTTTATCGGCTCGAACGATCCGCGGGTGCCGGTCGGGCTCGGCTGGCTGCGCGCCTCGCAGCGCAAGCTCGATCCGGCGCGGTCGACGCCGTATCGCCCCTGGCATTCGCATGACGAGGAATGGCCATTGCGGCCCGGCGAGCCGGTCGAGCTCGATATCGAAATCTGGCCGACTTCGATTGTCGTGCCGCCCGGCTATCGGCTCGCGCTCACCGTCCGCGGCAAGGACTACGAGGTCGACGGAAGCGACATCGCGCTGCCGAACGCGCCCTATCCGATGAAGGGCGTCGGCCCGTTCCTGCATATCGACAGCGACGATCGGCCGGCCGCGATTTTCGCCACCCGCAATACGCTGCACTTTGCCGAATCCCGTTGGCCTTACCTCTTGTTGCCGGTCATTCCCGCGGCGTAAGGTCCTGGCAAAATTCAGAAGACCGGGAGGAAATTCATGGTGAGCCGTGTCGTTTTGCTCGGAGCGGCCTTGCTTGGCGTTCTCGCCCCGGTCGCGCCCGCGTCGGCTCAGCAGTATCCCAGCCGTCCCGTCACCATCATCGTGCCCTACCCCGCCGGCGGCCCGGTCGACGAAACCGCCCGCGTCGTCGCGCAATCGCTCTCGGACAAGCTCAAGCAAAGCTTCATCGTCGAAGACGTGAGCGGCGGCAACACCATCATCGGCATGGAGAAAGTGGCGCGCGCCGCGCCCGACGGTTACACGCTCGTCCTGCATAATCTGCAGATCTCCGCCAACGTGTCGTTGTTCAAGACGCTGCCCTTCGACACGCTCAAGGACTTCACCTCGGTAATGCTGATCAATCGCAATCCCTTGATGCTGGTCGGCCGCAACACGCTTGCGCCGACGACGCTGAAAGACCTGGCGGCGCTGATGAAGACCGATCGATTGAAGGCCGCGATCCCCGGCTTCGGCGCCACCGGGCATCTGGCGACGGCGCTGTTCGCGCAGGAGGCCGGCGCCAAAGTCGATCTCATCCCCTATCGCGGCGCGGCGCCGGCTCTGACCGATCTCATGGGTGGCCATGTCGATTTGTTCTTCGGCACGCCGCAGCAACTGGTGCAGCAGGTCGCGACCGGCAAGGTCAAAGGCTATGGCGTCACATCGCGCTACGGCCTGCCGGAACTGCCGGCGATGGAAAGCCTCGTGTCACTGCTCGGAGCAAAGCTCGACATCATCTACTGGCAGGCGCTCTTCGCCCCGGCGGGCACACCGGATGCGGTTATCAAGACCCTGAATGACGCGCTGCAGGAGACGGTTTCCGATCCCGCGATCGTCAAAGCTTGGGCCGCGCAGGACGTGTCGCCGTTCCCGCCCGGCGAGCGCACGCCGGCCGCGGGCGACGCTTTCCTTCGCCGCGAAATCACCCGCTGGGGACAAGTGATCCGGGATAACGACATCCATCTCGAGCAGTGACGCGGCCTAGCCGACATCCCCCGGCCAGCTAACTAACACTCTAGATCAACAGCATTTTTTGACGCTTAGGCGGCAAAGCGCCACCGAGCCGAACCGCCAAATTCACATTGTTCACACGTAAAATAAAGCGAAGTTCTGTGCTTGCGGTCACATCGCACGTTTTGAGAGCAGCGTATGGTTAACTTACGAGAGACGGGAGACGGTCATGCAAAAGTTCACCCTGAAGCTTCCGAGCTTCCTTCGCTTCACCGGTACGACGCGGATCCTCGTTGGCGGCAGCATCGATCCGCAGAGTGAGCTGAACAGCCTCAGCGACCGCTGCCTCGAAGATATCGGACTGCCGCGGCGCGGCGATCGCCACACCCCCGGGCCGTTCTGGCTGCCCTGAACCGGAGCGCCTACTCGGCGGCGATCAATCTCGCAGCCGTCAGCACCGCGTCCTGCCTGACGAAAAAATCCTCTTCCAGCTTGGCGAGCAGGAAGTAGTGCTTCTCAAGAAGCCGATAGCACTCGCCAAACTTAGCCGATCCGGAATTCTGGGCCGCCAATGCACACTGGGCCGCACGGCGACGAAGCTCTCTGGCTCTCGCCAAATGATCGGGCATGCTACTCTCACTCACAGGAATTCCGCAGGTGACTCTGCCCGCGTGAACGGCGGGCGGTCAATGTTCCCGCCTGTGGATAACTTCCTTCACCGGCAGGCGATTGCGCCAACCAAACCGGCGAAATAGCCCTTCTTCCGATCGCCGCGGCGTCAGCCGGTCAGACTTCGCGGACGCGCCGCAGAAGTTTTTGCAAGACATCGGCCAAGCGTCCGGGCCTCTGCGATCGTCGCTCGACCGCATTTTTCTCGATAATATCGGCCGGCCGCATCCATCGGCGGTAGCCGTCGTCGCGCTCCGTTAGCGCCTTCGACAATACGCGATGCGACTCTTCCTGTGTGCCAAGCATGGAATCCCCCCGCCCGGATTTATCTTGCGGGAGGCTGCGGACGAAATCCACCTCAGGAAACGGGACTGCCTGAAACGTCAGCCAGCGGCGGCGCCCGGCTTACGGTTGCTCGCGTCTCCCATTCGCGGGGCGCGGATCGCAATTATGCCGGCACTTTCGCGACAACGAGCGCGGGCTCGGCGACCGACTTCGCCAGCCGCTCGCGATCGGCCTTCGGGTTGATCAGCCATACGCCGAGCAGGCCGCCGATCAGCGTGACGATGCCCACGATTACAAAGCCCTCGCGGAAACCGTCGGCGGGGGTCGCCGCGGCTTGCAAGGAGTAACCCATCGCGGCAGGCGCGATGAAGCCTGCGGTCGTCAAAAGCGCGGTGTACATGGTGATGACGGCACCGCGCCGTTTGCTCGGCGTGATCTCCGACAGCATGGCGAAATTGAGCGGCGCGGTGTTTTGCGACAGCACGTAGCCGATCAGGAGCAATGCTGTTTTGCCGAGGCCGACCGGCTGGATCGCCATCACGGCGATCAATATCCCGCCGAGTGCGGTCGACAGCGAGCCGTAGAGCCCCCTCGCCCAGCGGCTCGGAATGCCCCGCTGCAAAAGCTTTTGCGAACTAAAGCCAACCAGCGGACTGCAGATGCCGCTGGTCATCCAGATCAAGGACACCAGCCACGCGGCATTCGCCGGCGTAAAACCCATGCCCTTGGTAAAGTAGGACGGCAGCCAGGCCACGATCAGCGACAAATCCCAATACAGAACGAAATTGGTCGCGATCAGTCCGAGCATCGTGGGCGTCGTCATCAGCCGCCAATAAGACGGCAGCGGCTCTTCGGCGACGCCCGGCTTGGTGTCGACGATGTGGTCTGTAATCGGGCCTTCCTCGGCAAGCCACATCCACAACGGGATGACGGCGACCGCGACGATGCCGAGCGCCAGAAACGCCATGTGCCAGTCATAGGTGTGGATGATCCAGGTCAGCGCCGGCGCCGACAGAAAGATTGCGCCGGTGATCCCGATGTGCACGACGCCGGCCGGAAAAGCGCGGTTCGCCTGTGGAAACCACTTGAACAGAAAATGGTGGGTGACGCCGGTCGCCGGCCCTTGCGCGGCGCCCAGCAAGATGCGCGTCGCCAACAGCGTCGTGAACCCGATCGGAATGGCGACGGGCAACAGGCAGGCCGCCCAGCCAACGGCCATGACGGTCATGACGTGTTTGCTCGGCCAGCGGTCGGCCAGAAAGCCGACCGCGATGCCGGAAATCGCAAACAGCAGAAAGAAGCTCGACCCCAGATAGCCGAACTCGACCGGGCTCAGCTTCAGTTCCTGCATGATCGGCTGCGCGGCAAAACCGAGAATGCCCTTGTCCGCGTAATTCAGCCCCATCATGACGCCGCATAGCGCGACCATCAGCCACGCTTTTGCGGGAGAAACCGAGTTCTGCATTGGGCACTCCCTACCATTACACGGCCCGCCGGTTCGGCGGGTCGTCAATACAAGGGTGCCATGCCGCATGCGCGGCCGATTTGATCGGCGTCAATTGGCGCGGATCAATTGCCGCAGTTCAATTCACGTCCGGCCGGACCTTGCCGGTCATGGTCACGCCGGCCTTGCCGCTCGCCGCCAAGCTGTCGAGCGAGTCGTAGAGCAACTGCAGGACGTATTTGCCATTGTGATAGGCGCCACCCGGATCGCGTACCGCATAGGTGTAATTGTAGACCGCCTGCAGCAATCGCGGCGTATAGGCCGGATATTTGTTGGCCATCGATACTTCTTCCGGATCGATCCGGCCGTTGCCGTTCTTGTCGGCAAACCAGTGCGGATAGGCGGCCTCACTGAAGCCGATGCCGACACCGCCGACATTCTTGGCGTAGGTCTGGATCGCGACATAAAGCTGCGATTGCAGGCCGGCGATTTCCTTGGCCAGACCTTCCTCTTTGCCGTTGCCGTCGAAATCGCCGCGGGTCGACATCCGGATATCGGCGAGATCGGCAAGCGTCTTGACGCCATCGTGACAGCCGCCGCAGCGGTCGATCTTTACTTCGCCGGTATGCGGCTGATGGCAGCCCGTGCAGGTGCTGACATTCGGCATGTGCTCGAACAGCCCGACATATTTCTTGCCGTCATATTCGTAGCCGACCTTCGCTTGCGTGCCGTAGCGGGTCGCGCCGGCGCCGAAGAAATGGACATGGACGAAATTCAGCTTCGGGTCCGGCGTGTCGAGTGGCAGGCCGGCGATGGCTTTGTTCACGCTCGCGGTCGACTCGCGGCCCTGGTGGCAGGTCATGCAGAGATTCGAATCATTATTGCCGCTGTCGACCGTGGCGCCGCTCGGAAAGGTCACCTTGCTCACGGTGTGACGCGCATAAGTGAGCATATCGGCGTGGCAGTCGGCGCAGGCTAATCCATTTTTGACATGTGCCGCCGGCGTGTTCTTTCCCGTCGCGAGGTATTCCGGCACGCCGGTGGCGCTATGGCAGCGCGCACAGACCGCGGGGATTTCCTTCTCGCTGTCCCATTCGTGGAACGGCTCGGCACTACGCTCAAAATGGCCTTTCCAGAACTCGAGCTTCGGGCCCTGCTCGGTCTGTTCCTCGGCCCGGGCCGGACCGCCCAACGCCAAGACCGCCGCCGTGGCGGCAATTGCCAGTATCGCGAATTCGCGCCGACGAAAGATTGCATCCACGGCCGTCTCCTTGCGCGCTGAAATCATCAATTATGAAATTGTCGCTGCCTGTGGCAGTGCCGGCTTTGATTTTGGTCAATCTACGGTGACGCGACAGTGACGAGCGTTTAGCACACCAGAGCGAGTCTTCGGCGGTGCCGCCCTACCGGTGCAGAAGGCTCTGCCTCGCTTGCTTTTTGCTCAAGCAGGCTTCAGAACCTAGCGGGTTTCGCGCGCAAGGAATGACCGACTATGAACGAGCAATCGCTTGTCTCCGACGACCTCCTCTACGAATTCCGCGACGGCATCGGCCGAGTCACCTTCAATCGCCCGCAGGCGCGCAACGCCTTCACATTCGAAATGTACGAGCGGCTGGCGAAAATCTGCGAACAGGCCGACGACGATCGCTCGATCAAGGTGCTGGTGTTCAAGGGCGCGGGCGACAAGGCCTTCGCGTCGGGCACCGACATCAATCAGTTCCGCGCCTTCACCACGCCGCAGCACGCGCTCGACTATGAGTCCCGGATCGACCGCGTGCTCACCAAGCTCGAGCGCTGCCGGGTGCCGACCATTGCGGCGATCAACGGCGCCTGCACCGGCGGCGGCGCCGGCATCGCGGCCTGCTGCGACATCCGCATCGGCACCAAGTCGGTGAGAATGGGCTTTCCGATCGCCCGCACGCTCGGCAATTGCCTGTCGCTGTCGAATATCAGCCGGCTCACTGCCTTGATCGGACCGGCGCGGGTGAAGGACATCATTTTCACGGCGCGCCTTGTCGGCGCCGAGGAGGCAGCGCAGGTCGGCTTGCTAAGCGAGGTGCTTGAAGACCTTCCGGCACTGCAGCGCCGCGCCGACGAACTCGCCATCCTCATTGCCGGCAATGCGCCTCTCACGCTCAACGCCACCAAACAGGCATTGGCGCGGCTGCAGCGCCGCCTGACCCGCGAAGAAGGCGAGGATCTGATCCTGCAGTGCTACATGAGCCAGGATTTCCGCGAAGGCCTCGATGCATTTTTGAACAAACGCCCACCGCAATGGAAGGGCGAATAGCATTTCGGTGGCATATCGCTTTATCGGAAAATCAGTTTTCCTTTTTCCGGATCACGCTTAAGGCACAGTGAGGCCGAGCGAGTTGAGATAGCCGGCGTTGATGTGAACGTTGCGAAATTTTGCCGCTTCCAGATAGGAGTTCAGCACCGCTTGCGCTTGTTCACGCGGCGGTAAAACTGCGTCATCCGAGCTGCCGACTGCGGCGATCCGGTCCCAGCCTTCCGGTTTTTGGATGGTGGTCACGGCGAGGTTGGAGTCGAGGTTCTTATACGGCCAGAACACCCAGCCGATGCCGAAGCGCTCATGCAGCGCGCGCCATTTGGCGTTCCAGCCGTCGTTATATTCGCCGGTCTCGCCGATCATCACCGGCACTTTCCAGCGATTGCTGAAATTCAGATAATCCTGCACCGCGTCGCGCGTCGGATTGGCCCAGAATTTGTGGTAGGTGTAGACGGCATTGTTATCGAACGGCCGGCCGAACATGGCAAAATTCGTATCCCACTGCCCGCCGCCGAGCAGCACCACGTGGCTCGCATCGACCGCGCGGATGGCGCCGACGATGTCGCGGTAGAGCGGCTCAAGCTGCGGGTTGAGATAGGCGACGTCGTTGTAGGGCGAAATCGGTTCGTTGAGGAGGTCGTAGCCGAGGACCGCCGTCTCGGCATGGTAGCGCGCGGCAAGCTTCTGCCACAGCGCGATGGTAAGTTGCCGATATTGCGGCACGTAGAAGGTCAGCGGAAAGCCGGGCCCGTCGTCGTGGTTGACGCCGGTCTGGCCGCCCGGCGCGGCATGCAGATCGATGATGGCATGGAGGCCCGCGTCGCGGCACCATTGCACGACCCGGTCAAGCAGCGCCCAGCCCGGTCCTTCGAAGCGATCCTCGGATCCGTCCTGCCCCGCCATTGCGGGCTCGACGAAAAGCCGCCAATTCAGCGGCACGCGCACGGTATTAAAGCCCGCGGCCTTGATGAAATCGATATCGTCTTTGCCGACATAAACGTCGCGAAAAGACGTCCAGAAACGCGCCGCCTGTTCGGGACCGATCAGCGCGTCGATGACGCCCGCGATCTCCGACGGGCTGCGCGCGGTCTTGAACTTGAACATATAGCCTTCGGGCACCAGCCAATTGCCGAGATTGATGCCTTTGACGGCAAAATTCTCGCCGTTTCCGTCGACAAGCCGCGTGCCATCGGCGTGGATGAAGTCGGCCGGCGCGGCGTGGCCAGGGCCGATGCCGGCGAGGAGGCCGAGCACAAAAATTGCAACGCAAAACCCGGCGGCCAGCCGGCCGCTTCGATTTGCGCAACGATCATTGGCGCCGCTCATCGGTCCGGTCCTTTCCGGACCTCCGCGATGCCAAAATCATGCCAGTGGCATAGGACGAGCCATCGCATGCAATGTTTTGGCGGAGTTTTGCGCAGACCCGTGACCTGCTTCTACGACCATGCTTTAACAGAGCGCAATAAGCACAACCGCTTCCCCTCATAACCGCGAGGTAAATTCTTCGATGTACGGCATGCCGCTTTCTCAGGCGCTCGTTTTTCTTGCAGCCGTCATCGTCATCATCCTGGCCACGCAGTGGCGGCACATTCATCCGTTTCTCGCCCTGGTGGCCGTCGCCACCGTTTTTGGCTTCATCGCCGGCTTCCCGACGTCTTACCTCGCCGGCGTCTTCAGCACCGGCTTTTCCGAAAAGATCTATGCGCCCGGCCTGGTGATCATCGCCGCCGCATTCATTGGCGCACTGGCCGATAGCGCGGCGGCGACAGATCGACTGCGCGACGCACTCGAGCGTTGGCACTGGTCCAAGGGCAACGGCGTCGCCGCGTGCCTTGGCCTGGTCGCGGGTCTCGGCGCGTCGGCCGCCGGCGCTTTCGCGCTGCTCTCACCGCTCCTCCCGGCGCTCGGCGGCGACCCGGCAAAGAAGCGCGACGGCAGCACCGTTGCGCTCGGGCTCGCGATTTCCGGAAGTCACGGCCTCTCGGTATTCACCCCGGTGCCGATCGCGGCCGCCGCCATCCTCGGCGCCGAATGGAGCCGCGTTGCGCTGTTCGGCCTGCCGCTCGCGGCCATGCTTGCGGCATTCGCGGCGATCTTTGCTCAAATGGTGGCGACGACCAGCCTCGCTCCGCCGCCCGCATGCGAGGAGCCTGCCTCAGGCGCAGGAAAGCAAAATAACTGGCCCATGATCGTCCTGGTTTTAGCCGTGATCATTCCGCTGGTGCTGCTGATGGTGCAATCGCTCGGCGACATTCCGAGCGAGCCGCTCGGCGGCGGACCGGCGCGCGAACGCGTTCTTGCCGCCGGCCGGCCGCTCATTCTTTTCCTTGTCGGCCTCGGCATCATGATCGCCGGCCGGCCGCGGCAGAGCCTCGGCCTGCTCGCTGATTCGGACTGGACCGGGCGCGTGCTCGGCAAAGTCGGCAATATCCTCTTGATCGTCTGCGCCGCCGGCGGTTTTCAGCGCCTGTGCCAGGAAACCGGCATGGCGGAGATGTTCGGCGAGCGCCTGATCGGCTGGCATATCGAGGCGGCAGGCGGCGTGCTGCTCCCCTTCCTCATCGCGGCGGCAATCAAGACTCTGCAGGGCTCCTCGCTGGTCGCCGCGATCACGGCGGCCGGCATGATGCAGCCGATGCTGGACCCGCTGGGGCTCGCCGGCACCAACGGCAAGGCCCTCGCGGCGCTTGCCATCGGCGCCGGCGCGATGACCATTTCGCACGTCAATGACGATTTTTTTTGGCTGGTAGCGGATCGCGCCGGGCTAAAACCATTGCGCGGGCTGACGACGCTCAGTCTCGGCACCTTGCTGCAGGGCCTGATCGCCGCCGCGGCGTTGCTGATTTTATCTTTGCTGCTCGCGTAGGACCGAAGCAGCCGCAGCACCGGCCGGACATTGCTCGAGACAAACCGCTGCGCCGCAATTCAGCGGCACTATTGTTCCATCCCACGCGCCACTATGATCGCGGCAGCCGGCCAGGATTACAATGTCCTCACGTGAAGCCCCGTCGTCGCCGCGTGCCGCAAAATCCGTCCCGTCGCGCCGCGAGCTGATTAAATTGGCGGGCGCAGGGGCGCTCGCCGCAGGCCCCGGCACGCCCGCCACGGCCGAGCCAGCCAACGCGCCAAGCCCGCGCGGCCTGCCGCCTGATTTTCTGTGGGGCACCGCCACTTCGTCCTATCAAATCGAAGGCGCCTGGCAAGAAGACGGCAAGGGCCCCTCGATCTGGGATCGCTTCGCCCACACACCCGGCAAGATCCTCAACAACGACACTGGCGACACAGCCCTCGATCACTATCACCGCTACAAAGAAGACGTGCAGCATATGACGGCGCTGGGCGCGAGAACCTACCGCTTCTCGATCTCCTGGCCACGCATTTTTCCGGATGGCACCGGACAACCGAATGCCAAGGGCCTCGATTTCTACCAGCGCCTGACCGACGAGCTGCTGGCCAACAACATCGAACCCTATGCGACGCTCTATCACTGGGATTTGCCGCAGGCGCTGCAAGACAGACTTGGCGGCTGGGAATCCGCCGACACCGCAAAAGCCTTTGCGGATTATGCCGGCTACGTCGCCGAGAGACTAAGCGACCGGATCAAGCACTTCTTCACGGTCAATGAGCTGAACACATTTATCGAACTGGGCTACGGCACCGGTCTGTTCGCTCCGGGTCTGAGGCTTGCCCCCGCGCGCCTCAATCAGGCTCGCCACCATGCGGTGCTCGGCCACGGCCTTGCGGTCCAGGCGATCCGCGCGCGCGCCAAGCCATCGACCACGGTCGGGCTGGCCGAGAACATCACGACGGCCGTGCCCGCGATCGAGACTGCCGACGACATCGCCGCCGCCCAAACCGCCACCCGCGAGCTCAATGCCGGTTATCTGACCGTGATCCTGGAAGGACGTTACACCGACGCGTTTCTACGGGCGGCCGGCGCCGACGCGCCGAAATTCACGTCCGAAGATTTGCGGGCGATCGCAAGCCCGCTCGATTTCGTCGGCCTCAATGTCTACACGGCGCGCTATGTGCGCGCGATCGACACGTCGCCACGCTACGAGCTTTTGCCGTTCCCGAAATCGCACCCGCGAATGGCATCATCCTGGCAATTCTTCGCTCCCGAGGCGCTCTATTGGGCGCCGCGCCACCTGCAGAAGATTTGGAACGTCAGGGACATCTACATCACCGAAAACGGCTGCGGCACGACCGACGACGCGGTGGTGGACGGCGCCGTCGACGACACCGACCGCATCATGTTTTTGCGCAGCTATCTGGCAACGCTGCAGCGCGCGACGGCCGAGGGCGTGCCGGTGCGCGGTTATTTCCTGTGGAGCCTGTTCGACAATTTCGAATGGACGTCGGGCTACGCCACGCGTTTCGGACTGATCCATGTCGACTTCTCGACGCAGCGGCGCACACCGAAGCTGAGCGCCGCGTATTACGCGGAAGTGATCAAGCGCAATGGGCTGGCCTAAAAGCGCAGCTCAGCCTTCAACCGGCAGGAATTTATAGCCCTCGCCCCAGCGCCCGAGCCGCCCGGTCGAGGGCTCAGGGAAATGGCTGCCGCAGAGGATGGTCGGCGCCTCGCAGAAGCGATCGAAGATCTTGCGCCGCGTCTCGCCGGCCTGTTTGGAGTCGTAATCCGACATCATGCCGAGCTCGGGATATTTGCCCTGCAGCGGCGAATGGATCATGTCGCCGGTGATGAGGACGTCGCTGCCGGCGCGTCCGACCAGCACCGAGAAATGGTCGATGGTATGGCCCGGAGTCGGGATGAATTGCAGCTCTTCATTGAAGGCGAAATCGCTCTTCACAATCTGCTCGCGCTTGGCGGCGACGATCGGCAGCACCGAATCCGTCATCCACGGCGCGCTCGCCGGATTGTCCTTCTCGCGTTGCGTCCAGTAGGCGAGCTCGCGATCGGCCATGATGTATTTCGCCTTGGGAAAGGTCGGCACCCAGCGGCCATTGTCGAGCCTTGTGTTCCAGCCGACATGGTCGCCGTGCAGATGCGTGCACATCACATAGTCAATGTCATCGACGGTGAGGCCCGCGGCTGCAAGTCCGTTCTGAAAGCGGTCGCCGTTCAACATGTTCCAGAACGGCCGCGACGGCCGCGGCTTGTGATTGCCGACGCAGGCATCGATCAGGATATTGTGGTGCGGCGTCTTGATAACAAAACTCTGGATGCAGAGCACGAGACCGTTATTGGTCGGATCGAGAAAGTGCGGCTCGAGCCAGGGCCGGTTCTCATCGAGCAGTTCCTTGGTCAGCGCCGGGAAAAATCCCATAATGCCGAAGTCCGTGCAGCGCGGCTGCTCGACGACCGGATGAATGGTGACGCCCTTGAGCGCAATGGTCATGACAACGCTCTTATGTCTTCGCCGCCGGATCTCGATGGATCGGGTCGACCCACAGCACCGTCTCCGGCTTCTCCACCGGCTCGATGTCGAGATTGATCGCAATCGCCTCGCCGTCGCTGCGCACCAAGACGCATTCCAGGACATGGTCCGGGCTGGCGTTGATCTCCTGATGCGGCACATAGGGCGGGATGAAAATGAAATCGCCGGGATTGGCCTCGGCGGTGAATTGCAGATGCTCGCCCCAGCGCATCCGCGCCTTGCCGCGCACTACATAGATGATGCTTTCGAGATGGCCGTGATGATGCGCGCCGGTTTTCGCGTCCGGCTTGATCGTCACCGTGCCGGCCCACAGTTTCTGGGCGCCGACCCTGGCGAAATTGATCGCGGCCTTGCGGTCCATGCCCGGCGTCGACGGCACATTGGGGTCGAGCTCGGTGCCGGGAATGACGCGGACGCCGTCGTGCTTCCAGCGTTCGGCGGCGGGATGGGTGTGATCGTGTGATCGGGTCATAAATCCTGATACCATAAAAGCCCGAATTGTAGAGCCCGCCAGAACCGCCCGTTCACACTCGTCATCACTGCCGATTCCGCCAAGTTCGGCCCCTCTGTGGCCGATTAGCTAAAATAAAAACATAACTTAGGTTATGAACATAAGTGCTTATTACAACACACCGGCTAGACGGAGCGCACGGACGGGGTACTCAAACGAGGCACTCTATGACAGCGCGTGCAATGATCGTCGTTTCGGCTTCCATCGCGACTTCAGCTCTCTTCGTCACGCCAACTCTCGCTCGCACGCTGGTAAACCGCGTCGAACCCGCGCCCGAAGCCTATAGCTTCATCGATCAAAGCGGCGCCCAGGCCGTCGTCAGATGGGATGGACACGTGGTCGGCGCCGACCCCGACGAGAATGTCCGCTTCCAATTGATGCGCGACGGCTTCGCCAACGAAAACTGATTTTTGCGGCTTGCCATGACAAGGGGCCCCTTTTGTGGGCCTCTTGTCATTCAACGATGGTAGGCGTGCGGAAACGATGGGCGCGAGACTGCGCGTTTTACTCCCCGCCGTTCTCCTCGCCACCTTCTTCGGAGAGCCGCTCCACCGACACCACGCGCTCGCCTTCGGCGGTCGAGAACACGATGACGCCTTGGGTCGAGCGGCCGGCGATGCGGATGCCGTCGACCGGGCAGCGGATGAGCTGGCCGCCGTCGGTGACCAGCATGATCTGATCGGTCTCCTCGACCGGAAACGAGGCGACCAGCCGGCCGTTCTTCTCGGTGATCGACATGGCGACGATGCCTTTACCACCGCGGCCGGTGGTGCGGTACTCGTAGGACGAGGTGCGCTTGCCAAAGCCCTTTTCCGAAATCGTCAGCACGAATTGCTCGGCTTCCGACATGATCACGTAGCGGCTTTCGCCGAGCTCGATTGAGCCGTCGGCCTCCTCGGCATCGGTGGCGCCGTTTTCCTCGGCATCGCCATTGCCGCCGCGCCGCACCGCATTGGCGCGCTTGAGATAAGCGGCGCGCTCTTCGGCCGACGCCTCGACATGGCGCAGGATCGACAGCGAGATCAGCCTATCGCCGTCACCGAGCGCGATGCCGCGCACCCCCATCGAGGTGCGGCCCTGGAACACCCGCACGTCATTGACGGCAAAGCGGATGCACTGTCCGGCTGCCGAGGTAAGGAGCACATCGTCGTCCTCCTTGCAGATCTGCACGTCGACAATGGCGTCGCCTTCGTCGAGCTTCATGGCGATGATGCCGGAGCGCCGCACGTCGGAGAAATCCGACAGCTTGTTACGCCGCACCGTGCCGCGGGTGGTGGCGAACATCACGTCGAGTCTGTCCCAGGACTTTTCGTCCTCGGGCAGCGGCATGATGGTGGTGATGTTCTCGCCCTGCTCGAGCGGCAGGATATTGATCAGCGCTTTGCCGCGCCCCTGCGGCGCCGCCAGCGGCAGCCGCCAGACTTTCTCTTTGTAGACCTGACCGCGCGACGAGAAGAACAGCACCGGCGTATGCGTCGAGGCGACGAACAGCCGGGTGAC